>Ga0208767_1000307_pt1 | contig 37724 bp, 55 predicted proteins | sample VirMetDEL_Mar_21_FD_184514 | JGI IMG/M metagenome (GOLD analysis project Ga0208767, IMG submission 184514) | Aqueous microbial communities from the Delaware River and Bay under freshwater to marine salinity gradient to study organic matter... | ecosystem: Environmental > Aquatic > Marine >... | reverse complement strand
GATGACCTTTCCGATCGGCATTGCATAGTCGTGGTTGTAAAACACCACCGGGTTCTTGTCGAACTCTGTCGAGTCGCAACCCTGAGAGATCAGAACCTCGCCGTCGCGGTCGATGGATTCGGTGGTAATGACGCAGTCGACCTCGGCCCCGGTCGGCGTGTCCAGAGTGGTGTCAAACAGTTTGCGAATCATCTAAAAGTCCAGAACCGGGTCGATGTCGCACCGGCAGTTAGGGTGAATGGTTCCGTAGGCGGGAATCGACACTACCATCGACCCGCCCATCGTTCCGTTGATGACTTCCCCTGCACCATAAAACGGCGCGTCAATGCCTACCGATCTTCCCGTCCTTTCTCCAAACTCGAAAGACGCACGCTGACAGAATTGGCAAGCATCGAACGCCATCAGGAAATGCTTCTGTTTGACAGCGTTTGTCTGCTTCCATGCGTCAATCTGCGCAACGTGGTACGCACGGGCAGATTCGGTTCTTGCAATCGTTGCAGCCCTTGTTCGGCTTACATCGTGATTTTCTACGAGGTAGCGACGAAGGTCTGAAAGGTTGAACTCGGCGGGAAGACTTGCGGGGTCGAGACCGCGCAATAAGCGGGTCTGGGTATCGGTGAATACCGCATCGGAAACAACGGAGGCCATGTCGTCGATGCTGTCGACCACCGCATTCGACAGGCGAATGCTTCCAAGTCTTCCCGCCTTGGCTTGTGAAATTGCATCTGCAAGTTGTTGTGGCACTTGCCCACCCGATACGCCCAACTTCTCAAGCGTCTCTTCAAGGCGAAGGATTGCAATGCGAACCCCGGCTTGAGCAGTCGATCCATAGGCTGTCTTCAAAGCACCTTCGAATTGACTTCGCAAATCAACGCTAATTGCAGGAGTCGAAAATTGTCGAGCCAGTTCTCGAAAGGTCATCAGGACAATGTCGTCGACCAGCCTCTTTGATCGGTGACGCCCCTCGGCCTCGTCGACTACGCGAAGCATTGCGTTGCGAATTGCAATCAAGGCGTCGGTGGTGATGCGCTCGATAAGCCGGGCAGGGGTCACGGGTAGGTCGCGAATGTCGTTGTCCGCATTCGCCCCCTCCTTGCTCTGCTTGGCAAAGTCTTCTTCAAGACCCTCTACCCCCAAGCGATAGCCTGCGGTCTGCTCAGGCCAATCGTATGCCTTGTGGATGCACATCAGTTGTGAGCCTTTGGGTCGACCTTGCTTTCGATGAATTTCATCAGGCTTTCGACAATCTCTTCCTCGGACATTTCCGAGGACTCGCCGAGCAGCGTCAGTTCAGGCTTCTTTGGTTCATCTGGCACTGATTGTCTCCATACTTTCAAGATCGAAAATTGCTTCCTGATCGTTCTGCTTCGCTACCCGCATCGCCTCGTCTCGATCGGGAATCACCAGCGACACGTCAAGATAGAACTTGTTCGCGTCCTTGTCCCACCATCCGCCAAAGTGCGCACCCTTCTTTGCAAGAAGGTCTTTGTTGTTGTTCGTGAACTCTCGACACACCGATCGCAGCGACTCTCTGAAAGCAGCAAGGTCGCCACCCGGCTCGCTCAAATCCATCACGAATTCGCGGTCCTTGAACGGCGAGACGGCAAAGCCCTTCGTCGGGCTTGATCCGGTCGCGGGGTTGTAGGTGAACCCGCCGCCCTCAATGACGCGCGACACCATTTCCCTCATGCTGCCCGGCTTCGCACTTACGCCATCACCCGCTGCGCAATCGTTCCCCGGTTGGAACCCTCCCGCGCCCGTGCCGCAGTTGTCAGCGGACTTTTCTTTCCTGCGCTTTGGCTTGGGCTTGGTCCCGAACGCAATGCGGAAGGAATACTCCGATTCAAGCCTGCTCATTACTCGACCTCCTCGGCGTCAATGACAAGCAACGCTTTTCTAAGTTGTGGGGTTATTTTCCACTGCCTGTTTGTGATTCGGTAGGTCGTATCCCTCGGCAAGACCACCTCTTCCTCGCCGGGATGTGCGCTGTATGGAGCAACGTCTAGTCCTGTCTTTGCTTTGATTCTCATATGAACACTTGCCTGCCCACCGCCTGAGAAACCCGACGCGGTCAGAGCGTTGATGCTCGTCGAAACGTAACCGCGTGTAGTGAACTCGTCTTTTTCCAACAAGTTGCGAAGAAGGCCACCCTCCCAAGTATGCTTGTCGAGAGAGATTCCGCGATGGACAAGAACGGACTCGCCGTTTTTCAAGATTGAATCGTTGAGGTCGAAGTCCAACTCTCGCACCATATCGTTAGACATGGCTGCAAGACCAGTTTCGTAGAACGCATCGTGAACCTCGTTTGGTCCCCAGTCATTGACCATTGAGTCAATTTGGTCAAATGACTCTTTGAACGACTCGAAATTACTTGGTTCTTCCAATGCAAAGTTCAAGTCTTGCAACGTGCTTTGCGTGTCCCACAGATCGTTCAATTTCTGCGTGGTTCCGTGACCCATGAACGCCGAGTAGGCGTCATCCATATCTGAATGCGCCAACTCAAGGTCTGCGCCGAAGGCTTCGATTGCTTCGAAAGTCTCGCTGTGTTTTTCAATCCAACTTTCTCGCCAAGCGTTGAATTCTTCGGGGGTATCGAACGGATCTGCGACACTTGCAAGTTCTCTTTCTGGGTCTTGCATCAAATCGCGTAGTTCTCCCCTCAACTTGCCGACTGCTTCCTTGGCTTTCGTTTCAACCTCAGTTCCCAAATACGTCTTTGCGGGGTTTGGAATTATTTCTTCTTCCGTACCATTTCGCAACGCCTCATTCAGCGTGGCACTGTGGCGCGTATACAAATTGATAGAACCGGCTTCTTCGTCAAGGATTCTTGATTCGCTCTTGAATAGTTCGCGGTTTGTTTTTAGTGCTTCTTTGTCTTGTTCAGTTGGTTCATACTTTCTTCCATCAGCCATTTCCGTTGGAACGCCGTAAAGTTCATGCCCTCCCTCCTCTTTCCATCGTTGCAGATCCTTTTCAAAAAGTTGGCGATCGGCTGCTCGCGGGAAGTCGCGGTTGGCAGCAGCCGACCCTGTCGCACAAGTGTTGTCTTCTTTGAACCCACCTGCGCCGGTTCCACAGTTGTCGGCTGACTTATTTAAGGTTTCCTGACTAGCCGAAGGCTTATTAAACCGAATCATGAAAGATGCGGGATCCGTTTGATTAGTCATTGACTTCTTCCGCTTCGAGGAACAGAACCAACTTTCCGCCGTTTGTAAACCAGTTTCGTTTCATGATTCTGTAGGACTGGTCTCTAGGTAGCAGCACTTCCTTCTCTCCTTGGTGATAGGTGTAAGGCTCAACCCACGCGCCTTTCTTTGCTCGGATTTTTAACATGACGCTTTGATCCCGACGCTTGAGAAATCCACGGCTTACATCAGGGCTTGTGCTAGTGGAAGCAAATGATCTCGTTGTAAACGTCCCATCTCCATCAAGGTCGAGCATGTCCTCTAAAGCGTCTCCGTTCCAAAAGGCGTTGTCAGAAACCGCAATGCCTCGATACACCGGGACGTAGTCAAGACCAGTCGACTCTGTGTATTTTTCCAGATTTCGAATCAAAGGCTTAGTTGTAGCATTGTCCAAAGCACCGACGTATTCACTGCTCTGCACTTGCAGGCTGTTGATCCTTGCTGTTTCTTGCGCGAAGGTTTGCATCGTCATAATGTGTCGACGAGCATCTTTCAGTAGTTGCTGGGTGTAATCCGCGCTGTACGCAATTCGAATGTTGTCACCGAGGTATCGGAGTTCTTCTCCTGCTTTGAAGAACTCACCAACGGTGTATCTGTCTATTTCGACCCCGACCTTCTTCAAATCCGTAAGGTCGTCAGCCAAAAGTTCCATGTCTTGACCAAACTCGTTGATGAGGTTGATTTCTTCTTCGAACTTTTCTAAGAACTCGTCTCGATACGATTCGAACTCTTCAAAGGCACCAAGGCCGTCAAATCCTTCGTATGGCGATTCGCCTTTGAGGCCAAACATTGCAGTGATTGCTTGCTTTGCGTTTTTGTGTTGCTCGGTGTCGAAATACAGTTTCTCGAAGTCTGGGATGTCCGGGGCTTTTCCTGTGTCTCGCAGCGCGTTGTTGAGTTGTGCCGAACCTCTCGAATATGCGCCGAGGGATTTGCCCTCTAAATTACCTACGACTGTCGCGACTGTTCCATCAGACAGGTTTCTTTCGACGCTCGCAATTTCTTTTTTGCTGGTTTCAAGGACGTGGTCTGGCACACTGTTGTGGAAAGTTTGGACGACTGGCACACCAAGGAATTCGCCTCTTCTCTTTCTGTTTTTATACGCCTCTTCGAACGCCTCCTTTGAAGAGACTGCGTCTCTGTTTTCCGACGCAGACGAACCAGTCGCACAAGTGTTGTCTTCCTTGAACCCTCCCGCGCCGGTCCCGCAGTTGTCTCCGCTCTTCAGGTTCTTCTTGCCAGACTCGCGGTCGATCGCTTCGACCTTGCTTTCGGCCCAAGTCTTACCGGGGTCTCCGCCCCAAAGCAGCCACGCAATCAGACCAGCGGACGGATAGCCTTCGTTGCCTTCCTTTGCAGCCGGGGCGTCGAGGTCGACTTCGTGCCGAGCGAAGAATGACTTCATCCGCTTGACGGTCGACGGCGATAGATCCTTGCGGTTGCTGATGTCTCGCGCGCGAGCAACACCGACCTCGGTGCCGCCCCTGCCGTGTTCCTTTCGCAACTTCAGCCCACGCTTTGCAGCGTTCGCCATCGCCTCGGTCGGCTTGAGGTTGATGTCCTTGACTGCTTTGGTCGAGGCTGTTTGACTGCCTTCAAACAGGGCGTCAATTAGGTCTTCGGGAACCTCGCTAGTAATTTGCATTTCCCGGTACAACTTGGAAACGTGTCGACTAATTTCCTCGCGAGTGTCACCGGCAAATTGTTCGGGTAGGAAAATCATTCGCCGCCCATCATTGTGTAGAGGTCTTCGACCGTGAACCCGATAGCCTTGTTTTTTTGCGAGTCAGGCATGTCCGTGTAAAACCCCAGTTCGTTGTCTGGAATCGTCGAGTTCAAGGTTTCAAAAAGCATTCTGTTCGACGTTACAACAACAGTTTCGTTTTTGATTGAGTCCCACTTCTTTGGTGCAGTCACCTTCATGGCAAAGGCTTCGGCAATGAATTCGGCTGGTTCGGTCGAAGCGTAATTGCTCACAAATCTGGAAACCAAGTTTTTGGCTCCCGTTTGCTTTTGAGAGTAGTTGTCGTAGTCCGTGTCGTACCAAAGTATGTTGGACAAACCCTCGGCGTATGCGGGAGTCAGTTTTGACATATCGCCGCCTGCCTGCTCCCAAATTTTCGCACCCGCCAGCCGACCGGAGTCTTGGCTTGTGTATGTGCTGCCTCCACGCCCATAGAGTTTCTTATGCGTTCTTTCGAGTGACCTCCGGTGCAACGCATGACCAACCTCATGGGTCACGACATAAGCGGGTCCGCCTTCCTCGCTTGCCATCCAACCTTCTTGTGGTGTTCTGTAAAGAGGGCTGTATTCGCCAACGTCAACCGGCAATGTCGTTCTCTGGTTTGTCGGGTTGAAGTACGCGACTGTCCTGTCGTCCTGCGAGTGCAACTTGACAGTCGAAACTCCCTGACCTCTTTGGATCATTTGGAATTCCAAAAGATCCGTGTCATATCCTGCCGCATTCAGTTCGTTGATCGAACGATTGAGTGCTACAACTTCCATAAAGGCGGATTGATATCTCCCGATCTGTTGTGAAACATATCCACGCAAGTTGTCCGCGCCGGGATCTCTCAACTCTGGGTTGACCAAGAACTGCGATGACATAAACATCAAGGGGTCAACTCGTACCGACACGCCTTTTTCTGCGAAGTGCTTCTCAACAGCGAACGACATATTCTGTGCAACTCGGTATCGCTCGATCGGCTTGATGTCGCCAACGTCTCCAATCGGAAACTGCTTGTAATACTTCTTTGCAAGTTCATACGTTTGAAAAATGTCTTGCCGAGTTCTGTCGTCAAAAGTATCCCATTCTTCAATGGCCTCTTCGCTGCCACCAAAAAAGATGTCGCGCGGCCCTATGTTGATCTTGCCAACCTCGTCGCCGAGAGTGTCGTAACTAAACGAGTCTGGTTCCGGCAGATCCATTTCAGAGATTGAAAGAACGTCACTGATGTCGTTATATGCCGACTCGCTGACCGGCCTCATAAGAGCAGCGAGTCGATAGGACTCTCTCGTTACTGCCAGTTCAACATTCAGCCCCATCTCGGCAACTGCTTCTTCGTCGATGCTTTTTCTTGCAACGGCTTGAATCAGATTTTGCGATTCCTTCGTCAAGTGACCGAGCGGGTTGTCGTCTTCATGGCCTAGAAATTCCGCTGCTCTTTTTTGCGCTTCTTGTGCGAGCGCACCGTAGACGTAGCCGTCTCCGGTTTTCGCCAACACTTCTTCGTTGGCAGCGCCCGGAATAGCGACGATTTCATTGCCTTGAGTTATATGATCGGTTTCAAAAACCTGCGGGAAACCGCGACTCATCCTGTTGAGTTCGCCAGCCGCATAAACCAAAGCCTTGACCTTTTCTTCTTCAGGCAGGACCGCGATCTCGTCAGTCAGGAAACCGTTCGGATCGTATCTGGTGCTGTTTTCGAGATGCTGGTCTATTTGCTCCTTGCGGCTTTCAAGCGTGCGGCCCGATTCGGTTGCACTGCTACCAGTGGCGCAGGTGTTGTCTTCCTTGAAGCCACCGGCACCAGTGCCACAGTTATCTGAAGTTGCCTTGAACCGTACACTCCAATCACCGAACGACTTGGTGAGTTCTTGAGTGGCGGCCCCGTCAAGGATATGACGGAGCCTGAAGGCTTTTGGGCGTGGTTGTCCTCCGTGGTCGCCGTCACACTCGCCTTCGGGACACTTGCCCGTCAGCGTGTTGAAGTCCTTCTCGTCTGCGCACGGGCAGTATTTGGTTTCGCCGTCTGCGTCGATTGACCGAACGCCCCGACATCCAATCAAAGAAGCGACTGCTGCGGCCTGCTCCTTTGTGTCATAGAGATCGTCCTCGGTTCGCTCGATGTTGTTCGCCTTGGATTCAGCGTCAACCATCTTCTCCGCAACCTGCCGACTAAACCCGCAGCCCTGCAACAACTTGATTGCGCTGTACCCCTGAAGCGTTCCGTCCCGGACCGACTTCAAGAACTTTGCAGCGGCTTCGGCATCAGGCGAATCACCCTCTTCTTCGGGCTGTCCGTCTTCGCTGAAGAGTGAAGAGAGGTCCATGCCGGGCATACCACCGCCGGGACCGGGCGGCTGCTGCGCAGACGCTCCAAGAGGTTGGCCGTTGATGAGAGGCTGGTCTGCGAATTCGTTGTCCTCGAAAGGCTCGCGTCCCTCCTCAAGCCTTGCCTCGTTGATTGTTCTCCAACCACCTTGAACAGCGGTCTGCCGTTCTTGTAGTTCGTACTGCGTATCTCGCGGCACGGGATTGTCGTAGGCAAGGCAGAGTTCATCCTCTAGTCCGAACATCGGGAGCAGTGTTTGGTTGAGTTCTTCTTCGTCCATTCGAAGAAGTGGAAGAACCGTACCCTCCCGCCATTGGGCAAAACCAGTGCGGGCAGAAGCAAGGTTCGGGTCGTTCGCCTTCAGCATTGAGACCGGCACACCAAAGACGGCAGCAATCTCTTCGACGATATCCTCGCGTCCAGCAACATCCTTTGGCGGGAAGTTCAGAGGCGTGAATTGCACGTCGCCAGTGACTGCAATGAAGTTTCCGTCTCGCCGTGTCCCTCGAAGTCTCTGCTCTACTTGTTCTTGGAATCTATCCAGTTGATCGCTGGTTGGAGTACCGCGCACAACGACCGCATAGTCAGGTCGTGCGCTGTTCTGAAACATCGCCAGATCCATATCGTGAACAGCCTGATTCGATAGCACAGCGCCGTAAGCAGCCTCAATCTTGCCGAGTCCGTAGTAGAGATTTCCGGGGTTGGGTCGTCGGAAATGTATGACCTCATCGCGTTCAAACACCTGCTTCCGATCTGCCGAAATCCCATACAGATATCCGCTAATGAATTCATCTTCATCTGGGATGACCTCCGTAAATTGCGGAGCGAGCGGCCACAGTTCTGCGGGCAGACCGGAGTCTTCGTCAATGACCGGGTGAAGGTAGGCGTTGCCAGTCAGTTCCCCATAAAGGATTCGCAGCACCGTCATGTCAAATCCATTGAGGAACGGATTCGTGCTGCTCAACAACTCGATGATCGGATGCGACTCCGTCACCTCTTCCATGTCTTCACCAAAGTCTGCGATCTTACGAAGCACGCCGTTCGATGGCCTCGCGTCACCATGACCATCGCCGAGAAGATATTGCTTCTGGTGCCGAGGCACCGACCGGGTCTTGTAGAGTTTCCGACCGTTGCCCTTCTTGGCGTACAGTCGAATCGGCACAGAAGCGACCGCCTGCGCGTTGATGTTCGCGGCTGCAAACACCCACGAGCGACAAGAGTCGACTGCTCTTTGATGATTGAATGACGGCTTCTGTGCGCCGTGCTGTCCTGCCGTCACAACCCGGACGCTGCTCTCCAACCACTTTTCTGGAGTGCTTTGCTTCTTGCTGACCAGTTCTCGCAGGAAGTCGAAAATCGCCATGTTCAAAGTACCCTGAAGTTGAAGCCGGATTGAGCGATGGTGTCATAGCACCTCAAGGCAAGAGCCAATGCACAGACTCCGTCGTCGTGCAGTCCGCTCGGTGCCTCATACCGCACGCCCGTCCTTGTATATTCAAACTCGAAAGTGTCTGCTTCGACCCGAAGCCAGTTGTCTGGAATCCGGATCTTCTTGGTCTGAAACGCCGTCGCCAGACCTTCCATCAACTGCTGCTTGCTGTGCATCGTAAACTTGAAGCCTTCAGCCCGTGGATGCTTCTTCTGGATGCCTTCGACCACCGGATCTCCCACGCCGGTCGAGTCGATCAGAGTCGGGACCATGCCAATCAACTCTTCGATTCGCCGACTGGTTTCTGACCACGGAGCCTGCCATCGCTCAAGCACGCAGACCCTCGCCTCGTCGTCGAGTCCGCATACCACCGTGTAGTCAACCGACTTTGCGAGGTCGATACCAAAAGCAATAGGGGCCGACTTAGACTGTTCGGCCACGCACTCGGAAATCGCCTTGAGTCCGAAGGGGTTGCCACCGTCGTCTGATGGGATACCAAGAAACTCCTGATTAAACACCTGCTCAGGTAGTTCTCGCTTTGCCGCCTCGATCTCATGCTCAGGTATCAACGGGTTGCTAGTTGTTGGCAGTCTCCAAGACTTCCAGCCATAGTCACCAATTTGCCCGCGTTCGAAACATTGGTGAAAGAAGTTCCGACCCTTCGGAGTGCCGAGAAACCACGCATCGCCCTGCGAGTCGGCAAGGGTTGCTCGAATCGTCTCTTGCCACGCTGGTCCCAAGTCTTTGATGATCCCTGCTTCGTCGATGATGACCCGATCGAATCGACGGCCTCGACCGGAGTCGACGCTGTCCAATGAGTAGCAGTCGAGCGTGCCGCCCGTGCAGCATTCAAGTCGATGCTCGATCTTGAGCGTGGCCGTTGTGACCGGGGCGAGGACTCGTAGCATTGTCCGCCAAGGTTCGGCAAGGTATCTGAACGACGGAGCGAACCACGCGACGTTCTTGCCAGCAAGCACGTCTTCGATTGCGAGTTGCATACCCATGTGGGTCTTGCCAAATCGCCGACCGCACTCAAGCACGTTGAACCGCCCGCTTTCGTTCAACACTTTGAGTTGTCCGGCGTGCAAGCAACTTTCAATAGTTGGCACTTCAACGACAGTGGTCACTTGTCAATCTTTTCCTTGATCGCTTCAAGGTCACGGCGAATCCCCTTGACCATCGTGTAGTAGACCAGAACCCACACGATGAGCGGGGTGAGATTGTTTTCGAGGATCGGCAGGATCGAAGGTTCCATCAGTCGCTTCCCGGTTCGTAGGTGTCGGACCACTGACCGAACAGGATCCCGAGATCCTTTCCGTCAACGACCCCATCGAAGTTGAGGTCTGATCGGTTCTGGTCGCTGCCGAAGTCGGCGAGGAGAAGCCCTTGATCCTGAGCGTTCACGACGCCGTCGGCGTTGATGTCTGCGATCTGGTCAGCCCTGCGAATCGTGCAAGCCCAGTTGATCGCCTCCGTCACAGTTTCGTTTCCGGGCACCGCGAAGGTGTAGTCGGAAACGATCCGCTGCTTCTCCGCGTCCCAGCAGAGGTCGGAACCCTGCTCGAAGATCGGCACGAAGCCTTCGTCGACTCGCGTTGACATCCGGTACTTCACGTTCTTCTCGGAGCCGCTCATGTTCTGCACCTGAGCAGTTCCCTCGACGGTGAACCAACCGACCTCCGTGACAGCAGGGCGAACATAAGTGACCATCAAGGCTCGCGTCTCAGTGCTTGCCTGCGAGTTGACCTCGATCGCGTCGGTGACATTGCCATCTGAATCCACGAAGGGGAGACGAGTCGTGGTCATCGGCAGCATCCGAGGACTGCACGGATCGGCGTCCTGTACCGCGACGACGGTTGAGAGAAGGAGTGCAATCATGGTGCTTCCGGATCTTCTTCGACTGGAGTCGGGTCATACGCGATCGACTTCAATGCTTCAGCCGCTACGATCATCTCGTTAGCGGAAGCCACGAGCAAGTCAATGTGTGCTTCGTCAAGAGCGGTTCGCGGAGCGGTTTCTTTGTAATCGTAGGCCAGAGTGCCTAGACCGGACTGCACCGTGGCGAGGGCTTGAGTAAGAGAAGCGAAGGTGAAAATCGTGTTCATGGTTTTCCTTTTATACGGCGGTGACGGTGAAGACGAGAACGTCGCCAGATACGAAGGCGGATCCCTTGATCGCAAAATTGCCTTGAATGTTGATGTACGAAGTTTGGCATGATCCGGCAACGGCTCCGAGGACCGAGCGACCTGCTCCAGAATCTCCGGTGAACGTTGCGTTGAAACTATGAGACGATCCGCCGTTCAGCGTTGCTGTGACGCCGTAAAGACACCACCAGTCTCGGCACGTCGTGCCGCTCGTGAAGTTGTAGCGTCCACCGGACAGAACGTCAAAGTTGGCTGCGTCCTCCGCGGCTGATCCGTTCCATAATCGAGGCAAACCATCCGCCCACGATAGAAGACTCGTCTGCGATGGGTTGATGATCTCTGCGCCGGAGGAGGAGACGGTCGCGTTGCTTGCTCCCGTCATGTTCCAAGTGATCGTCTGGAGCGGTCCGGTCGCAGCAGGAGCCGGAAAGAACAACCATTTGCTCGGCGGGGTCATTCGGTGTACTCCACGGAGAAGATCACGTCGGTTGCCGATGAGTTTGACGAGAACTCCAATTTCAACACCGCGTCCGCTGCAAGCGAGGTGTTGGCAAGAGAAGTCTGGTTGCCCGTCGAAGTCGAGGCCGTGACTTGCTTGACCAAGTCGGAACCGTTATAGAGTTTGGCAACTACGGTTCCCGAACCGCTGTTCACCTTGATGTAGAACGCACTGATTGTTCGAGCGGTAGCAACCGCCGGGTCGAGGATGTAGTCCTTGTCTGCGGCAGTTTCGATCTGGCCGGTGTACGATCCGGTGTTCGTGACGCCGAGCGTCGTTCTTGCTGTCGCGGCGTCCGCGTCGTCGACTAGCGTGGCACCGAACGTCGAGACACCAGATGCAGCGAACGCCCCGATGTCCGAGAGAGTCTCGGCTGCCGTCCGCCCCTCAATCTTTGTGCCATCGACCCGGAGGAAGTCGTTGTCTGCGACAGCAGCGTTGGCCTGCAAAATGTTGTCGGAGCCGATGCCTGCGTTGAATTGCGATGCCGTGCCGAGGCTTGGCTTGCCAGACAAAGAACTGTACGCGATAGCGGTACCGCTCCACGTCCCGCTTGATATTGTCCCAACCTGAGTAATGTTGCCAGACCCCGGCCACGTCGATAGGGCAGTGTTTTCTACGTTGCCAAGACCGAGGTTTGTCCGAGCGGTACTCTCGCTTGTGATTTCGCTCAGGTTGTTCGACCCGACCATGTCTCCGGTCCCGGTCCCGACGCCGATTGCTGATCTGGCTGCCGCCTGATCTGCCGCAGTAAAGACACCGGCACCGACCGTCGTCGCTCCGAGCGTCGTTCTCGCTGCTGCTGCATCTGCATCATCAATTAGCGAACCGCCGAACGTCGAGACGGCGGTCGACGCTACGAAGTCGCCGGTCGCCGAGGTCGCGGCGGTTCCAAGCGATAGCGCGCTTCGAGCAGCGGCGGCATCGGCGGCGGTGAAGACGTTCGCGCCTACGGCGGTCGCTCCGAGGTTCGTTCGTGCCGTCGACGCGGTGACTTCGCTGAGATTGTTCGACGCGAGCAGGTCGCCGTTGCCCGTGCCTGCTCCGATCGCGGTTCGGGCGGCAGCAGCATCCGCAGCGGTGAAGACGGACTTTCCGACCGTCGTCCCGCCGAGGTTCGTGAGAGCCGTAGCCGACGAGTTGAGGTCGGCTAGGTTCTGCGATCGCTGCGAGAGGTAGTCCGTCAGGCCGGAGTTCGTTATGAACTCCTGCGTATCGTTCGACTCGACGAGGTTCTCGAAGTATTGAGGCGTCGTATCCGCCTCGATCGTCGCGTGGTTCTTCACGCCGAGGACGGTTCGCATCGCTGCGCTATTCGCGGAGTTCAGAAGCGACTCGACGTTCGCAGCGAAGAGAGCGGAGACCTCGGTCGAGAGGCTCGACGACGCGGCGGTGATCCGTCCCTGCTGGTCGACGGTGAACTTCCCAACCGCGTACTCGGCGGGAGTGACCGCCGTATTCGCAAGCGAGATCGTCCCGCTCGTCGTTACGGGTCCGCCAGATAGACCGGTCCCGGTATCGACCTGCGTGACCGTTCCCGTCCCGCCGCTCGCGTTCACAGTGACGGTCGTACCGTCGACCGAGGTCGTGACGTTCGTACCGCCGGTGATCGTCAGCGTCCCGCTTGTGGTGATCGAGCCGCCGGTCCCACTGTCCGCATCGACAGCCACCGCAGTCACGGACCCGCTGCCAGCGTCCGACCATTGCACGTTGTAATTCGTGCCGTCGATCTTCTGCAAGGTCTGGCCCGTCGATCCGCCTACAGGTACGCCAACTCCAGCCGGTCCCGCTGCCGAGATCGTTATTAGTTGACTCGTCGAGTTGACTGAAACCGAGTATTCAACGCTCACTTTGTCACCTCCGGTTCGATCACGATCTTGCCGGTCAGGGGTTTTGTCACTGTTCCCGAACTGTCGAGTTCAAGTTCATAGAAGCCAAAGAACGGGGCGGGTAGGTTCTTGGTTACCGTCTCGGCCACGTTGATCTGGATGTTCGGGTTGCTCGACCCTAGCGTGATCTCGGAGGTGCTGTCGATGTCGAGGACGGCGCTGCTGGTGTGGTCAGCACGAATCTGCATTCGAGCGGTGTATCCGGTGTAGTCGACCGTCGCGCCGTTGGAGTCCTGAACATGGATCGAGAGTTGCAGCGTTTCGCCCTGCCGCAGCGTGATCGTGTTGCCAATCGTCGAGAACTTCATTCGTCGTCATCCTCTGTTGTCTTGGGTCTCGTGTCGATCCGTTCAATCCGGATGACCTGATCGTTCTCAACCTGCTGCTTGACCGGCCCTTCGAGTCGATCCCAAAGCATCGTCAGGATCTTGGCGTCACCGTTCAAAGCACGTTGCACCATTTCCAAGGCGATGTCGTCGGCCACTGATCGACCATCGGCACCCTCGCTGTCTTGGAAGCGTCTACGAAGAGCGGCCAGCAGTGACGGAGTGTGGTGTCCGGGTGGCCGTCCGCCTCCGGGGTTGCCCTTTCCGAATCGCCCCCGTTGGTCTCGGTTGAATTCGTCGCCGTCGTCATTCGTCATCGTTGTCCTCGGTTCCTTCAATCTCTTCGGGTTCGTCTTCTTCCTGACAGACCATCCTGTCGTATGCGTACTCTACGATGCCTCGGCAGGCGTGGATGTTTCCGAACGGTCGAACGTAGGTTTCTGTCTGCCCCCGTCGCTGGCGGGTGACGCAGATGACGACCGCGTCGGCGCTGACCTCTTCGATCAACAGACAGGCCGCCTGTCCAATGAATGCAACGAACTCTGCATCGCGGTCGGACATTAGATCGCCTCGACAAATTCTGGCCGAATGATTCGCTGATCGCCGTCTCTCGCAACCTTGAGTGTGAGCCAGACCGCACCGATTGGCTTGGGTGGTCCGCCCCGTTCAATATGCCAACCCTCCCTTGGCGAGAACTCGTCCTTGTATCCGGCTGTCCGAATATGGTGGACGCTGTCCAAGTGTGGGGTTCCGTATCTAGAGAGTCGAATCCTGCCGAGCCTGACCTGCCACGAGTCATGCGTATGTCCCGACCAGACGATGTCCGCATCGGGAAGGTACGACTGCATCCGTCTCGTCGCAAGGACACCGTGCGACATCGGGCCACCGCCGCCCGAGCCGTGAAAGTAATACATCGTGATGCTTTGCGATTTGCCGCCCCAAACCACCCTGAACCTGACGAAGCCTGCGTACTTGCCAAGGTGAATCTGACTGCCCGGCACCGTTCGCATCCGCTCGTAGAAACGCTCTGTTAAATCCGTCTCGTGTCGCTTGAGGATCGCCGTCTCGTGATTGCCGGGCGAGACCATGATCCAGTTCTTGGAATAGTCCTCGTAGAACTCGACTGCCGTATCGACGAGCGAGTCGAGGTATCTGCCCTGCTGGTGTTCCGGTCGGCACGCACTGAGATCAGACCGTCGGTCGAACTTGCCCTGCATTGCGCAGAACAGGTCGCCCGCGTCAAGAATGCCCGCCTTCCTGTCGACCGCTTCTTCGAGGTGCAGCCGTTCGAGACGCCAATCTGCATGAGCGTTGTCGTGGTGAGCGTCAGACCTGAGCAGAAACGATTGAGACCAATCTGGACCGTCTGCGACCATATCGACGCTTAGACATCCGGGTGCGGTCTCATCGACCGTGAAGGGCATCGTCATCCGATTGGCTCCGTTTATTTCTCGGTCAATCAGAACCCTCGCGAGGCGTCTGATTGCTTGCGACGTTGCGGCTGGCGAGGAACGCCTCGGACACAGCGGCAGCCATCTTGCTGGTAGCCGTTTCCAGACCCGCGTTGTAGGAATCTTCCTTCTCCGTCCTGACCCGCTTCTCTTCGCCGGGTCGCTTGAGGAAGAGACCGCCGAGGAGCGCGAGGCCGGTGCTGATGATCGCACCCCCCGGAAGCGTCGATGAAGCGCCGTCGACTACGCTGATCCCGGTCTCCGTGATCGAGCGAATGATCGCCGCCGTCTCGGCCCCTCGGTCGATCTCATCCGTGAACTGTCTGGTGTTCCGTTCAACGTAGGCTTTCCAATCTTCAAGTGTTGCGTCAGCCTTGGAGAGTGGGATCGTCGGCTCCGACGCCGTTGCTTCTGCGATGCCGTTCGGTACGTCGACCTTGACGAAGTCCTCGACCTGACATCCTGATACCGCAGAGGCGAGAAGCAAGAATGCGAAGGAGCAGATAATCAGGGTGAGGGCAATCGGTTGCTTCTTGGCGTTTTGAATCATCGGTGCCTCTCCAAGTTTGCAAGCCGTTGGGCCAGCGATGAAAGTTGTCGGTCTTGGTCTTGGTTCGTGATCGCGACTTCCGTTGTCGTGGTCGCAAGGCTTTGTGCAATGTCTCGAAGGTTCCTGATCTCCTCCGTGTTTTGAGCAAGCCGTTCGTTCCTTGCTCCGATCGTCACGAAAATGCCTGCAACTGCTACAAGCAAAACGACCAGTTGAATGAACTGCATGACGATTTGAACCGTCTGCCTTGAAGTATCAGTCAGTGTCAAGAAATTTCCTCAGTTCACTTGCAAGCATTTTGCGGAGTTCTTGTGGTTCGTAGCCGTAATCCTTTGCGACCTCTTCGAGATCACTCCCCCCTGCTAAGTCTCGAATGGGCGGCAGAAGATCGGGGTGTACGGTTTGGAGAATCTCTTGAAACTGAGCGTCGACGATCGGCGACCCCTCTAGTTCTCTCGGCTCGTGTCTTGGTTGGCACCACTTGTTCGCCCACCGTTTCTGACCGAGTTCCTGAGTTCTCCAGCGATAGTCGATCCGTCCGATCAGGTACTTCTTGAGAAACGTAGAAACGGTCGCCTTTGTCGGGTCGTACTTGTTCAGCAGCAAATCGGTCGCTTCGATGACAGCGATCGACATCAACATTTCAACGTCGGATGTTGGAAGAAGTCCGCACCGTTGCCAGTCGGCAATGAAGGCGCGGATCAGTCCGAGGTGTCGGTGGACATCTGGGCTGTAGCGGCGATCCGTTCCGCTATCTCCAGAATGTCTGTCGGTCGAATCATCAGCAGCCATTCGCCCCGGTCCTCTCGCATTGCGACGACGGGCAGGTGTTCGCCCGCGTCTCTCACCGCCTGATCGAAGAAACGGCACGCCGCAATGCGAGCGTACCGTTTGACTTCGAAGTGAACTTGATCGACCTCCGTCTTCAAGTCGGCGGTTCCGGCGAGTCCGCAATACTGCTGCGATCTCCGTGCTGGAACGCCCATCGAAGAAAGCACGGCAGCGAACTCTCGTTCGCCACGCGCGCCCTTCGACCGTGAGCGTCCTCCGCTGCTCACGCTAGACCATCTTCAAATTGTTGACGTGTTTGCACCGTTGCAGATCCTTCTGGACACGTTCAACAACTTCCTGCTCAACTCCGTGCGTGTTGCCGTAGTTGTTGTCGCATCTAATTACGAACGGAGTATATCGTCGCTCTATCGCGGCTGCGAGGTAGGGCTTCATGTACGCAGCCTTGGCAAAGACATTCGCCACTGCGACCCGGCTGTATCCGGCGTCGAGCCGTTGGATGATCTGGTCTAGACACCAAGCGTGCGCCGTGTTGAGTTTGTCATCAGACCACAGTTTCTCATAGGTCGTCTTACGTTTTGCCGCCTCCTTGTGAAACCAGTCGTCGGCAGAGACAGCGTTGCCCGGAGCGATCGCGTTGGCAAGGTGCGACTTTCCTGATCCGGGCGCTCCTCGAATGACGTAGAGCGTTCTATTCACTTTGGGACCGTTCGAGTTGATCGGCGGCAATGAGAAGCCCCGTGTATCCCTGCGTCCATGTTTCGGGGTCGGTGCTTTTTGAACGTAGCGAAGGGCGGAACTCACCCAGTCGTCTTCGGGCGGCCTCGAATCGTTCCGGCGTCCAGAGTTGGATCTTCGCGATTCTTTCACGGTGTCGCCGTTCGTTCGCTTGGGGCGTTTCTTCTGGGTCAACTCGATATCTCCTTATCTCACTTTTCGCTTGGTTCAAACGGTTCCGATACGAGTCGTTCAGTTCTATGAACTTCGGCTCGAACATGCCGTCGAATGATTTGTGGTGAACGATTGCGTCATTCAGCAGGTCTTGATCCGTTGCATCGTTGTCGTAATTCTTGAACCAGACTTCGCGGATGATGTCGTCGTTCGGTTTCCACGAGGGCCACAGTCTTCGCAACAGTTTCCAGTTGTCAGCCCAAGTCTTTCCGCACTCTTTCGATTTCGCTGTCAATTTGCTTTGCTCTGCTCGCGGCATCCAAAGTCTCCGTTTCTTCGTCATTCCACCGTTCGAGGCGGAAGTAGTTGATTGCAGTAGGAACAAAGCGAAGTTCAGTATCTCCGCTTTCTATCAGTTTTCTATAGGCGTCTGCATCCGTGGCCGTCCGGTCCCGTATCCGTTCGATCGCCTCGTCTCTTGGCACGCCTGCCCGTTCGAGCGATGCGATGCCTGACCGGATCATCTTGATGCTCCTCGACCGTCCGATCCTCCGGGCATCCAACCAAAGATCAAAGATCCCCTCACACTCCCCCGCTACAGCGGTGGGGGTGTTGGTATTGGTAGAGGTGGAGGAAGAGGAAGAGGAAGAGGAAAAGGTACTCCCGAGTGCAGTACCGACTGTAGTCCCGACAGCAGAGCCGTTTGACTGCCGCCTGTAGTGGTCGCTGTAGTCCATCCCTTTTCGCTTCAGAGTCGAGAGAACATAGCGGGGGGCGTGGTCGGGCCAATCGTGGACCACGAACCTGACAGGCCCAGAAACGCCGTCTAAGAGCCTGCACGTCAGCATGGCCTCCAGCACCTCCGAGGCGTCTCCGGGCCACTCAAGGGCCGCTGCGATCTCCTCATCGTCGTGTCTGCCGATCTCGCCGGTCGGGGCGTGCTTGGCCGTGAATCTCCAGAGAAGCCCGCACAAGCCGATTGCCTGCGGCCACGGGATTCCGAGAATCACGGCAAGCCGCCGGATCTTGGGCGAGGTAAAAGCACCGTCTAACAATGGACTGCTCCTTGTTTCTGTCCGTCCAAAAGATTGCCCCGCAAACGAAGGAGCATGACGTGAGCGGGGCAACCTGCGTGAAAGAGATAGGTACGCAGTCTAGCCCGGATCAGGGCCGTGTCAATCGAGCCGTCGAAATCGTTCAAGCATCACCTTCACCACCGGCTCGATGTCCGCGTCGTCGCGAGTGTTCCGTGTCCGTCCGCCGACATCCACGAACCCATCCCAATGCTGACCGTCCATGCGAGCGTAGCGGATCTCGCCGTTGTCATCCTCGACAACGAAGAACGACTTTCCGCACACCCTCGCCATTCGGATCAACGCTTCGACCTTGCGAGCCGAAACCACGATGTCGGGGTATTTGCCCCATGTCATCTTTCGACGCTTGAACTCGATCCACGCGACGACACCCTTGCCGGGGCGGGTCGCAGCGAAGTCGACCTCGTAGGATCGAGGGAGTTTGTGCAGGGTGCAACCCCACCGTCGCTCCAACCTCTTCGCTGCTTCCCGCTCGTCTCGAAGACTGTCGGCGTTCTCGTAAATGGGCCTCGACATCAGAACGGGATGTCGTCATCAGGCACCGGCTTGTGGTCGCCGTTGTCCTTGCCCGCGATCGCCTCGCCTTCGGCCTTGTCCACTGCGAACGAGTCGGCTCGGTTTACCCGTTCGACGCGGACCCCGGTCTTGCCTTGATACTCGTACTTGTCGACGACGATCTCGACCGTCTCCCCGACGAAGTCGACCGGGTCGAACATCGAGAACCCGTCTCCGTCCGTCGAGGTGTAGGCGTCGACCGCGTCGTCTCCCAACGCTTCAGCGAGTCGACGGAACTTCCAGCGAGTGTTCGATCGAATGCGGTCGGCAATCGAACCCTTCTCCGTGTCGAAGACCACCGAGGTCGCTTCCCACTCGCCGGTCTCCCCGCTGTAATCCACAGACTTTGAAATCGTCGCGACGAACGTGCCCGCCGTTTCCAGTCGGTTGTCGTCTCGATCTCCCGTCAGACTCTCAGGCTTGAACCTTGGCATTGTTGACTCCCATCTTCTTGACCAAGTTGTTGAGACTGTCTCGATCAACCAGCACCTTGCCAGCAACCTTGACACCTTTGATCTTTCCATCCCGCAGCCACGATCTCACCGTTCCAAGCGACGGCTTCACGCCGTACTCGTTCGAGATCACTTCGCTCACTTCGTTGATCGGCATCCACACCGTTCGGTCTACTTCATCAGCCATTGGAGGCACCCTTCGATCTGCGCGGATGTCATGTCCGCAAAGTCTTCAACCGATGCGGCCCGAAGCCACTTGGCACCGAGAGCAGCCGCATCGTTCCGATTCGTCAGCATCTCCTTCAACTTCTCAACTTGCTCCGTCGTCGCAAGTGTGACCGGCTCGCTCTTGCGCTCCAGAAGATCGCGACCGTATCGGTCAGCGAAATTGTCATAAGAGAACTCAAACGAATCGCATCCAGATGCAGTCTCCGGCATCGTCGCGATGCGACTCTTCACGACATGCGCGCATCGCTGGTCAGGGAGTCCCCCGGCGCGAGTCACCTTGACCACTTCAATCACGAGGTCCATGTAGTAGTCGGCACCCTTGGGACCGTCGAAGGTCTGGCCGATGATCTTCATCGCCGTCCCCTCGGCGTACAGGTTCTTCGCGTGAGCCGTCAGGATCACGTTCATGTCGAGCGAGGAGAGCAGCGAGGTCAAACGCTTCCACTCCTTCTTCGCTGCCGAGTAGCCCCGTCCGAAGTCGGTGCCGACTCGCTTCTCCCACGAGGCGACGAGGTCGTCGTAAATCACCGTGATCGGGTCGATCACAAGCGTCTGGAAATCGTGCTTCTCCGTCTTCAGGCTCCGCACCTCCTGCACGATCTCGTCGAACGATGTCGTCTGGAACAGCGAGCCGCCGCTCCCGTTGATGATGTCAGAGTAATTCTCTGCACCGCGCTCCGTGTCGATGACGTAGCAGTTCGGGAATTGCAGGGCTGCCGTCGTCTTGCCGACACCCGCGCGCCCGAACATCAACATCTTCAAACGCTTGTCTACGTCCTTCGGCTTCTTTCCTCTCAGTGGCATGGTTGAATGCTCCTTTCGTTTCTTCGGACCGTCAGGTATTGCGTGTCTGCGATCGCAGAATTCCGTCGTTTGTTCGACGGCACGCCGTTGCCCCGGTATTGACAGAGACCGTCTTCTTGGGCCTCGTTGAACTCGGCTTCGTCCTCGACCTCGTAGTCGTGGGCGATCTCGTCGACCGCAGCCTCATACGCTTCGTGCCAGCCAGCCTCTCCGTCGTTCTGGGTGATGACTGCGCCGATCACCCCGTACTCGTTCAGCACGAGCCAGCAGTAACCGTCGGGCCAGTCGACCCAGACGTTGCTGGTTTCCTTCTCGATCCCGTTGTCGTCATAGTTCACTGTGATGTCTGACATTCGCGAGCCTCCTTTTCTTCTTCTTCTGTGGTCACGAACCCCTCGTCGGAGCCGAACCAAAGACACGCGCTGTATTCAAATGTATGGCCCTTCTGCTCGCCCGGTGTTTGGTCCATCCAATTCCACGCCTTGATGGTCCTCCGTGCTTCGCTCGCCTCGAACGGACCCTTGAACATTTTCCAAGGTCCGCCGCTGACAGACATCACGCCGTCGTTGGCGTCCCAGAAAATTGAAACCCCTTGCTGTTCCGATCGCCTGAAACTGTTGAACTTGCAAAGTTCCCAGTTGCCCGACTCTTCGTCTTTGCGGACCAGCAGGTACAAGCCGTTGGTGTAGTCTTCGAAGGACGAGATGTAGACGAGGTCGCCGCGAGTGGGACCGATTCCGTGGCGGGTGTTGCCGAACTTCGCGGCCTGTTCTTCAGTCATTGCTTTCATGCGTTTGCTCCTTGCTGTCGGTGATCTCTTCGTCGACCATATGCAATGCCCACTCGGTCGCCTCGCAGATCGCGAGGACGCCGGTGGACATGACGAGCGAATACTCTGCGCCGTTTCGCCTGATTTGGCACGGCGCGCCCTGCTGCTCGATGCTGTCTCGCAAATCCCAGACCGCTTCAAGGTTCGTGCTGACGAACTTGTCGCAACACCGTTGCGTCTTGTTGCGAGCAGCCCGCAGTGCGTCCGTGATCCTTTCCAACTTCGTCATTGTTTGCTCCTTTTCAGTTCTTGCGGAATCGCGGATGATTGTCCATCCACGACAGGTCATCGTCATTGTCGCACACTTCCCCGTCCTTGTCAACACTTTTATCAAAGCCTGCCGACTTTAGCAGGTCGATCATCGCCTTCTTGTCGAAGGTGCCTCGGTGCTGAAGCCTGAGCCTCGCCGTCTTAGCAACCTCTTCTTCCAAGTCTTTCACGATCGCTTCCGGCATGGATGTCATCTCGACGATCGAGTCGACGATATGAGTGATGAGTGCAGAAAACTGCTCGCGTTGCTCCTTGTCCTTGGGCAGCATGATTGCTTGCGGGTTGAACAGTTCCTTCGACTCGTTCTGATCGGACACGAGCGCGGCCTGCATGAGTGAACCCACGAGGCTCGCGGTCGCGATCGGAAGTTCGAAGTCCTTGTCTTCAGGGAATGGTGTCTCGGTCGTCATTGATTGCTCCTTGTTGTTTGGGTTCAGTGAAGGCCGTCGGTCAGGCTGGCAAGGTCGAGGTCTTCGCAGAACCAGCGAGCGAGTGACTCGCCGCCAACGGTCTGCGCTGCGTCCTGATCGACTTCGGTAGCGTGGTCGTACCACGGTTCTGGTTCGCCGCCGTCCGGGATGAACCAGACCATGATCTTGCTCTCATCTCCGAACTCAGTCCAAGGACGGGCGACGATGATCTCGTAGGCGTCGTCGTCAGACCAAGGCTCGTGGCGATTGCTCGCCTTCGTCACCTCGATGTCGAGGTCACACTGAACGTGGTACTCGCCTGCTGGAAGAAGCACTCCGTTGAAAACGGATGGCCCCTTGACTGGGAAGGTGTCGTCGATGGTCACGGTCACGGTGTCGGTCATTGGTTGCTCCTTTCAAGGGTCAGGTCGTCGGGAGACTCGGCCCGATGCCGAGCCTCCCGTGCAGGTCAGGCGAGGACGGTCTCCATCACCTTGGCTGCCGCCTTGCTGTAGGCGTCACCGCGTCCGTCGATTCGCGAGACCATCCGGGCCTCGTCCATCGTCGCACCCTTCGTGCGTCGGACAGGGGCGTTGTAGTTCGCCCACTGCGTCACGGCGTTGTAGGTTCCCCACGCCGTCCCGGCGAACTTGTAGTTCCACTCGTGCCGCTGGAGGCTGTCCCACGCTTCGATCATGTTCTTGCGTCGGGAGTCGGCGCGACTGTTGAGGGTCGGTCGCACCTTGTTGACTTCCATCCAGACCGAGTTGAAATACTCGCTGGTGTTCGGGGCCGGGGTCGCCATGCACTGCTCCGCAAATTCGCGGTAGGCGAGGGCTTGACTCCGGAGGTCGCCGAGTGCCATCCGCATGGTGCGGACGTTGTCGAGGATGTTGCCCCGGTGCCGGAAGCCGACGCCGCGATCCTTGGCGATGGCTGCCGCCTCCGTGTTGGCACAGACGACTCGCACGTTGGTCTGGCGGACCGAGACCTCGGTCTTGCCGTCGTGGCCGGTGCGGAACATCGCGTACTGCTTGACCTCGTCATCGCCGTTCTCGAACCCGAAGGTATCGAGGTGGCAGAGGAAGAAGACGCGCTTGCCGCCGTTGAGCGAGCCAGCCGACTCGACCGTGATGTCCTCGGCCTCGGCGACCTCGTAGATGAGGTCGGCGAGTTCGCGGTTCTGGAGAACCTCGTAGCGGTCGCTGACGATGCCAAGCACCTCGTTGGTGTCGTCGCGGACGAGAGCGTGCCGGTCCGGCACCGTGATCTTGAGCGGGGTCTCGCCGTCCGGGAGGAAGGTCGTCGCGTGCAGAGGAGCAGTGACAACCGACCAGTCGAGGTCAGCGAGGTGGAGAGCCTGATACGGAGAAGGCGCGGTCTCGACAACCTTGCCGAGTCCGTGCCATGCGCGCTTCTGGTTGAGGACGAGTCCGTCCGTCTTGGTGATCTGATGGGCCATTGTTTGATGCTCCTTGATTCTTGGTGCGTGGCCGGGGCGAGTTCCCCGACTCACAGAGTTTAGCAGAATGCGTGAATAGTGCAAGCCTGTTTGGAAACTTTTTAGGAAGTTTCTGTCGTCTGGATCTTCGTGCAGCAGAAGACATCGTTGACGACGACATGCTTGTCTCCGATGGGACCGCCGGTCGTGATCGCGAAGACATCGCCCGCGATTCGTTGCAGGCGAAACTCTTGGTCTGGCGTCATCTCTTGCGCCTTGCGAATTGCGTCCTTGGCGTCTTCAAAGTTGTAGGTCGTGATCTGGTTCATAGATTGCTCCTTAGGAAGTTTCTGTCGTGTCTTTGCTGAAGTTCATTCCGCAGCCACGGCAGCGGAAATGCTCAAGGTGTCCAAGCGAGCCAAGCGACTCTCCGTGATTTCCGCAAACGGGGCAGGTTTCAGGGTTGATCTGTTCGTCGTTCAATAGATTGCTCCTTGTTGTTGGCGTGAGAGAACCCGCCCCGATGGGGGCGGGCGAAGAGTCAGACGATGAAGTCGCTGATCCAGTTTTCGCGACCAGTGTGGTCGACACGGAAGATGAACTGGGTGACTGGGTCGGGTCCATCAAGACCACTCACGGACTCCCAGCGGTCTCGACGGACCGCGCCGACAAAGAAGTCGAAACCCGCTTCCGAGAACTGTCGCTGAAGACGCCGGGCAAGGTCGCAAGCCTCTGAATTCGTGCCGTTGAACACGCTGGCATCGTCGCGGTTGTTGACCATTCGAGGGACGTTGTTATCGACGAAGTCGAACATGGTGATTCTCCGTTGAGGGAAGGGGTGCCGCCCCGGAGGGCGGCGCGAGTCAGGCGTTGTTGGCGGCTTCTTCGGCTTCGCGGATGTCCGCTTGTCGCGACTGTCGGACGCCGCTGAGGACGCCGCTGAGGGTGTCGTAGAGGTGGCAGCCTCCGGACTGGAGGTTGAAGCACATGCCCATCAGGTCGTTGAGTTGGTCGACGATCTCGCGGTACTGGTCGCGGTCGACCTTGATCGCTCGGCCAACGTTCTGGCCGGTCTGTTCGAGATTGATCTTCTTGAGGTCGGTGATTCGTTCGCTGCTCATGTCAGTGTCTCCGTTGAGGGAAGGGGAGCCGCCCCGAAGGGCGGCGCGAGTCAGGCGTTGAAGGCCCGAAGAAGTTCGCGAAGTCGGTTGGTGTCGTGCGGTCGGAAGACCGGGAGTCGGAAGTCGAACCGTCGGACCTGACTGTCCGGCTCCTGTCGGCTCGCGTCTCGCACCATCTGGGCGACGGTCGGCTGGTTGTGCATGTTGTTGCTCCTTTCTTGTTGTCGAGCGAAGGCCCTCGATGACCCCTGAGCGGAGTCGAACCGCTGAGGTGGGTCGTGGCTCGGATCTGGGCAAGCAAGCCCGCCGAGCCTCCCGATGCTTGTCCCACGCTCGCCTTTTGGCAGGGGTCATCGGGGCCGTCATTCGACCCCCACACTATACCACACTTTCCAACACTTGCCAACAGCAGAAAGCAAATAACAGCAAAACAGCCCATATTGGGCTGTAATCGCTGTTTTTTCTTGTTATCGGGCCTTACGAGATCAGGCTGTCGCTGATCGTGGGCGATGTTGCCGATGGCAAAGCGAGACCGTACTCCGTCCCGATGCTGAAGAAGCGTTCGAACTCGCGCGCCATCGCTCCGTCACTGGCCCCGATGTTGTTGGTGATGCTTGCCGTGAACTGATCGCCGACCGCGTAGCGGCTCGATCCTCCGAGCATCTGGTAAGCGAGACCACCAGTCTGCAACTGAGGCATCTCAGCGATGACCAGATCATCGATGTAGACCTTCGACGTGTTGGCGACGTTGCTGCTGAACCGAATGTCGATGTAGCAGCCCTTCGGAATTGACACGGGCGAAAATACCGTCGCACTGAATATCTGGTACGAGGTTGTGAAATCGCCCGATGCGATTTGTAGCGACATCTGCCTGCCGGTGACGAGGTTGTTCAGGATCGTGCCGCCCGAATCACGAACCGAGATCGTAAGGTTCACCCCCGGCACCGCAGTCTCGTACTTCGCTGCAACCGAGATCGAGTACGGCCTGTCAGGGTTGATCTGGCCCAACGATCCGCTGGTCGATCGAAGCGACTGAGTGAGCCGGTGAGCAACCAATGCGTTGCCCGTCATCTTCAGAGCGTTGGATCCGGTGTGACCCGCACCCGCAGCCGTGAAGTTGGTGCCAGCACTTCCAGTCTCATATGTCCAGCCACTCGCGACGTTGGACGAGAAGTCTTCGAAGTCGGAGTTGGTGCAGACGTTTGCCCCCGGCGTGCGACCGCCGTCGACGCGCGCGCTTGCAACCTTGATGGTTCCCTTTGTTCCCGTCCCCTTCGGCCAATCTTCGTCTAGGCGAGGAACAGGACGCTGTCCGGTTACGCGAAAAACTTCTTCGCCTTCGGCTACCACTCTCTTGGTCGCATCCCTGATGCACTCAGCACGAATCGTTTCAGTTTGAATTGAAGGCCAGTCGAGGAACAAGGTACTGTCTGATGCTGCAAATCCTTGCATTGGCATCAGGTCGGAAACCAGCATGATCCCGTTGCCGATGTTGATCGAACCAGCCGTTCCCTTGTTGTCGGTCGGAAGGGTGACATAACCAGCAGAGGGTCGGTCAACCGTCGAAGAACCTGCGACCATCTGGCGGACCAGTTCCCGCGTTGCTTTTTCAACTGTGAAGTCTTCAACCGTCGTGTCGTCGTCGACCATTTCGATCAGAGTGTCGCTCGCGTCTGATCTCAGGTCTTGAACAATTTGACCCGCCTCGTCGATTCTTCTCTCAATGGAATTCGTGATGGTCTTGACCATGTCACGATCCGCATCCGAGTAATTCGACATCGTGTCTTCGTACTCTGAGCGCAAGGTCGTTTGATGCGCTCGGATTGAAACTGCAAAGTCAAAGAGTCTGCCAAGTCTGGCGAAAACTGTTGCAAAGGTTACGGCCATGTCACGGTTTCCTTGTCGGGATTGCCTTGTTGAGTTTGGCTTGACGCTGCCCGCATTTGCAAGATTTCGAAGCGAGTTTGTCTAGTCCAAGTTTCGAAAGTCCACGAGCGATCGCATCACCGACTCCTCGCATCCTTCCACTGTACGCCGGGCAGATGTCGCACTGATAATCAGTCGGCTTTCCGTCGAACAGTTCCAGCAAGCAAATGTCGCCTTGCTTGTGGTCGCACTTCATGGTCTCGGATCCTCTTGATAGAACTGCACGTTTGAACACCCGCCTTCGGCGTTTCGTGAAACAGTGATGACAGTGCCGAACCCATCCCTGTCTGTGCTGTCAATGGTTCCAGACCAAGACTGAGGAAGCAGAACAGCATCTATTCCGTTGATAAGTTCCGAAAAAGGCGATGGAGGACCGGGAAGCGGCTGGGTAAATTTGCCACTGACAAAATGATTCCCGCTCGCGCAAGGGTCTTCTTCCTCGCCAATTTCTTGGAGGGTGTTGAGCGAACGCCTGTTCTGATATCCAAACCCAAGCGGTGCGGAAAAAGGGAATTCGCGATCAGAGACGCCGTCAATAATTGTTATGTCGCCAACTGTCAACACTTCTCTCTGTAGAGCAGTCACAGACAACGACAACCTTCGACCATATGTTGATTCAGGAAGTTCAGGGTTGTAGGTGTCGTCTGCTGGGAAATCAAAATACAAGGGCAAACCGTACCCCTCTGCAATCCTTGCAATTCCATCCGTCAAACTTCCGAAGGGGTCTTCGAGAGAGTAGGTGTGAACGCTTGGAAAAGAAAGGGGAACCGTCGATGTCGTTTGGGTTTGACCAAAGTATTCGATGCGATCAAGGTCGATGTCGTTCACCGAAGTGCTGACGTAATTGCCAAGCCCGCTAGTCGTTCGGACATAAGCAGTCCCACGCAACAGGCAATCAGCCTGTTTGTTGGAAGTCGTCACTCCGTTTGTGACAGTGTCGACCTTCTGAACGGTTTCGGACAAGGTGTAGTCAAAATCAAAGGAAGCCCAAGTTGTGCAACCGGGTCCACCGCCGTCATCATCGCAGCAACATGCAGCGAGATAAGAAGTCACCCGCCGTACTCCTCGCCGTAGATAAAGCAGTTCAAGTGATCCGCGTCGGCGGCATAAGCGAAGAGCCGGTCGCCGGGTTCGAGGTAGATCCTCTGGTCGACGAGGCGGAACGCTGTGTTTGCACTGACCGCGTGGTTCCGCACGAGATGGAAGTAATCTAAGATTTCCTCGTCGGCGGGAACGTGATAGAGATTCACGTTCGTGTTCCCGGTCGTGTAGTTCACGAAGTGGATCGAGTCGATCGTGATTCGCTTTGTAGCATCACAGCGAAGGATCTCGACTGCGTTCGTCGCAAGCGCGCCTACAGGCCATCGCTTTTTCATTAGGCACACTCCACGTCGAGTCGAGGCGGCAAGGCAACGTATCCGATGCTTTCGCCTGAAGGTAGTTGCTTCACAGTACCCCGGAAAACCGTTCCAGCCTGAAGAGGCACCGGCGTCAAGATCGCCCCGGTTGATACGCTCGGAATGTTTGGGTTTGCAGGTCCGAGATCGTAAAACAATATGGTCTCGGTTCCCTTGGCGAAGACGACTTGATTTCCTGCCAGAGTAGGCGTCAAACTTTTTGCGGTGTAAATGAAACAAGAAGAAGGAGAACCGTCAATCGGGACAGTCGATTCGCCGACGACTGCCTGCAAATACCAAAGGTCTCGAACATCTCCGCCTGTATCGCTCGAACCTGACACGAGCGGGACAAGCAGGTATCGCCGCGTCCCATCTACTGCACGAGAAAGAAAGCAGAACGCGAACCCTTCAGTGAAGGGCGTGACCGAAATTGCGTAGTCGTCAGACTCTTCTCCGTCGTTGTCTAAGACAGATCCGCCTCGCGTGGCAACCTCGTCTTCAATTTCATCCCAATCGTCTTCTTGAAAGTGGACGACAGATTCGGTCTGGTTGTCTTTATCCTTGCTTCGAACAATGACATCTCGCCACGAATAACGATCGGGGAACTCGACCGGGTTAGTCCGCTTTGCGTAGACCAGCCGAACGCCCAACTGCTTTTTCTTCAGGTCTGCCTGAATAACAGAAGCCGACTCAATCAGCGGACGCACAGCGTCGAGACGACGCATGACCTCGTTCATCTGCGCGTGAGTGATTGGGCCAACAGAACCGCTGGTAAAACGAGGCAGGTCAGTCATGGCGAAAGAAGCCTGTATTGCAGCGTGGCCGTGCTGCTCGCGGCCTTGGCGTAGATCGTCTTCGACGACAGCCGACCGACGCTGAACTCTCCGGGCTTCAGCAACAAGAACGCGACGAAAGTGCTGCCGCTGTGTTCAATCCCAATCTCGACGTTGATTGAGTTGCTTACGTTGCGGAAAAAATAAACGCCCCCGTCAGTCGTGTCTCCTGCAACTACCGCCTCGTAGGTCGCGCCGATCGTTTGCGTTCCTCCAGCACCAACGGGAGACGCGAGGTCGATCGACAAAGACCCCGGCGTAAAGGCTTCCCGAAAATTTTGGTCTTCGATCTGAAGAGAAGCGTCCATGCGAATTTCGTTTGCCATGACTTAGCCCTAGAAGTTTCTGCTGATTGAGTTGAGGTTGCGTTGCTTTGGGAAGGGTTGAACCCAATACACAAATTCAGCCCTGTCGTCTTTCAAGTACGGCTCGCCGAACGAGTCGACCTTGGGTTGCTGCTGAAGATGGAAGTCGTCATCCGCAACGAATTGATGCGCAACCTGATACACGTCAACTCCTGTTCTTCGGATTGAGCAACCACGATAGACAACCACGCCAGCGTCGAACTGGAGGAACTTCGTGGAGTTCCTAAAGAAACGATACTGTGCAAAGTCTTCTAGCCTTACCGGAGAGTTGACTGTTTCTGTCAGCGTGATCTCTTGAATGTTTCGCTGTCGCGAGGTCGGAATGCCTGCCGCGTCGATTGGCTTTCCTTCCACCTCAACTTCGTCATCCGCAGGATTGCCTTCGTCGGGATACGCGAGTGGCTGGTTACTCGTGCCGATCCTCCAGCCGAGTTGAAACTCTGCACGAATTTCAGCCGACGCCTCGACGTAGTCGACTTGATTCGGCAACTGCTGAGGGACGTTCGGCGGGTAAGCAAGAACAGCGTGCGAAGTCTGCTCATAGGTCCAATCAATCTTCCATAGATCCGTGTGTCCCGGCACCGGCTGAATGCTGAAGTCTCTTGCGGTCAGACCGGGAAAGTTCGGATGCGCGTCTCCTGCTCGCGGCACAGTCGCGCCGCCAATCAAACCGTAAACGTCCGACGGATTTGTATAGCCTTCAGCAAAGAACGTGCGCTGACTTGTGCTTCGCCCTCCCGAAGACTCAATGCCACGAGATTCGATGTATTCGCGAACGCTAGTCATCTCAGGCTAACGCCTCCCATTGCAGTGTTGGTTGCAATCTGAGCGAGAAGAACCGGGAACTTCTCAACAGCGGCCCGCAATACCTTCAGTTCGTTGACCTGCGCAATAGCCGCAGTCGTAAACGATCCGCCTGCTGTTGCGAACGTAGAGGTCTGACGCGAGGCGCTGAGTTGGGCTTGCTGTCGCATTTCAGCCATCCCGTGCTGTGCTTGCTCGAAGGACTCTCTTACTTGTCGCGCTTGTTCCGCTTCAAGTTCCAGACGTTGCTTGAGCGCGTCTTGTCTTGACTGCTCTAGTTCGTCCAAGTTGCGTTGCTCTTGTTCGTGTTGCAGTCGGAGGTTTTCGATCTTCAGCATATGCTCGGCTTCTGCAACCTCAATCGAAGCCTTGCGTTCATCGACGGTCATTTTTTCACTGGCTCTGATCCTTTCTTTTTCCAGAGCAAGTGTTTCTTCAGCCCGCTTCTTCTGTGTGTTATACATCTCTTCCTGTCGTCGGAAAAGATCGTTTGCCGCTCGCTGGATTTCGTCTTCGCTTTGGAAATCCGATTCCATGAATCGACTTTGCGCGTGTCGCATTGCATCGGACTGACGCATCATTCCGGCCTCGGCTCGAATGCCTTTGATTCGCTGTGCTGAATCTGCAACAAATTGATCGGACTGCTTTACTCGTTCTGCAATGCGTTGTTCTCGTCGTGCAAGGGCAGCGTTTCGCTGCATGTTCTCTTGCGCTTTAGAACGAGAAGCCTGCTGATCGGCCTCCATTCCCATGTAGCCACCCATCAGCGGATCTAAAGCCATCGACGCAAGTTCGCCCAAAGCACCGACTACTGGAACAGCACGAACCGCTCGCGCGACCGAGTCGCCGACAGCCATGCCGATTGTGGTGTCCTTGTCTTTGATTCCCTTGATGATACCTTCGAGCAGCATGTCAGCAATCCCGACACCAGCAGCAACGCCGAGGACTTTGCTCATAGACGACTTTAAACGCCGAGCAATCCTGCTGGCAGCATCCATGCCACCACCAACACCATCAACATCAAAACCACCACCTCCATCGCCACTTCCACTACTTCCAAACATGTTTGGAGTGTGTGCCATTCGCAACTCGTTTTGCGCGTGCCTTTGCTCTCCCGCAGCATACGCCTGCCGTGCTTTATTTTGTCGATCACCTATTACTGAGGATTCAAACGCGCGGACCGCAAACTTGCGCTCCATGTCAGACAACTCTTTTTCAAGTTCCGCCTTCATTTTGGCGAAACCTTCTTTGAATCCGTCGGCTGCTGCTTTGCCCGCTTTCTTTCCAAGCGCGGCGGCTCTCTGCGCAATTTTCTGAGAAGCCTTTTCAATCGTGGACTCGGCCTGCTTCAATCCCTCTTCTAGTTTTTGAAGCCGAGCAAAAACCTCGATGCCGATTGAAAATGGAATTTCGTTTTCAGCCATGTCCGAGGTTCCGCATTTGCTCTTCTACCAGAGAGCGATGGTCTATTGGGCCGCCTTGATCTGTTTGCGATTTGAAGAACTTCGTAAGTTCCTCAATGTATCCATTGAACTCGTCAACCGGAAGGCTCCAAGGATCACCGACTCCGGGCAAATGCTTGGCAATGATGAAGCACTCTGTCATCCAGTTTCGAGCGGTTTCTCTTGAACTTCCTTTCCCTCGGCACTGCTTTCAGTGTTGGCAAAATCTTCTTCGTCAAAACCGAGCATGTGCATCGCGACCATTGTCAGGTCGTCGGGTCGAAGTTCGTTGTATTCCTCCGGGAAGTTTCCGTCGTTCCCATAGGAGATGACTCGAATCGCTCCTTGCATCGTGAACACGCTTCGCACCAGATCCGTCACAAACCCCTTGCGTTCTTCGAGAGCCTTGAGTTCTTCCAGCCTTGTCGCGCTGTCGACCTCTGATTCCTTGAGAACCGCCAGCAGTTCCGTCTTTGCTCGATCGTGTTCTAGTCCAAGCATGTCGTTGATTTCTTGGACTGTCAGACGACCGACTTGGAGTTGACGACCGTCGACATTTACAACCTTCTTCTTCATTGCTTCCTCATTTCTGCACCATTCCAAATGGTGCGACTGTCATTGACTTTGAAACTCTCTGCGCTGAGATGTCCTTGACGACCGTCATGTCGACGATCTTCAGATGGTTCTTGGCTCGTTCGATTGCTGTCTCTTCTGAAACCTTGCCGGGAGCAACACGAACGAAGTGTTCAGTGCCATCGACGAAAACCACGCGAACTCTCCAATCCTGCGATGAAGGATTGAGGATTCCGGTCTCGATTAGTTGCTCTCTGTTCTTGATTTGCATCAGGCGGTTTCATCCCAAGTCACTGTCGGACCATTGCCATCGTTCATTTCAAAGTTGAACGTGACCGTGTTGTCGCCATTCTGCGCAACAGAGAATCCGTAGTTGCTGAAGACCGCGTTGAACGCAATGGTCGTGTTTGCGGCAACGGTGAGCGTGATGACATCCGACGTGCTTGGGTTGGCTGCCAAAGTTGCCACGTCGTCCAACGCCCCGGTTTCAGCGTCAGACGCCAGAGGGATCGGGCTGAATGCGGTTGCTGATCCCGTGTCGTTGCCATCCCAGAACTGAGGAATCCCGGACGCGCTGCCGGTGATGTCGACGACCGAAGAGGCGCGTCGATTCTTTCCAACCGACCCAAAAGCAGAAATGTCAGTGGTTGCTCTTCCAATGCTGCAAGACCACGCTCGAAGTCGAGCGTTGAAACCTGTCGGCAGCGACACGTTCCCATCGGAACCGATTGCGTAGTCAGTCATACCTCGCTCCAAGTAAAGATCGGCCCGTTGTCGTCGGCCAGTTGGAAATTGAACGTGATGCTGCTCGCCCCATCTTGATCCGAGGAAAGATCATAAGACGAAAAAACAGCGCCAAACACAATCTTGCAATCGAGCGAGTCAGGCGACGAATTGTTGATAAACAGCGAAATTGACCCGCCAGCGACATCGTTCATTGTCGTGCCGGACAGCGGGAAGGGCGCGGTCGACGAGTCGTTGTAGGTCGGAACGCCACCAGCCGAACCAGTAAGGTCGACAATAGCAGACTGCTTTCTCTTGGTGCCGGTGTCGCCAAACCCGGTGACGACCTGAGTCGTTCGAGTGATGCTGCATGACCACGTCTGAAGTTCTGCGTTGTATCCAGAGGGAAGCGTGACATCCCCATCAGATCCGATTGCGTAGGTTGTACCCATGTGTTTATCCCGTCGCGATTATTTCGAAGGTGGAATTGAAACCGTACACTTCCTCTGAGTCGAAGTTGACCGACCCCCTCGATAGGGCGCGAACTCGCGATCGGTCGAATCCTGTAGTTGCCAGATCCGTGTCATCTAAAAGATCGAATAATAGAGTCTCGATGTCCATGAGGGAATCGACACCCTTGTCGGTCTTGTCGAAAACGTGAACATCGAGCGTGGTCGTCAGACGTTTTGTGCTGCCAAAAAAATGCTCTACGTCTGGTGCTGCCATTTCGAAAACGCAGAAAGGAAAGGCCGTGTCAGGAGGAGCGATTGTCGCGTAGATGCGACCACCAACTGCAACATGAAAATCGTTGTACGCAGCCGGGTCTCCAGTCTGCGAAACCAGTTTGTTGTAGACCGCTTTCAATACTTCGACGCTCATTTCATTGACGCCTTTGCAAGAGCAACGTATCGACTCATTTTTGCCCTGAATGCTGATCGCTTGATGTTGCGTTGCAGTTTGCGATTGATACGAGGCAACTGCTTTTTGGTTTTGTCGACCGCCCTGCCGACATACGGACGCGGATACATGCGGGCTTTTCCGCCGACCATTGTGCCTCGTTCCAAAAATCTAGCGTAGTTCAAATTGGACCCGAGGACGAGCGTCTTGTTGGGGCCGCTATCTTTTCTGACTCGCGTAATCCACGAACGCCACAGAGTCCCCGTCTGTACGACCGGAGGATGAAATGGAGCAGACGAACGCTTGGGAAGACCGGGATGCTTTCGTCCAGTTCCCTCGCTATTCAACACGCGCTTCATGTTTTTCTGTAGCGCGGTGGCGATGTCGTTGAGCGCAGTCGTCAGGTTTTTGTCGACGTATTTGAGGAAAGCCTCAGACTCGAAATTGCTGTCGACAACTGCTTCATCCAAATTCTTCATGGCTGTCTCACTTCTTCAGCGCGCACCGTAGTGAACTGCAAACCATCGTCGTATCCGCGATAGCCTGACACCACTACGCTTTGAACTTCAAAGGTCAACTCTTCCGACAAGATTGGATCTGTCCAGACAAGTCGGTCCGAGTATTTCAGGCCCGGCGCATTGGAAAAATAAACTGTCGCCGATTGACTGCGAGACTCTTTTCCAACCTTTGAATTGTCTTTGGCCCCACCAATACCGAATCCGCCTCGTATCGCAACGTACCCAATAAAGCGCTCGTCCTCGGTCCAAGTCTCTATCGACGAGCCGACAGCGTCCGCAGTCCTCGTTGCACGATGGATTGCGATTTCAATGCCGTACTTGTCAATGAGACCTTTGACGCTCATCTGAGGTTCCGATACATCAACAACTTCGACAGGGTCATGTTCTGCTTTTCGTCAGAAGAAACCCTCGAATACGAATAGTCGCCGAGCGATTCGCTGTTCTTCGACGTGTCTTCCAGACGCAAGCGATAAAGTTCAGCAGCGATTTCAATCGTGACCTGTTCAACGTCCGCCGGTACTGTTGAATATCCAGCGGTGTATTCGATGAACAGCCCTTGAAACGTACCGGGGAAACGATGCGTGAATCGGTCGTCCGCGCGGTAGTTCGGAAACCTGTCCGAAAGAAGATGAACACGTCCGGTCTCGAATTCAACTCGGTACTCGCTGATGTTGTCGCGAGCATGAGTCAGGTTCATGTTCGCTTCTACCATTCCCCTGCCTCCGAAGCGGTGCAGGGTGTACGAGTATGCGTTTTTCGTAAGCGAAGCAGTGAAGCCAGTCACCGCAGCATTGATCTGCGTGACCAGTTGCGACGTAGTCGGATAGGTAGAAAACGCAAGAGACGACGAAGAAGATGAACCTGACGAGTCGACCCGTGCAAACTTGAGACTCAACCCGTCGTTTTCTACTGTTGCCAGAACGTCATCGGAATTGTCAAGAGTCAAATGGATTGCGTCGGCGGTTCCAAACGCAATCGTCTTGATGTCTTTGATCGGGTGATGTTTTACCGCGATCGTTCGTTGCGAGTTTGCGTCAATCCACTCGTAGTACGTTCGACTCAGGACATTGCGGTCTAGGTAAGACTCGACAATGCTTGTCGATCGGTCAATAGCGGCCTCCAGTTGGAGGTCAAAGGCGTGATCGTTGACACCGATCCACGCCTTCAAGTTGGCGAGACTCGTCAGTGCGTAAGTACCGACCGCCATGTTTCACTCCTAACGGGGGCGCGCCATCACGCAATGGATGACGCGCCCCCTGAAGAAGAAAGGAGTTCTCAGGCATCGACCATCGTGTTGACGCCACGATCGGCCAACACGTTGGTTGCCTCTTCCGCCTTGGAAAGAATTCCAAGCATGGAACAAAGAGTTGTCCCGCCGTAGGTGCCTGCGACCGAGATGTATCGCTTGTGGCCCCGGAGGTCGAGGTTGATGACGTGGATCTCGTCATCGCTGGCCGAGGGAAGCGTCGAGGTTCCCCCGTCGATGTCGAGCGCCGTGCCGATGGTCGTACCGGCCACGTCGATTGCCCCGCTCATGTTGGCCGCGTCGGACTCCTGCAACTTGAGGGCCGTCATGCCCCCGGATGCTCCGGTCTGGACGACGACCGAGAGGTACGAGTAACCAGCGGTATCAACCGCATTGTCGACGGACAGCGTGCTGCTATCCGAGACGGGGTCGAGGATGTTGACGTACTTGACTGCTGCTGCGTGGTTCATGGTTTATTGCCCTCCAGATCAGGCGTCGTCGTTGTCGATGGTGAGAGCGACAATCGGACCCGCTTCGTTGGTGTCGCCACAATCGTGACAGACAATGTCGAATCGTTCCGTGCCACGAACAGCGATCTCGTCCTGCTGGAAGACATCCATCGCCTGATCGCTGACCTGAATCTGAGTCGAACGGCGATCGCCGAAGGACGCAGCCAGAGTCATGTCGCCAAAGTACGCGATCTTCGCGTTGTCGGTGGTGGTGTTGATGTCCGGGAGAACCTGCGAGAAGACAACCGGATACCCGAGAAGGTTCGGGGTCCACTTGCCGTCCAACTGGTCGCGGAAGGTGTTGCCACCAGCCTCGCGAACAATCGCTTCAACCGTTCCGTGATACACCGACTTGTGCATGTACCACTTGCAGTTGCGAGTGTCGGCGTACTGCGGAAGCAGAGCCATCAGATCGGTAAACACGCCAAGGCTGGTCACGTCCGTGAGAGCCGGGGTAGTCAGTTCGGTGGTCTGGCTAATGCCAGCCGAACCCATCGAGTTCGCAAGCCCGGTGATGCCGCCGTAGGTCGAAGTGCCGTCACCGAGGAAGAGACACTCATCTTCACGCTTCGCGAAGGCGTAAGCGATTTCGCCGCTGACCTCGTCTGCGATCGAGATAAAAGCGTCCTCGTTCAGTTCGCTGGAGATGGTCGTCAAGACGGCCATCTTCTTTGCGACGAGCGAGACCTGCTCGAAGGACATCGTGGACTCGGTGATGGCTGCCGCCTCACCAACGAAGTACGGGGTCAGGGTGTCGCGCTGTCGCGGGATGCGATGCACGTCGGTGGTCATGGGTCGGACCCGGCACTCCGATCGAGCGATACCGAACTCCTCGCGGAGACGGATCAGTTCGGTCTCGAACACTTCGGGGACGAGGAAGCCACCCGCACTGTTGACGCCTTCGGTGTGCGCCTTGGTCAGCAGGTCGTTCTTCTCGCAGAAGTTGATCGACTTGCGGATGCCAGCGGCGGCACCAATGAAGTGACCGAAGGCCAGAGCCTTCTCGTGAGCGTCACCGTTCTCGTCGCTGACGAAGTTCTTGACCCGACCAGCGAATCGCTTGGAACGAACCGCAGGGACGCCAGCCGAAAACGCCTTAGAGCGAGCGAGACGAAGGGACTTCTTGGTCTCCTTCTCCTCGTCCTCGTCCTCAGTCATCTTGTCATAGGGCATCTCTTCCTTATCGTCCGCCTTCTCTTCCATTTCTTCCTCTTCGGCGGCTCGGCGGTACATCCGCATTTCGATCTCTTCGGGATCGACCGGCTTGCCATCTTCGTCAACGATGGCGACCTTTTCCATCTGGAGACGCTTCGCTTCGGCGAAACGCTCGGCACCGACCTGACGCGCAAGCGTCTGAAGTTCGGCATTGAGTTCAGTGATCGTGACCTGTCGCATTGTGGCGACTCCTTATTGCTAAGTGTTTCTAAACCGCTGGCGCGTTCTGGCTTTGCCCATCAGTTCGAGCGTTTCGCTCACCTGCTCGGACCACTCCAAATTCGCCCCTTCATGCGGGCTTTCCGTTCTCTTGTAAGTCTCGAAACTCGCTCCGCCACACCCTCGTCTGGCAGTTCGATTTCAATCAAGTGCTTCGAAATAGCGGGCGCAGATCCGAGGAAGTTCTTGACTTGCGTCGGGCTGACGACACCCTTCTTGACCGCCGAGATCAGCGCGGTGCCGTTTGCAGGAAGCGGAGCGACTGAGACCTCTAGCAGTTTCCACTGGCTGAAGACCTGCTTGACATCATCCCCAAAGGTCTGCTTGTCCTTGGCGGTAGGCTTTCGAGTTCCACCCGCCTTCGGCATGAAGCCGACCGAGATCCCCTTGACGATTCCCTGTCCCACCAGAGCCTTGACAAAGTCAGGGAAGAAGTCGCCTTGGTAGCCTTCGGGTCTTTCAGCGAACTCGATCGTCGCGTCAATCTTGCCAGAGCCTCGACGCATCCCGATGACCTTGCCGATCGGCATTGCATAGTCGTGGTTGTAAAACACCACCGGGTTCTTGTCGAACTCTGTCGAGTCGCAACCCTGAGAGATCAGAACCTCGCCGTCGCGGTCGATGGATTCGGTGGTAATGACGCAG
>Ga0208767_1000306_pt1 | contig 37795 bp, 54 predicted proteins | sample VirMetDEL_Mar_21_FD_184514 | JGI IMG/M metagenome (GOLD analysis project Ga0208767, IMG submission 184514) | Aqueous microbial communities from the Delaware River and Bay under freshwater to marine salinity gradient to study organic matter... | ecosystem: Environmental > Aquatic > Marine >... | reverse complement strand
CAAAATTAGATCCTGTAACTGTAATTGTAGATGCAGCATTACCTATTGTAGTTGGAGAAATAGAACTAATTGTTGGATTAGCACCTCCAGCAGCTATTCTAGCATCAACCCTTGCATCTGTATAATACAAATTAGAGCCTTCAGTTAAATTAGCAGTTGTAGAACTTGTTTCATCTATTAATTTAATCCAATTACCATTATGTGCAAAATAACCTTTACCTGTTCCATGAACATGAGCAAACATACCATGATAAGTAGTAGCACTTGGTAAATTACCCTCTGCAGAATACATATTAGCAAATAATACTTTATTACCACCCATATCTAAATCAGATGCAACAACAGCGGATACAGCATTAGCGTTAGTATATCCATCAGTTATTCCATAACCTGATAATGTAGTTGGTTTACTTGTTAAACTAGCAAACACTCCATCAAATAATGATGTATTACCTGCAAGTGCAGTTGTAGAACTTGTACCTAATACCAATGAATCTGTTATTCCATATCCACTTAATGTAGTTGGTGTTGAAGTAATTGCACTAAATGCCAAAGATGTTGGTGTTAATGCACTTAAATCTACAGAATTACCACCTGATATTGATAAATTTGGATCACTAAAAGTTAATGTTTGACTATCAGTTTCACTTGTTATATAACCAACATCATTAGTCCATTGAGATATATTACCTGATTTATTTGTAAAAGCTGTTGTACTTGTTGCTGTTACAGCATCAGTTATTCCATAACCTGCAACTGTTGTTGGCTTACCTGTTAATGAAGTAAAACTTTGAGCTGGTACTGAAGTTAAATATGCACTATCATTTGTAAATTGTGATATATTACCTGCTTTATTTGTTAAAGTATCACTTGAACTTGCTGTTATAAAACCAGCTGAATTGGCATCAATTTTTGTTTGAACTCTAGCATCAGTATAATATTTATTAGATCCTTCAGATAAATCAGAAGTTGATTTAGAAGATATATCTAATGAAGTTAAAATATTAGCATTAGCAGTACCATCAAAACTAGCAGTACCAGTTATTGGACCTGTTAATGCAATATTTCTAGCAGTTGCTAATTTTGTTGCTTGATCAGCAGAAGTTACAGCATCATTTATTTGTACATATGCACTTCCTGACCATCTATAAACATCTCCTGTATCAATAGCAATATATATTTTACCTGTTTCACCTGTTCCTGGAAATGCAGCAAAATTAGCATATTCCTCTACATCATCTACATAACTAGGTAATTGTGCAGTTGGAACTTTACCAGCACTATCTAAACCAGCATATCCATTATTTTGATTTTTATTAGAAATTTGTTCAAATGCTGTACTATTAACACCATCTAAAGTATCTGCATCAACATTTAAATTATCAACAAATGATTTATTTACACGTGTATCAATAAGCCCATTTACTGTACTAGTATTTACCGTACCTGCAGGCCCCTGCGGACCTGTTGAACCTTGTGGGCCTGTTGGACCAACAATACCTTGAATACCTTGTGTACCTTGTGAACCTTGATTACCAGTTGGTCCTGTTTGACCTGTTAAACCAGTGTCGCCTTTATCACCCTGTGGACCTTGTGGACCTGTTGGGCCTTGCGGACCTTGTGGGCCTGTTGGACCTGTTTGTTTTGAAACAGTTATAGTTGAAGTTGTTCCATCTATTTTAATTGTCATATTATTTTATTCCTTACTGAGGTTGGTATCTTATTACAAATACGAACCTTATTGAATTTTTAACTTCAGGAGTACCTGCAGCCCATTGTACTTTCATAACCACAATATATGGTGATGCATCATTAGGTGTAGAAGTATAACTTCCTTGATCTGATAATAATGTACTTGGAACCAATAGTTCAAATTTACCAGCAGTACTAGTATTGTATACTAATTCTGCTTTTGTATAAGTATGTTGGTTTGAACCTCCAACTGCCGATAATGAATCAATTGTAATAGATCCTCTTTTTCTTGTAACAGTGGCTTCAAATAAATCAGCCTTAATATCAAAAGTAGTAGATGCAGAACTAAAATCTATAGTGCCATCTTCTATTGATAATAAAAATTGATTACCTTCGGATATTTCTCGAGCAATAATATTATCTGCTCCTCCTAAGTAATTTTGTATGTTTGATATTCTCATATTATCTCCTGTAGGTTAGTTATGAGTAAATATATATCTATGGACATATATTTTTGTTTATTAAGTTTCTTTAACCCAAGCTGTACCATTCCATTTATAGATATAAGATGCAATTAAAGCATCACCTGCACTATCTGTAATTGAATAAGTAGTTCCTAGGTTTGTATAAATTGTTGCACCAGAATTTGAAGATCCTAGTGACAAAGCAGTAATTTCACTGTCATTATTTACTCTGTATGCTAAATATAATTTAGTAGAAAAATAAACCATTTCAGATCCATTTATTGTATTAGCTGATTGATCAACTGGTATATTAGATATTTCAGTAGAAGTAACTGCATCAGTATCAATAACATATTGACCATTAGAATTAGCTGTTATAGCAAAAAACCCATCTACTAATCTAGGAGTACTTCCAGTTATACCATTAAAAGCAAATTCTGGAGTTTTTAAAGCATCTACTTTATATCCTGGAAATATAGTATTTAAATTATTTTTAGTAGTTTCAAACCAAGAATAATCTGTTGGTGTATTTGAAAATACATCTTTATTAGCTAAAATTACAGATCTTAAACCATAATAATTTGGAACAGATGAACCTGCTTCAATAATTGTAGCATTACCAACACCTGTTGAAAAATTACCTACTGTTGTTCCAGTAGCTGCATTATTAGTTACAGTTAATTTATATAAATCACTAAAATGTGCATCAGCAACTGAAGTAAATCTAATTTGATTAGCAACTGGTTGATCTTTTTCAATAGTCCAATCAGTTATGTTTGTATTAACATTTTCTATTACATCAGCTATTGTATTTACAGCACCAGGTAATGTTGGAACAAAACCAACAAAACTTTTATTATAATCAGCACTAGAACTTCCTGGTTTAAATACTTGAATATTTGTTTTACCAGCATTATTAATATTTGTTTGAGTAGTACCTAAACTTCCTTGTGTAATACTTTTTGTAACATTTGAATTAGAAAAAGTAAAATCTAATCCAATATCATCTTGAATTGTTGTAGTATAATTTACTATTTTTGAATTACCTGAATCTATTGTTGCAGTTATAAAGCCATTTAAAGAAGCATTTAATGCATTTTTAAATTCAAGAGCAGCCGCAGTAGCATTTAAATTATTTGAAAAAGATTGTTGTGTTCCACCAGTAAATGTAACTTCACTAAACAATGGTAATCCATTCATAGTTTTAGTAAATAAATTAGGAGCAGTAATATTATATGTTGATCCTAATGTACCTGATCTTGTTATTGTAGATGTTCCAAAAACTATATTTCCTGCATCAGTTCCACTAACAGAATTATTATTTACTGTAGCAGTCCATAATTCACTAGGAACCGAATCAAATGTAGTTGTTGATGTAAATGTAATTTTTTTAGTAGTATTATCATATGTAGCAGTATAATTATTAGGAGACTCTGTATTATTATTTACTAATGCAATTAAATCTGCTCCAATAGTAGCTGATTGATCATCTGTTTCAAGATCAGCAGCAACATTTAATGTATAAGTTCCTGTACCATCAGGTTCAGTTAAAGATATAGTTGTTGATCCTGCAGTTCCAGCACCATCTGTTTCATATTCATAATTATAAATAATATTTGAACCATCACCAGCTACGTCATTAATTGTAAAAGATGTAGCTTCATTTGTAGCAGTACCTGTATTAATTATTATACCATAACCTGAAAAATCAACAAGACCACTATCAGGATTTATATCTGATACATAACTAGGTAATGAAACTGATAATCCACTTATATTTAAACCTAATACTGCTGTTCTAATTTCATTTAATGCATCAATAACACCAATATTATTTGAAAATGTATTATTAGTTATATAACCTAATGATCCTAAGCTTATTGAATATTTAGTATTTGTACCTGTATTCCATCTTGTGTTTGCAGATGGTTGAGGACTGTTATAAATATATAAATTATTATTTAAAATAAATTCTTTTCCAAAACCAAAAATATCACCTGTATCTGAATAAGTTTGTTGAGAAACATATGTACCGTTTCCATCATCAGTATATACTTGAGTATTTGTTGTATTTACTGCAATAACAGAAGTAGCACTTATAGGATGAATATTATTTAAACTATTTCTCATAGTAGCCGTAATAATATCAGATCCTGCCCAAGTTCCTGCATTTGAATAAACAGAACTAGTTGCTGCCATTTTTAATTCCTTTTATTAGTTAAATTGTCCACCACCTTGTGCAGTTGATAAAGTAAAATCTATTGAACTTGTAGCAACAATTTGTGAAGCTGAATTAGTATAAGTAATTACATTACTGTTAGCACTAGCAGTAAAATTAGTTAAATTATTAATTGCTGAAGCTACAGCCGTAGCCGTATTTGCAACAGTTGAAGCCATATTTCCTGTTAAATTTCCATAATTTGTTAAACTTAATTTCCAAGTGGCTTGTGGATCATTAGCAGTAGAATAATTACTGTCTAATGTAAGTGTATATGTATTTGTTGTTCCTGGTCTTGTTAAAATTAATTCTCTAACTTTTGAAGCTGTAGTTATTTTTACATTAGTATCACTTAAAAGTTTAATTGATATAATACCACTAATAGTTTCTACCTCAGTAGTTACTTGTTCATATCTGTGATAATATTTTATTTTAGTTCCATTATACCAAACAATAATATTTTCATTTGAATCTACTATATTGTTACTAATATCAAAATTTGATAATGTTGTTAATATTGCCATTAGTTAAACTGTGCGCCCCCTGTTGCTCCTGTTGTAGGAGGAATTAAAAAATAACTCCATATTTGACCTTCAGTAGTTGAGCTATTATAAAGTAAAACATCATCTCCCATAGCAGAAACATTAAAGTTTTCAACTCCGCCTGCATTTGTTGTAGCATAATGTGACCAAGTATTTGTAATTAATCTAAATGAAAATAATTCAGTAGTAGACATTACATATATAGTTGAAGTACCTATACATACAGATCTTCCAAAACCACTTGAAACGCCTCCTGCTACTAATGAAGATAATTCTAAAGTTCCATTAACTTTAACACTATTATTTGAACTATTAGCAGTTAAAAAACCTGTTGCATTCCAATCTTTAGGATTTGCAATTACTTTTCTAGATGTAGTATTTTGTATATCATCAGCTAAATTAATATGTAATAATTCTTTTTGTGTTACATTACCTCTTGTTCCTGTAAAACTTAATTGTTGTTCTTCTGTTGTTGCTGTACCAGAATTAAAACTTGTAGGAAATGTAATAGAACCTGAACCATCAGATCCACCAGTTCTAGTAATTGTATTAATTGTTGAACCTGCATAACCTATTTGTTGAACAGCATTAATATCTGTAAAACCATCTCTCATATTAGAGCCTGTATTACTATCTCCATATCTAATTTGAGTAAATCTGTTTACAACACCATAAGGATTTTTTGTATCATTTGGATCTATAATAATTCCAGAAACACCAGAAGTAATACCACCAGCCCCTGGTCTAAATACACCAAAGTCATAAGCATTAGAAAATGCCCCTCTTGCAAATTGGTTTATTGGTCTTACCCAAAATACTAATGTATCTGTAAAATCTATATCAAATACTTTATGTGTAATTGTAGCACCTTCAGCAAATGGACCTGTTGATGTTCTAAATGAAATATTAAATTCTCTATCAGCAATAGCATTATTAATATTATCTCCAATATATATTTCAAATGTTTCTGTTAATCCAGTTGGTACAGTCCATCTTAATTGAACAAATGGAGTAGTAGAGTCTGTATCACTACTAATTGCTGTTAAATCTGTAATTGCTCCAAAATTTCTTGGATTAGCTAAATTTGTATTAGGAGCTGTTTGAAATTCTGTTAATGCCTCTTCTGTATATGCATCTGCATTATATTCTTGAGCAGTAATTAAATATCCTGAAACACCTTCTTCATTCATATCAGCTTCAGTTATAGAATTAATTTTAAATAATTTATTAGTAAAACCATAAGTACTATTTGTAACTGATACTATATCTGTAACTTGTAATGCTAAAGCTCTTGTATCTGTTTTAAATGAAATAATTAAATTATCTCTTGATTTTTTAACAATAATATGACCAATTCTTTCAGCCATTATATTATTATTTATAAACTTAAATCTTGTATCTTGAACTAATTCAGGTTCATTAAATGATTTTTGATTAGTAGCTAAATTTAAAAATACTTGATCATCTTGATATTTTTGATCATAAGAATTAAAAGAAATATTCATTTTATTTAATGCACTATTAAAACCATCATTAACTATTGTAACATCACCATACATATTATCGTCAGTAAATGACATTACTGAAGATCCTGTAGTATCTGAAATAACTTGAAATTTACCTAAATGATAAGAAAATATAGCTTGAGAACAAACAACTAAATCAGAAACATTTAAATCTCTTTCATCAAAAGTATTAATTGCACCATTTGTAGTATATCTTTTTGCTGTTGTACTAGCTCCATTTTTATCTGTATGTGTAATTAAAGTATCACAAAATGTTTTATGAGCATAAAATGTAGGTAAATCAATATCAGTATCAGCCATTACATCACCACAACCATAAATATTATTAGTTAAATAATCTAATAAACATTCAGACGGATTATTTGAATATGATGTACCAGTTGATAAATTACCAGATGAATCAAATGTTCTAACTAATTTACCTGAAATTTCTGCCCCTAGTTTATTTGTTAAACCAGTTACAGATTCATCTCTGTTATATTTTAATTCCACATATAAATATGCAACATTAGGCATTGTTCTATTTGCAGCATTAGTATTCCATTTAGTTGAAAATGTTTCCATAGGTGAACATCTTCCACCTGATTTAAATTTTTTAACTATTAAATTACCATTTAAAAAATCATCAGTTCCACCTTGTGAATCTGTTGCATTTGTTACATTACCATTACTATCTAAAGTTAATCTAAAATCATCCCACCATATTTGACCAATGTTTTCAATAGGTCCTTCACATAATGAAATTATAAATGCCATTGTTTGATTATCAGATGTTATATCAGCAAATGTAATTGAACCAAATACTCTGGTATTTCCATATAAAATAGGTAATTTATTACCAGGGTTTGAAGCAATTCTTTGTCTAACTCCTTGATCTGGAGATTGTTCCATTTGTCCCGGGCCTGAAGGAACATCTGGAGCAAATAATTTATTAGCAATAAATGAAACTGCAACTGATAATGCAAATCTAGCTATCATTCCAGTAACTGTACTTGAAGTTAAAACTGTAATAACAGGTGCGGCTGCTGCCATAATTAAATTTCCTTTTTGTGCATTGATTGAAATTCTTTATAGTTCAATTTATTAAAATTAATATTAGTTTTAGGTATAGAATAATAAATTATTTCTTTTACCTCTTTATGATTTTTTGTTTCTTTTTCTAACATTTTATTCATTCTATAAAAAATAGATGAACCTCTCTTATTAGGATGAACCCAAGTCAATAAAACATGTAATTGTGTTATATGTGGATTTAATAAATTAGGTATTTTCATTCCTAATAATACTCCATCAATAATTCCATTATTTTCTGATATTACTGCAGTTTTATCTTTAGCTATTGCTTTCATTAAACCTCTATAATATTCAGTATTATCCTCTTTAAATTGACCAAAATCAAATTCTATTCTATGTTGTTCAAGTAATTTTACACCTTGTTCAACATCTTTATCTTCTCCAATTCTTATCATTATATTTTATTCTCTTTCTTATTAATCTTCAGCACCAAATCTTGGATTAAAGTCAACCATTGAAGCGACAAATTCCATAGATGCATCATTACTATTATATTCTTTAAATGAACTATCAGATGTAAATCTACCTGATTTAGTGTTTAATATAGCACCAACTATATTTTTACATTCAACAGTTATATTAACATCTCCACTTTTAACATTTTCTTCATCAACAGCATGTGAATTAATTATACCTTGCCATTTTTGATAAATTTGACCTTGAATTGCTCCAGTTTCTTCATTCCAAAAAGCTTGATATATTGTAACTATACCACCAATAGCGTTTACATTTTCTAAAGCAGCTATAATTGTATTTGGTATACCATTTAATTTTATAGTTATTGCATTAGTTTTTACATCTTTAGTTTCTTCAACAGGTGACAAACTAATTATATTTGAACCTGGTAAATATGTATCACCATTATATGTAATATTTGTATATCCTGTATTTAAAAATAAACTGTCAGCATTATTTGTAGTAACTTGAAATTTAATTAATTGAATTGGATATGTTTTAGTACTTTGTGTTTCAGCTAAAGTTGTTGAATCTATTGTTCTAGCCATTATAATATCTCCTGAAAATTAAAAGATCCATATTGATAATAATTAAATCCTGGGCCAGGTACAATAGTTACAGGTGGTCTTCCATTTAATAACATTTTAAATTGAACACCATTACCATAAGTAAAAGTATTACCAGATACAATAGGATTAATTGCACCAGTCATTAATTTAAAAGTTAATAAATTACCAGCCGTTGCAGTAGCATCTTCTTTAATTTGATATACTTTTGTACTTGAACTAAATTGTATAAAATCACCAGCTTTAACATTACTAGATAAATCTACATTAGCTAATTGAACATCAACTCCACTTGTATTAGCATTAACAACTGTAATTGTTAAACCACTTTGTGCAGTTATACTTCCATTAGCAAAAGTTAAATTAATAATTGATGGTATACTAGTTGTTTTAAAATCAATACCATCTTCTAAACCTAATAATTCAGCTTCCACTTCATCATATTTTGCTTTAGTTAATAATGGTAAATTTACTTCCATAGAATAAAATGTCGGACTGCCTCTTTCTTGTCTAGCATAACCTGAATTAGATATTGATCTTCTAATTCTTGCTGATCTATTTAATGATACATCATTTGTATATTCAAATATTTTTGACATTATTTTCTCCTCATACTTAAACCGGCAGTATTTCTGGTATAGGTTTTATTAGCTCCACCAACATGTGATGGGCTTGATGTTATAACAGCTCTAATTTGATCTATTGCTCTTTGATCAACATTACCACTTACATTAATTGTATTATTTACTATTGATGAACCAACCGATTCACCTCTAGGTATAACAGTTTCTCCCGGTGTTAATAATGCAGGTACCCTGTCATTATAAGGTGCACCACCTGGTACAACTCCACCTTTATTAAATTTAAAAAATGATAATAAACTACCGCCTGATCCACTAACAGCAGCAGTTGCAGTAGCAAATGCTAATTGTTGAGCTTTTTCTGCAGTAATTTGTTTTTCAATTGTAAGTTTTTTAGTTCCAAGAAATTCAAATAATTTTTCTATTTGTAATTCAATAGTCTTTTTTATAATTGTTTCAGCTATTGTATTTAAAACGCTTTTAAATAAACTTTTAGTAATTTGTAATAATGAATTACCTTGTCTTAAACCATCTAAAAATCCTGTACTAATTGTATCTGAAATTAATTTAGCCTCAATACCAGATTGTTCTAATAAATCTCTATATGTTGTTTGATTAGCATTAATTTTAGCTTGATCACGAATAAAATCTCTATTCATTGTAAATATTCGTTCATTTAAAGCAGCTATATCTGATTGCTTTTTCAAAAATGCAGGATCAGTAGCAGCACCAAAATTAGGTCTTGATCTAGGATCCCTTTCAGCTCTTGGTGTAGTTCTTGTTCCTGAAAATAATTCTTTTTGTTTTCTATTTAATTTTGTGTAAGAAGCAACAACTTCATTAGCTTCCATTTTTATTGCATTAAGTTCTTCTTTTAATTTTTTAGCAGCTTCTTCTGCTTCTTTTGAAGCTTTTGGAAATATTTTTAATTTAGAAACAAAATTAAGAACAGATAATTGAGCCTCTTTCATTTTTTGTATAAAAAAATCTTTAATTGTATTTACAACTTTCATTATAGCATCATTAAATGCAATAAATGCTACAACACCTATTTGTATTGCAGTTATAACAATACCAACTATATTGGCTCTTAAAGCTACATTTAAAGCAGCTAAACTAATTCCTGTAGTTCTTATAGCTTGTCCCATTAATACAAATTGTGAAGCAATACCTGCTACAAATGTAGCTACTTTTAATCCAATAAATATTTTAAATCCAGTAATTAAAAGATCTATATTTTTAGATACAAACCTAATTGCACCCTCAATATTTTTAAATGCTTGTGCTAAATTAGTACCAACAGTTTTTGCTAATTCTTTTAATTGAGTATCATTTCTTTTAAAGTTACCAACTAAAGCAACTAATTGTTGTTTAACACCTTCAAATAAGGGTTGAGCAGCGGCTTGTCTAAATCTAAAATAAGCATCTTGCACAAATGAAACCTGTGCTTCTAAAGTTTTTTCAAATTCTTTTGTTGCACTAGAAAATTGACCACCACTACCAAATACTTCAAAAAATCTTTTTCTAGTATCTTCAATTGATACTTTAGCACCAGCTTCAAAGCCTAACATTGCTCTAACACCTCTTTCCCTAAAGACGTCAGCAGCGGCTATACCACCAGCAAATGCTCTTTGAATTTGTTCAGCAGTTTGTCTAAAATCAAGACCTGTAGCTGCAGCAACATTACCTGTTATTTCTAATATTTTAGCTAATTCATTAGCATCTTTAGCAATAACAGCTAGGTTACCAGAACCAGCTGCAATAGCTTCTAGTGAGAAAGGAACTTTACCAGCAAATTCATTTAATACTTTAAATGCTTTTGCACCTTCTGTAGCCGAATTAAATAATAGTTTAAATCTTACTTGTAATGATTCAGTAAGTTGACCTGCAGAAAATGTATCTCTTATAAATTTACCAATACCAAAACTAACAGCAGCTAATGATGCAGCAACACCAACTTTTAAAGTTGTTCCAAGTGCTGCAAAAGTTGCTCTTGATTTAGCAGCTGCAGTTTGTAATTGTTTTAATCTTGTTGAAGCTATTTGAGCATTTCTTCCTAATTTATTTAAACCGGATTGTAATTGGTTTACTCCGTTCTGTCCCTTAACATTAGTAATTATATCTAATTTTACAGCCATTTTTCCTTATCCGTTAGTTATTTCCACAGTAACGTCATCAAAGTATTTTCTAAAAGCAGCCTCTATAAATTTAGTAGGTGCTTGTTGTGAATGTCCATTGTTAAGGAATTCTATATATGTTGTACCATTTGTAACAATAATTTTATTTGGTTTGTCTTTTGGAACCAATAAATTTATATTAGATGTTGCAGGTGCAGTTTTTTGATTATTATATGTTTCAGTGTATCCAATATACCAGCTATTTCTAGCTTGACCAGTGTCAACTGGAGTTGTTAATTTTACTTCAGCAAAAGCTTTTAATGCTCTTGATCTAAGTTCCTGTTCTATTGCTTTATTAATATCTTTTTGAAGATCTTTAGCAGCAGTTGTTAGACCAATAGTAGTTATTGCCATTATATTAATTTACCTTTGTTTATACCTTTTTTAATAATATATCTTTGTGTACCATTGGCACCAATATTTACTTCTTTTTTAAGGTTTCTAGATAATTCTTTTTGTTTTAAATTTTTTTTGGCAATATTACTATATTCAGTTAATTTTTTTATATCTCTCATAATTGCCTTCCAAGTGGGCAGTTTACACCGCCCCACTATTAATCAGATCTTTTAGCTATACTTTTTAATTTATTAAAACCAGCTTCTAATTTTAGATCCTTTTGTGTATCATTATCTCTCATTACTTTTAACGAAGGAAATAATTCATTTACTCTAAGAGGTTTAGTACCTTGGTAAGTAGTTTGAGCTAATATAGCAGACCTATGATCATCTCGCCAACCGTATGGTCTTTCATTAAAATATTTTATCCAGCCCATATATTCTTTACTGGACATATTATAAATAACATCTAATGTAACACCTAATTGATGAGCTAATTCATATTCTGCTAACTCTTCTTCCCCAATGCACCACCTTTATCATCTGATGCAGCTAAACCATTATATACAAGAATTTCTTGTGATAATTCAGTTAATGCTTTAATTGGAAAGTCTTCAAATTCTGAATCTTTCATATTTTCAGCCCCAACTATAGTTTGTCTAAATATAGCACTTAAAGTTTTTAAACCAGCAACATCATCAGTTTTATTTACATCTAAAACTTTTTGTAAGTCTTTAATGCCTTTAACTGTCAGTTGTTTGATCTCCACTTCCTGTTTCAGAAATGGTATTTTCTTCGTTAATTCTATTATTCTTATGTGTTTCATCTTTTATTTCCTCTAAAGGTTTTATATATAAATGTTTATTATTCGATTCAAAGTCTTCCATTATTTTTCTAATTTTATGTAACACATCTAGTGTTTCAAAGACTTCTTGTTTATTATCTACATCTTTTAATCTATCATAAGTTTTTCTTATGGATGTATCTATAGATTTTTTTATGTGTAAAGAAGTTATTCTTAATACATAATATTTATTAAATGGTTTATTGTCCATGATTTTTATCCTATACAATTTAATTAAGCTGGGCAATTAAGCCCAGCCTAAAAATTTTTTATTATGCGTCAGCAAACGGACCAGTATAGTCAGTTGAAGTACTCAAAGTCAAAGTTGCCTGATTTGAATCAGTCAAATTTGGAGCCACTTCAAAAGAAGCTATTTGTCCTTTTACGTAAAATGCAGCATTATCACCAGTAGATGCGTTTTTAACATCTAGTTGAAATACATATGTTAATCCATCTTGAACTAACGCTTGAATTGGATTATGCACACTTGGTACATAATTAAGCGTAAATTCTAAAGTTGGAGCATCAGATTGTCCTTGGATTTGTCCACTTACAGATTGTCCGTAGTTTGGTACGTTAACAATGTTAGCGGGTTTACCAAATGAAGGAAATTCTCTGATGTTAGTAACTTCAGTATTACCTGCAAAATCTCCACCACCAGCTATAAAAGCTTGGTGTGTTGAATCACTTGTTGGTAATGTGTAGCTACTATCAGCTTTGTATTTTAGTTTTGTGAAAATACCAGCACCTATATTCGAAATTAGAGCCATTTTTGTTTTCTTCCTTTATATTATTTTTGGTTAAATTGATTTGAAATTAACAGTATAATTCACGTTAAATAAACCTGAATCTTTTGTATCAATTCCAATGTTTGTTATAAAGCTATTAGTTGTTTGTAGATATCCAGAGATTACTTCTTGATCTAATAAAGTTTTTAATATATCAGCAATTTCATATGCACGTTTCATACCTTGTCCACTAGGAACAAATATTTGACATACAATTTGACCATTTGCTATTACATCTTTAAAAGCTAATTCTGAAGAAAATGGTAATACAGAAACCCGTATCCATTCATCAGCATCTATTTCCCCTTGATAATTCGCAGGAAAAGCTTTTATATTATTAGATGTCCAAGCGGTAGAAGCGAATAAACCTTCAACAGCTGTTAATAATTGAGATATTGTAGCCATTATGATTCCCTTCCAACAATTAAATTAATAACATAATTATTATCTTCAAAACTATTTATTTTCCAATTTTTACCTCTAAGTACAACAATGTCGTAATTATCGATATTTTTAGAATCTAAATTAGCTGAGTCGATCATTATTTTACATTCTAACCTAGGCTTATCATCATTAGTTCTATATTGACTTTCAATTACAGCTTTAACAGTAATTGGTGCATCAGTATTTTCACTAATAGATTGAGTAGCAAAATTATAACCATCTACTTTATTATTTGTAAATGTTATATCTTCAGCTATATCACCTATAGTATTAAATGCATTTTTTACATTATCTTGAATTAGTTTATGATAACCCATTAGGCACCTCCACTAACTTTAACTCCCCTATTTGTACTCATAGCAGCTGGATCTTCATATTTAGCAATTAATTTTTGGATTTGATCAGGTAATTGTTTAAAATTACTTAATCCAGATCCTAAATCAAAAGTTAAAGAAACAGAGCCAACAGATAAATCTTTCAATCTAGGTGAACCAGATGATTGGTCTTCTATTGTGCTCATATTTTTGATCAGATGCAAAGCAAGTTCATAGGTCGCTTTTTTGATATCTTCAGGAAAAGTTCCATAACTTGTTGTACTTCTATCATCTTCTAAAGTTTCATATCCACCGGATTTACTATCCCAGTAGGTAATATCTCTAGGCCATGATAAAGGGTATGAGGTAGTTGGCACAGCTTCACCACCCCAATCCAAGTCATCGAGAATTCCTGTGGCTGTTACTAAAGCTCGTTCAACAGTTTCATCTGTTGCACTATCCCAAGAACTTTGGTTAAGTCTATCATAGAAATAACTTTCTGCTTCTGTTATAGTTACAAATGAATTGATTCCTTTTTGTAAAGCCATTATTTTTCTCCGTATCTAATAGTTATAATATTAACCGTGATAAATTGGGAATAAACCAATTTGGTTAACGTTAGTAGCATGTACTGTCCAGTTTGTACCTAGAGCAAGATCAGCATTTGCAGGATATGCAGTTGCACTTCCAGCCCATGAGAAACCTTTAGGGTGCATTATATTACCCCATCTAGATAAAACAGTCACAAGACCGCCACCATTACCAGCTAATTCATCTCTTTCAATCGCAGTTGGATTCATTTGTGCAATATCAGAATAATGTACAGATCCTGCTTTACACATGTAAGAAACTTTTAAGCCTGCCGGTAAATTTGCAGTTAATGATTGGTTGTTAATAATAAGTCTAATTTTTCCACCAAGAATAGTAGAGAAATTGAAGTTACCGTCAACTACTGGAGCAACATCAAGAACGTTTTCTTTTCTCATAATGTTGTAAGTTTCAGTAGTTACTACTAAATAGTAGAAAGGCTCTTCAAATTCACCTTTTACTTCTGTGATAGCATCTAATAGAGTATCAAAGAAAGTGCTTCTTGATTGGCTAGCACCAGTAGAATTAGCGAATAACGGATTAGGGTTATCACTTGCATCAGAACCAGTGTAAAAACCAAAAGTACCAACTTTAGCAGCAGCGTCAGAAGTACCAATTGTAGTAGCACCCCAAATTTTGTCAGCAACACCATTTAGGATAGATCTTAATTGTAGATCTTCTCTTCTTGCTCTAACTGAAGCAAATTGAGAGCCTAAGTATGATAAACCGTCAACTTTTGAAATAAGCTTTTGAACTGACATTTCTTGTGCAGCGATATGATCAATATTTTTGATATATACTGCTGATTTGTTTGATACTGCCATTTCATTTAGATTTTTATTCGCAGCAGTTTCATCTTGTTTATGGTAAGTTGAAGGGTCAGAGAAATCTAACCATCTTAATGTACCAGTGTAATTTTCACCTGAATCGTTAATTCTTGCGTCAGAACCAACCATAGCAGTTGATGTTAATAACGCAGCATCAGCTCTTCCTGCTTGTTCGTAAGCAGAAATTGCTCTCGCAATGTTATTAAAATTTGAACTTGTTACAGCCATTATTATTTTTCCTTTTATTATTTAATGCACATATGTGCGGTTATTATTATAAAAGATAGTCTATTCAGACCAATCTCCGTCAACTTTTACTTGCCCTTTTGCAATAGCATTAAGCATTTCATCAGTTGACATATCTTTTATAGATCCTACAGGATTAATTCCTGTACTTGGTTTGGCTGGAGTTATTCCAGTTCCCATATTCGCTTTAACAGAAAATAAAAATGCATTGTTATCATCTTTAGCATAATTTGACACAGTCTCATTTATACTTAGACCACTTTCATGCACCCAATTTCCTGTAGCGTCTTTCTTTAAACTATTTACAATATCTGAATAGGCCATATTAGCGGCTTTTTCAGATTTAAAGTTTAAAGCATTAAGCTGAGTACGCACGGCATTATCTCTGCTCAATTCTGTGTTCTTTTGTTCATATGCCTCAAGTTTAGCATTAACTTCATTTAGTTTTATTTGCATAGCTTCAGAATGTTTACCTTGTTGTTCAAGGCTAGAAATTTCAGCTTGTCTTTTCTCTACTTTAATTTTTTCAATTTGACCTAAAGCTTCATCTCTTTCTTTATATGCATTATCTAAATTTACTTTAATATTAGATATAGCTTTTGAAACCTCATCATCAACCATTTGTTTTATATCTGGTTGTTTAGTTTCATTTACTTTTTCTTCTTTTACTTGAGTATTATTTTCAATGTTTTCTGACATTATGTTTCCTTTGGACACGGCCTTAGTTATATTTTAATTTAAAACAAAAGATTAATTTGATAATTCTTCTAATTGTTTTAACGAAATTAATTTACCATCTTTATTAGAAAATTGAGAAAATTTAACTTTTCCCGAGTTAAATAAAGTAACTCTTTTTTGGTTTCCTAATACAGCCAGTTTAACTTCATTCGGTTGGCTTGATAACCATTCCGGATAAGTTGTTTTACCTGGTACTTGACCATTGATAGAGGCACGACGACTATCAGATAATCCAGCAATTTTTCGTTTTTGTAATCTATTATTATTTGTATTTAATAATTGATTAGCACTTTTTATTACAGGTATAGTTGTTGATCTACAATTAAAATGTTGTGGTGGTTGTGGTGCATTTTTATTACTTAATGAATAAACTTTACCATCTAATCTTCCACAAATTAAACTAGTTCTACTATCTAAGGTAGCCACATATTGGTAACCTTGAACAACATCATCATTTAATTTATATGTTGTATTTGATACAAAATTAGATGTTTCAGTTATTGCAGTTCTTGTTAATGTTTTTAATTGTACAGTAGAAGCAGCTAATCCGCTTTTACCTACATCTTGAGCTATATTTATCATAGCTTTATTTTGAGTCATTCCATTTTTGACTATACCTTTTATTTTTCTTTGTTCTAAAATACTTATTGATGCTAATTGTTGACTATATGTTCCATTGGATTTTATAATCAAATCATTAACTTTTAAAGTATCTTTTACACCTTTAGCTTTATAAATATTATTTAAAGATCTAGCAAATATACTTTTGTAAAATCTAGCACTAACTCCAACTAGTTTATTTAATTCACTAATACCATCTTTATATATTTTTTTATAAGTTAAACGAATTTCAGTATTTAATTTTCTAGTTAAAGCATTTATATTTGCTGTACCAGATAATGCTACAATTCGTTGTAACCTTATTTTGTGTGACGCTAAAATTTTATCAATTTCAGTATCCAATCTCTTTTCGTAAAGAGTCAACAATGCACGATGTTTCAGCATTCTTGAATATACATCATCATTTATAGACATTTAATATCCTTTAATCTATAGATTTAATTTTAGCAAGTTCTTCATCAACTATTTTACCATGATGATCAATTAAAATTTGAGCATTATTTACGTCAATTTCTAATCTTGCTTTATTAGTTTTTTGTGTTGATAAGGCAATTAAACTATTTCTCATATTTTCGTTTAAATCCTTTTCATAATATTTTTTATCATTAATAGTTATTGTTCTATTCTCTTCTTGTTTATTTTGTATTATCATATTATCTTCTTCTTTTCCTTCTTATTGTCATTTTTCTTTTTCTTTGTGCTCTTACTTGACAACAACATTTTGATTTATTCATGTTTTACTTCCTCCAATGTATCCACCTATAACACCAATTAATCCAGTAACTGACATTTTCATAAGTGTTATTACACTTTCATCTACAGGTCTATTTTCTTGTAAAGCAACATAATAATCTCCAACAATAATGGTTCCTAATAAAATTAAAACACCACTTGTAATTAATAATATTACTATGTCTTTGAAATTTTTAATCATTATATTATCTCTTTTTCATTTTAATACAAGAATTACCTTTACCTCTTCGGTAACCTTTCCAACAAGCTTTACCTGCTGAACCTTTTTTCTTTTTATAAGCCATTATTTACCTCGTTTTTTAGCCGCAATAATTTTATCTCTTAAAGCTTTTGGAAGCTTCATTTGTTTTGCAGTTAAACCGTTTGATCCTTTTTTCTTACTTTTAACACTTTTTCTTTTATAAGCCATTTTATCTCCTTACCATGCTTTGCAAGACCAATATCTTGCTTTTGTTTTTGGACCAGGACTAGCACAATTATGTCTTGCTCTAAAACTAGCTCTAGCTCCAGGGTTATTTTTTCTTATTCTCATAGTTTTTTGACCAGCTTTTTTAGCTGTTGTACCACCATGACCAAAATTTACTTTTACAACATTACCTTTTGGATTTTTGACATAAACTTTAAATTTTTTTACATCACCACGCATAGGTTTGTTTAAAGTTACTTTACGACCTTGATATTCAGCCATAATTAAACTCCTTTGTTTTCAGATTCAATACATGTAAATTTTGTTAGCATTTGATATTCATTAATTTGATCTGGTGTATATTTAGATAAAATCAACTGAGATTCAGAATAACCGTTTTGTAAACAATCATTCCAATCTTTATATTCAGTTGGTTTAATTATACCAGTACTACATTGTTGAGCAATTGCCGAACAAATATATATAGTTAACATAAATTTCATATTATCCCCACAAATTTCCAGTCATAGAACCTTTATTATATTCAGTAGCTCTATTTTCAAAGAAATTAGTATGTTCAACACCATTAATTACCCAATCAAGCCAACTTAATGGATTGTCTTTTACTTTATAATTTGGTTTTAAAGATAATTGTAATAATCTTCTATCTGCAATATATCTTATATATTTTTTAACATCTTCAGGTTTTAATCCTCTAATGCCGCCCATTTCAAAAGCTAAGTCAATAAATTTATCTTCTAAATCTACCATATCCCGGGCCGTTTGATATAATTCAGCTTTAAAAGTTTCTGTCCAAACTTGTGGATTTTCTTTTATTAATGTATGAAATAATTTAATCATAGATTCAACATGATGTGTTTCATCTCTAATTGACCAAGTAACTATTTGGCACATTCCTTTCATTCTTCCAAATCTTTGAAAATTTAAAAGCATTACAAATGATGCAAATAATTGTAAACCTTCACCAAATGCAGAAAAACATGCAATATCTCTAATTAAACCTTCAACACCTTTACCTTTAGATTTAAAAAGGTATTCATGTTTATTAGCCATTTCTTTATATTCTTGAAATGCTTTAAAATTAGTTAATTGTGTTTCACCAATAGTATCATTTAATAATGAATAACTATGTGCATGATTAGATTCAGATGCAACAAAAGATCCTAACATCATTCTAACTTCAGGTGGTTTAAATTTTGGAATATATCTATCTAAATAAGCTTGTGCTATATCTACATCACCTTGAGTAAAGAATTTTAATATTTGAGATATTAAATTTTTTTCTTCTTCAGTTAATCTTTCATTCCAATCTCTTACATCTTCATGTAAAGGAACCTCACTAGGAAGCCAATGCATCTTCTGCATTGTATCATATGCTTCAAACGCCCATTCATATTCGAAAGGTTTATAATAATTTCTAGTATCAAATAAACTCATTTATTTCCTTTTTGGTTTTCCAGTAACAACAATTTTACCATCTTCTTCTTTAACTTTCATTCCAGCTTGTTCTGTCTGTTTTTTAAGTTGACGATATTTTTGTGTTATAGTTAATTTTTTTTTAATCATAATTATTCCTTAACCTTCACAAGCTAAACAATCAGCTTCAGGTATTATTGTTCTTTCAACTTTTTTACTTACTAATTCAGCACGTTTAATTGCTTCACTTCTACAGTAATATAAAGTCTTTAATTTTTTCTTCCATGCTAACATATGTATATCATGTAATTCTTTTATATCTACATCAGCAGGTACAAATATATTTAATGATTGACCTTGACAAATATGTTTTTGTCTATCAGCTGCATGTTCAATTACCCATGATTGATTAATTTCAATTGATGTTTTAAATACATCTTTTTCATAATCAGACAATTCTTTTATATGTAAAATTGAACCTCTATTAGCTAAAATTGTAGTCCAAGTTTTTTCATTATTTAAATCTTTTGATTCTAATAATTTTTCTAAAAACTTATTTTTAACTAAAAAAGAACCTGACATAGTTTTTTGTACATAAGCATTAGCTCTAAATGGTTCAATACTTGGAGAAGTAGTTCCACAAATAATTGAACTTGAAGCATTAGGAGCAACAGCAAGTAAATGAGCATTTCTCATTCCAGTGCCTTCCATATCCGGAGCTTCACCTCTTTTTACAGCTAATCTTTGAGATTCTTTTACAGCTTCATCTTTTATGTGTTTAAACATTATTTTATTTTTAGATTTAGCCATAACAGATTCAAATGGAATATTATTTTTTTGTAAATAAGCATGAAAACCCATTGCACCTAATCCAATAGATCTTTCTTGAGTTGCACTAAATTTTGCTCTAAATACACTATCAGGAGCCCTATCTATAAAACTTTGTAATACATTATCTAAAAATCTAACAATATCAGAAATAAATAATTTATCATTTTTCCATTCATCATACTTTTCTAAATTAACAGAAGATAAACAACAAACTGCTGTTCTATCTTCATCAGTAGGTAATGTAATTTCAGTACATAAATTTGAATGTTTAACTGATAATCCTAATTTCTTTTGTTGTTCAGGCAATGCATCATTAATATGATCAATAAAGCAAATATATGGCTCACCAGTAGCAACTCTATTTTCTAATATTTTTTGCCACAAGTCTCTAGCTGAGACCTTTTTTACAATTTGTTTTGTATGAGGATCAATTAAACTCCAAGTATCATCATATGTAGGCTCTTGAATACATTTATCAATAAGTTCCATAAAATCATTAGTAATATTAATACCATGATGTAAATTAAGACATTTTCTATGTATATCTCCACCTGATGGTTTTCTTATATCTAAAAATTCTAATATTTCTGGATGTGATATATCCATATATGCGGCATAACTACCTCTTCTAGTTTTACCTTGACTAAATGCCATAATTTCTGAATCTACAACTTTTAAAAAAGGAACAGAACCTGATGATTGAGATCCACCTGATGTTTTAGTTCCATCAGATCTAATATGACCCCAATAGCCACCAATACCACCACCAATAGATGTTAACCAAGCATTTTCAGTATAATGACCAGTTAATCCTTCTCTACTATCTGCAACATAATTTAAAAAACATGAAATTGGCATACCTCGCTCTGTACCACCATTACTTAATATCGGCGTTGAATACATAAACCATAATTTAGATGAATAATCATAAATTCTTTGTGCCATTTCGTCATTATCAGAAAAAGCTTTCGCCGCTCTTAAAAATGCTTCTTGGGGACTATTTTCTTCTGGTAGTAAATACCTGTCCTTTAATGTAGTTTTACCGAAATCTGTCAGTAAATTATCTCTATCTTCTATTATCATTATTTATATACCTTTGCCTATTTAAATTAATACTACTGCTTTTGCAGTTAATATTGTTATTGATATTAAGTACATTATTAAACTTATGTACAATATGTATTTCATTATTCTAATATTAGTTTCCTTATTGATTTTGAACCATCAATGTTTGACTCGGTTTCAGCTTTTGATTTTATACATTGATATTCAACATTATCATCTATTATTCTTGAAGCAATTCTTTTTCCTTTAAGACATTCAGACATAGATAATTGGATTCTATGCTCTTTTATTTCATTATTTACTATCATCAAAAGCGCTATGACAGTTTCAATCATTTTAATGTGTTCCGTTTTTTCTAACCTTTTCTTTTAATTTTTCAATATCATCCAAGGCTTTTTCTAATTGTGTTTTTAAAAATTCAATATTGACCTTATTGGTCATATTTTGTTCTTGTGTTTTAATTAATTTTTCTACATCAGCAAACAAACTTTCAATTAACATAAATTGTTCTTGATCTGTTGGCTTTTGTTCAGACTTTTTTAATAAATCTGCTTGAAATAATTCTCTACTAGTTTCTAAACTTGTTAGTCTAGCTGTAACTTCTGTATATGCAAATACACCCATTGCAACTGCCGCAATTATTGCTAACATATTTTTCATTGGCATAGCAATGCTTGTATTTTCAGATATTTTCATTTATTTTTTTCTTTTCTTCCTTTTACAAGAAGGACATTTATTCTTTCTAATTTCTTGGTTTAATTTATTAGTCCATAATACTCTAAAAAATGGTTGAACAACCCCAACGGCTATTGCACCAACTAATATAGCAATCATAGACTGCGTAGTTATGCCTGCGGTTACACCAAATAAACCAGCAGTTACTACAGTTTCATTATTAATCATTTTTCCATAAATTCCTTTTCATAATCCGTTAAAATGTCCCCCTTGCCATGCAGCAAAGAGGAACATTAAAATTAAGATTATTGAATTAAATTGCCACCATTTCATAGTAGCCTCCTCAATTATTCTTCGGTAGTACTATTACCTTGAATAACATTTAATTCTTGTTGATATTGTTCTCTAGGAGAAACTATTTTATCATCATTAGATATTTCATCATTACCTTTAGTATCATCATAATCTGTAGGAATTGCATCATTATTTTTAGCAACTTCTAAGAATGTTGATCTTGGAATTAATCCATTTTGATACCATTCAGTAATTAATCTCATCCAATCACTACCTCTTGGTGTAGCATTAAAGTCAGATGATAAATTGAACCTTATATCTTGTTCAGTTATGTTAATATCATATCTCCAATTTATGAGATATTTTATAATTTTTTTCATGCTTTCAGATATTTTAGCATTTAAACTTGCTAAAGCAGCATTTTGTGAAGCATTTCTTAAGCTTAAGGCAACACCGGAAGAATCCGAATTGTTAGGCTCTAAACTTAACATTTTTACACCAATTCTTGTTAATTCATCATAACCACCTTTAATGGCAGCTTCCATATCAGAAAGAGCATTAGTTGGTGTTTGTAATGTTTCAACAGTATCATCTTTATTAACAAATAACCAAGTACCTAAACCTTGCTTAACAAGATCAGATTTTTCAGATTCTGTTAATGAATCAGATTTAACAACCGGAGTATAAGTTGCACTTAAATATAATAAATGGTTTCTTCTTGAAATTTTATTATATAAAGCTATTTCTCTGTTAACAATGGCAGTCATTAATGGATCAACTGTTTCAATTGAACCATTTAAAGGGAAGAACGGTATAAAGTCCATTCTTTCGCCATTAATAAATAAATTTTCGTTTGTACCTTGTAAAATCCAGTCATCTGTTAATTGATCAAATGTATAATCAACTCCACCATCAATAAATGTTGGTGTATCAGATGTATTTCTAATAAATGTATCAATTACATATAAACCCTGCTCATTTAATTTGTGCACTTGTACAGTGTCAACATATTTTGGATGATAAGGACTATTTGGATCATATTCAAGTACAAAATATCTAGTAATTAAACTATCTAGTTTGACTTGGCCTTTCATATCAGTAGCTGTTGACCAGTTAACAATATTTTCAGCATGATGCAATAATGGATAAGGCTTAACTTGTTTTCTATCTTCTGGTGATAAACTTTCTAAATCAATTGTTGGATAATCAATTTGTATAAAAGCTCTTGATGTTTGTAATTCTTCCCATAAAGCAGTAGATAAAAACGATATTAAGTTACTTTTGTCAGAACCTACATCATCTAATATCCATTGCTTAGCTCCTTCTGGAGCCCCGTCAATTTCTAATAATGGTTGTTTTCTTAATAAACCACCAATAATCATTTTAACAAATTCTGAAGATACGCCCGGTACTTCAGCTTCTGCTTTATAAAAATCATATTGTTCTTGTGTCATTGTTGGGTTAAACGGAAGCAACAAGTTATCACTTGAAGGCACAGAATCATAATCCTTAGTATAAGATGGACCTTGGATCAAAGCTCTGTTTCGTTTCCATTCGTTTATTTGACTCAGGTATTCATCATTTGGATATCCTGGGCCTTTGGCAGTCGATGAGGATTTAACTATCGAACTGTTTTTATATGTAATTGCCATTTGTGTTTTCCTAAACTTTAGAATGAACCAAAACGTTTGGCTCGGTTAATTAAAATAATTTTTGATTTGGCCGATCCAAGATCAAAAGAAATTGGTGTTCGTCAAAGTGCGATTGGCCACACAGCCCGACGCCAAAAGAGGGATCTAGTCCCCCTCACGCCTAGCACGCCCCGAGGCCCCATAAGCGGTCAGTCAGTTCTATAATGATTGAAAGCGCTACAGTCGTACAGCCACGCTTACCTTGCTAAATATAGTATTTGCTGGGCTCTAGGCTGTAAAATTGAAAAAGCTCGGACCGAATCTATTGCTTTCGGACCACAAAAATTTAAATAAGCCTTAAACACCAATGGTTAAGTGCCGTTTGATTACAGCTACCATTGATTAACTTTATTATATTATATTGATTATTTAAGCACGGCTTAAAATGACCACGACCTATCACGGATAATTTGTGGTTTATGTTTACCTATTGGATATAAAAATTCACATATATATCTAATACCATCAGAATAATGTTCAACACCTTTTGATTTATCAATTATAGCATTGTCCATACCACTGGTAAAACCTTCTTTCCAAGTTGTTGTCTCAATTGAAGCAATTGTCCTTGGAGTCTTTTGTTTATTAAAATATAATCTTGTATTACCTTTAGCATCTTTTAACAAAGCATTAACAGCATTAACACTGTCCACTAATGGTGGTTGCTTTGACCTAGCTAAGACTTTAAATCCAGCATCTCTTAATATACTAAAATCTGTTGTACCTGTTGAAGCACTGGTTTTCATAGCCCTACCTGAAGCATCAGGGTAACATATTATATCTCTATTTTTATATCGACCTTTTATAGATCTTATTAATTGGTAAGTATCAGCATTACCATAAAATTCGTCCATTGCATGTAATTGGTTACCACGGTGGCACCATACTGTTGAAGCCATTATTTTGACGTTAAAGTCAATGCTAATATGTATTGGCTCACCTGGCTCTATTGGCAACAGGTTATCAGTAACATGTATATTACGATTAAAATTATAAAATACAGCATCACCAGTATTATTAAAGGTGGCGCAATATTCTTGATTAAAACTTTTTTCATCCATTGTAACCCGAGCAAGTTCAATTTCTTCTTTCATATCAGGCCTAACATCTTCAGCAGTAAACTGCCAAGACTTCCATAAGCCTGTTTTATCCTCTTGACCTTTAACCCATAACTTATAAAAGTCATTGGTTATTCCTTTTGGTGTACTTATTACAAATACACTTGCTCTTCGTTGTGGATCAGATGTCATAGGTAATATAACTTCTGTAAATGCAGTTTGTTTAATATATGCAAACTCATCAAGCACAATAAATGTAGGTGATGGTGATATACCTCTTAAACTGTCTGGTCTATCAAACCCTTTTAAGGTAATCTTGGAACCATTAATAAATCTTATTTCTAAATCTATTTCTCTTGGATACCCATTTATATGATCAGGATGCACAAGACTTTTTAATGTTGTCCATATAGATTCTCTAATCATTGAAACAGTAGGTCCAATAATTAAAGCTCTTCTATTTGATTGTTCTAAACAATGTTGATATGCAGCAACGGCTGCTAAATATGATTTACCAACTCTTCTTCCAGATGCCATTACTTTAAACCTAGCAGGATCTATTAAAACTTCCTGTTGAAAGTCGAAAAGTTCTATTTTATGATTCATATTTATTATTTACTATATTTAGAATATATATCCAAAGATTTGTTATTATGCTCTCAATTGGCTTGACTTAAGACTATTTCCTTTAGCCTTTCAGCTCTTGGACCAACTTGATTAGCCCATCTGCTATCCATCATTTCAACAGATGCTTCAATCCATTGCTCATCATTAATGGCAGCAATAAATTTTCTAAATTTACTTAGCCTTGGAGCACCTAAATTAAAACACATATTAACTAACACCACTTGTATTATATCAGGCTTATTAATTAAGTCTGGAAATACCTTTTGTGTTTCGCTAATAAATTTTTGAACATCAGTTTTAAATACTTCATTTACCCTATCTTCACTTACTTTAGTTCCAACAGGCCAACCATATTCTTCATCAGCTGTTGTAATTAAATGGCCAATACCAAATGTGGCATAGCCTAAATGATCTTCATAAACTTCGTATTTAATACCTTCATCAATTTTTAATTGTTCTTTTAATTTGTCTATTAAATTATTATCCATTGTTTTCTTTTTTGTTAAATTCATTATTTTCAAAAGTTAACTTAAACTTAGGTAAGTCCTTCATGTGCTCTTTTCTAACTCTTACATTTAGCATACTATTAACACACCAAGAGGAATCCAAACGGGATAATTGTAAAAGAAGCTCAAAAAGTTTAGCAGTTGCTTTAGACTTTGATGTCCAAACAATAACTTTATGACTTACCAATTTATCTCGGATCGTATTTGATCCAAAATAAGTAGCTAATGCCGTTCCCTCTTTTTGGGTAAAACCAATATAATAAGATCCGTCGGTATAGTATGTTATGTACACCTTATAAACTTTCTCAGTTAGTTTCGTCATCTGTATTTTGCGCTTGGTTAATAACAGCTTCACTATTTTCTAATATTGTAACGGGTTTAAGCGTTGGTTCAGTTTTTTGCACTATAGTTAAAATTGGCACGTTTGCCTGTTGCAATGAAGCCTGACCAACTGGTTGCTTTTGATACCCATATTCTAACAGCTTTTCAGCTATTCGAACTCGTAAATTTTGTGACCTAAAATCGTCTTTGCCTTTAAGCTTTGATAATTCTTTAACTAATATATTAATTGGATCTATACCTAGTTTTTTTAATTTATCTATACTAGATTTATCTATGGTACTTTTTTCAACTGTTGACTTTGGTGGCCTTCCAGCCCCTGGCCTAGCACCGCCTTTTCCAGCCATAAATATACCGCCTATCCATTTAAAGTATTTACTATTAATTTATTATATTCGTTATCAAGCTTGATGGCACATAACCACCTACATTAACGCTCTGTTGTCTGTAAGGTATAGAATTTGATCTTTCGGGAAGTTTTTAACGCCTTTGGCTTCGAATGAGTTACTTGGCTTATTATATATTTATTTATATATATTAAGATAGAAGGCTTTAAGGCCTATAGTATTATAGTACTTACTATAGGCCTTATTTTTTTTTTGTTTTTCTGTAAGACATAGAATTAGGAATAACCTTATAAATTATAAGTTTTTTTCCCTTTTTATTTTAGCTTTATAAAGGCTAATTTTACCTTCTTTTGCTTTTCTTATCCTTACATCAGATGGTTTTTCATAACGCTGCTTTTCTCTGTATGTTTTTAATATACCAAGTTTAGTAGCCTTATTCTTCATCTTACGAATAGCTTTTTCAATATTATTGTCTTTTACAATAACTAAAAAGTTTCCTCGTTTTTGAACTTTATTTATTATAACAATTACCCCCTCTCTAAAATATTAATTGAATTGCTAAAACTGATAGTACACCTGCACTAAACCAAATAACTTCAGTTTTATTATTAGAACAAAACCAATATAGTTTTTCTATACCTTCTCCAGTTTTTTCTAATATTGTATATAACCATTTATCCATATTTTCTCCTGTTAAGCAAAGGCAAATTCAGATTGCAATATTTCACTGCTATCTAAATTGCCACGTTTTATCATAGGTACCAAGTTTCCTGTTTCATTTAATATATGATTTAAAGGATCCTCATCTATAATATATTTAAATTGCTCCCTGATACATTTTTGCATATCAACTACATTACAAGCATGTGAACCATAACTATCATGTGCTGATACAATATCAAAGTTGCATTTATCAATTACAAGCATTAAATGTAATGAGTCCAAATTATGTATTGTATTAGGACTTATTCCAGCTTTAGCTTTACTAATATTTTGTACTGCTAATTCTGTTTTAATAATTAACTCTAATTGATAATCCCATTTATAAGATTTATCTGCATTTTGTACATATAAACCGTCATGAACAAATACAATACCTCTTTTATATTTAACATATTTTTGTGTAAACGGAAAATTGCTAATTAATGTTTTATGAGAATATTGTTTGCCAGTATTCTTCATATATTTTTCACAATTATCTTTAAACAATCTCATAGTTTCTGAAACCATAGGAAATTCTTGTTCAATTGTTAAATAAACAAGAGCACCTAAAGCTCGAGCAGCCGAGTGTTGTTTGTTACTCAAATATACATTATCTATATCTCTAGTATCTTGTATTATTTGTTCACCCATACCTTGTTTGGTTGCACTATAACCATAAGTCATAACATTCCGTTTAACAATTTTACGCCATTCTTTAACGGTAAATTTAGACTTATCCCAATAAATAATATCAGTAAGTTTAAGTTGTTTTTTATATCTTCTCTGATACCATTTTATTAGTTTTTTATATAGCTCAGATTTTTTATCATTATTTAACTCAGCAGTTCTAAACTTATTTCTAAGTTTTTCTATGCCTTTAAAATAAAGATCATAATAATTTAAAGCTATATCATCTGCTTTTTCTGCTTCCTTATGCATTTTATCTACAACAGAAACTGCAACATGTGAATACATATCACCTGGTTTATTATTTGTACTAGGTTTAACATTAACCAAATGAGCATGTTTTTCATCTTTAGCTAAACTAAATAGCCATTGTAAGCCATTGTTTGAACCATCTCTGTAACAAATTGTAGTTGATATAAATTCTTCTATATTACCACAAGCTACAAAATGCTCATCCAATTTAGCTAATTCCATAACTGATGATAAAAATTGAAAGGGTTCTTCTGCTTCCATCCAACCTTTAGCACTATATGGATCTTTACCATATCTTACAAATTCATAATAATTTTTTTCTACAAATTTGACTTTATCTTGATGTGGTAATTTATCTTCACCAAACATATTAGCTATATGATGATATAATTGGTTTAATCCAGTTGAACCAAGCGGTTTACCTTCAGCAAATGAAAGCATACCTTTAGCATTATCTGAATTAAGTTCATTTAAATAAGCTGATAATGGATATAATCTACCACGGTTATCTGCTTGGTATTGTTGATAAAATATTTTACCAACAAATGGTTTAGCTGCATTTAAAACTTGTTCAGCTTCTCTTTTCTTAGCTAATGCTCTTTCTTTAGATATTGTTTTAACTGAATTATGCTCAAAACAATTTTGATCATTTTTTAATGCCCATTGATAAACATTAAATAATTCAGGTTTAACATAATAACCAATAGCTTGTTTTTTATTTACTGCATTTAATACAATAGGTGTATTATATTCATTGATTTGTGCTAATACATCTTGATTAACATTTTTAATTAATCTAATTTCTTCACCATTATCTATTTTTACTGTACCAAACTTCCAATCAGGAGCCCGGGATAATAAAGGTTTATATGGATCTGAAACTTCAGAAAATTCTTTTACCAATTTTCTAAGATCATTTCTATTTTTACCAGCATAAACTTTATAAACAGTTTTAACTTTATTATGTTGATAATATTCTCTAATTAATTTTACAACCACCATAAATAAAGTGCTATATGAATTAATTATAAATATACCTAGCTTTAAAGATATTGATGACTTTTTATTTATAGTATAAAAAGCTAATATTCTATCACCAATAGCAATTGCTAATTGAGTTAAGTTTTGTCCTTCAGATACACCAGTTGCTATCATTGAATGTGATAATTGTATTGCAATATTAAAATCTATTTTATGATTATTAATAACTGTTACAACATCTGGTTTTCTATTACTTGAAGTTTTATTTGACAATTTATCAAATAGCATCTCCATTTGTGTTCTTATTTTTATTCCTATTGGACCCAATGTTTCCAAATTGTTCAGCTGTTCTTTTAACATGCTTTTTCCTCCTATTTATTCTTAATAATTCATTTTCAATTTTAATAATTTCTGAACCATAAATTTCGGTCAAAGCTTTCATAGCTTTAATTTGATCTTGAGCTTTAATTTTATCTCTTATCAATTTTTTTTGCTTTGTTAGCAATGACCTTAATTTACTTTCTCCGGTATTATCAACTATTAATTTTAGATAATTTGTTTTTAATTTCGTCATATTTTAAATCTATATTATCCAATCCCTTATTTAAGTTATCCATATCTTGAGTAATATCCGTAAAACTTTTATTAATAATAATACCTATTTGTAGTTGATCAAATTGGATCCTATTTATCTTAACACTTAAATCTTGATTATAGACAAATAGAATCACAATTGAAAAAACTAAAACAAATAGTAACCAAGTTGGTATTTCTATCATTTAGCTTCTTTCCATAATAAATTGATAATCAGTTTCACCAGCTATGGTTGGTCTGAAATCTTTTATTATATTACCTGTTAGTTTATTTTGTGCTCTGTTTTTATTATCAACCCAGCTTTTAGTTTCCAATATACTATCAATAACTAAATTTGGATTTTCTAAATCAAAGCCTTTAATTCCAACATAATGAAATGCTTTGGTAATACGATTTTCATGCTTTTTAAAATATGTTTCATCATATCCACCAAACTTTCTAGGATTGTCATTAGGTTTCTGAGCTTTTCTTACATCAGATCCTTTTATAAATTGCCAATCTCTATCATTATTCATTTTATTTTGTAATGCTGGAATAGCCGTTACAACTTTACATCTTCCATAATGGCCTGTTGTATGATTGAAATTATGAGTTGCAATCTGAGCCAAGTTTTTAAATATAGGATAACCTATACCTAATCCTTGAAAGTCAGGTAGCACAACCACTCTTCCAATATTATAACAAGCTTTTAGCTTTGGATGAGGAAAAGCATTTAAAGAGCCATAACCTACTAATGCATTGTTCCAATAATACAAATAACAATGTGGTGTATTACTAGGAAGTTCTGCAGTTAAATAGTGATGCTGTTTAAATACGCTCCAAGCACTTTTGTCGGCTTTTCTAATTTCCAAAGTAATGTTTGGTCGCCTGGCTAACCTTTCCGTGCTTAAGATTCCAGTTTTGGTATCAAATATCCAATCAGGTCTTAACCACTCAATAACGTCATAATGGCATCCAACCAATACGATATTTTTTAGGCCTTTTCTATCAACATATTTTCTAATTGAATTAGATAATGCCTTAGCCACATTTCTATCTATAACAGAAGTAAATTCATCTACCACTGCTCCAGATTTAAGAGCCATAGCCATTTGAGCTCTAAATTTTTGACCGGTTGATAATGTTTGATATGGTTTAAGTTGATCAGGAATACTATTTAAAGCAACTGCTGATAACTTTTCTGCCGCCTCATCATATGAATTAAAATGACTTGCTACAGCTTTATTAGGATCCCATATATATTCCTCTTCATGTAATCCTAATGTCTTTAATATAGAACTTTTACCTGAACCACTTGGTCCAACTATTAATCCTATACCAAAGTCTTTTGGCATATCAAAACTTGGAACAGTAAAACTATTTTCTCCTGTCCAAGCAAAATCACTGGCAGAACTAATCCTGTCAGTAATAGCATCTCTTTGTACTTTACTTTTTAGTATTGTCATTATTATTCTCCTATATTATTAATTTAACACTTGATGGTTTCGACCTTCCATACATTTTTTATATATAACAGCATATTGATTTTGAGCCATTGGACTTAAAAGCCAATAAACAATATTACCACCCATTGTACTATTTTCTTCAGCTAAATGTTTACAATGTAAAAGATCATCTGAAATTTCTTCTGCGTTAGAATTTTCAAATTTTGATTTACCTTTTGTATCAATAACTGGTTCATATTTAGCACAACCTTGTAATAACAAAACAAATATTGCTATTAACATTATTTTATTCATTTTTTTCCTCTTTTATTATTTGATTTATGATTGTAAATGTTGGATCATATTTATAATTACTACAACCAGTAATTAATAAACATATAACTATTATTTTACCAATAAACATAATTAGCTAATCCATTTCCTAATATCACAACAACTATTGCAAATATAGTTAATTTTTGATTATCTGACATTATTCCTCCCTATTAAGATCTTTTTGTTTTCTTAATAACCTCTCAACTAATTGTTGTTCAAAGGTTAATTCATATCGGTTATTATCATAAAAATTATTAGGTAACAATGTAAGTTGTTTTGGTTCATTACCTATTGTATACATAATATCCAAATGATATTCATAACTGATCCAAGTCCGTCTAGGATTTTTTAGATCCACTAATTTAACAGACTTGGAGCCAGTTAATTCCTCCGCCAGTTTATTATTAACATCAAGGAGTAATTTATCTTTATCAAAGATAGGTGGCGGTGGTGGTAACTCATTTTTTTTATCAATCATTTTCTTTATATTAGGTTTAAGCATATTTTCTCCTGTTTAATTGAAAATGTATCATCATCAAATTGATCTCCAATAAGCATACATAATTCTGTAAACTCATTTAAAGGTCTTTTTGTTCCATTAACTTTTTGATCTGCTTTTAAACCTTTTTGAACATGATCTATTCTTTTATTATTTTTTTTAGTTATTCTCATTATTTATCCCCTATGTAAATATTTGATCCAATAATATCCAATATTTTTAGGATTATTTGAACCAAAAGATTGTAATTGATCTTCCTCAGTCATAATATTACCTCTTGGTGTTTTATGAGGTGCTCTATAACTATTAGGTTTTAATATATTACCATTTGTATTATCAATAAATGAATGTATACCTCTATCAACAATAATTTTAGTATATTTTCTACCTTTAATCATTTCAACATTACCAATATCTGAATTTGGAAATGCAGTTTTCATATAAGTTTCATATCTTAATTTTACTAAATCAAAATATTTACCTGTATTCGATTTTTCAGAACTAATTATCATTTTACCTCCATTATCTTAGTTTTAAGTAATTGTTCAAATACAAAAGACTTTGCATAATCTTTTCTATAATCTTTAAGATCAACTGTTAATTGATTTAAAGCAACTGTATGTGAAGCATTTCTAAATTTAGCATCTTTAGGTTCAATACCATCTTTAATAAAATCTTCATTAAGTTTATATAAAGTACCTATAGTTGATATAGCCTGCATTATATTAGAAATAAAAAATAAAGTTGTTTTTCTATTTTCTAAAACATCTTTTAATAATTGTTTTGGTTTTCCATATAACCAATAACCAGCATTAACAGATTCAAATCTAGGATATTGTTTAGTTAACATTTCAACTTCATCATCCACATTAACATCAAATCCTTTTATTAATTTATTCATATTTTCCTCCTATTTATATTTATTTAACTTTTTTAACGTACCATCTTTTACTTGCTTCAAATAAAGATGGAAAAACTTTAGCAATTTCTAAAGCCGTGTTTGTTACCAAGACTTTATAATGACGTGTTCTTTCCATTCTATTATTTTTAAACTCAACTTCTAATTTAGAAGCTAATTGATCATAATTAGTAAATTTGTGTCTAATTATATCAAATTTCTCATCCATTGGGTAAAATGAACTGCTTAAAACAGTATCTCTTGCCTTTTGAATATTTTGTATTTGTATTTGCATAAAATTCTCCGTTGTTTCACATCTTAACCCTCATGGTTTTTTAGGCCATAAGGGTTAAAAATTTACTTTTTAGTTCCAATTAATGGATTAATAGATTTTAAATAAGCAATCATTTCAGGTTGCTTATTATCATAATCATCTATGCTTTCTCCAGCATAATCTAATCTTGATAAACCTTCTTCTAAAATAATGTAATTAAATCTTTTCATTATTTTATTCCAAGTTTTATAACTTGTTTTAAAAGACTTAAGATTATCATGATATAATAATAAACCATCCGCAATTTGATTTATATTTAAACCAAATGTTGGTCTTATTATAATATATTCCATATAGTCGCCGTTTTTAGCTAATTTAGTAGCCATATTGTTATCCTCCGTTGTTAATTAAAAGTAAAAACCGCTTAAATTTTAAAGAAGCAAATAATATGCCTATAAATAAGCGGTTATCAATTTTAAAAATGATCTATTTAGAACTATTGGATGGTTTTGATACCAACTTAGCCGATAAAGATAAACTAACCCTCGGCCAGGAATTTCTACTCGGTTGATATTCCAATAGGAATTTTTAGATCCCTGTAACCCTTAAAGTTGCGGTTTAGCCCCATTTTACTGGTATTTTAATATACCCGCTGAATTTTTATGTTTTTTACTTTGTAGATCCTGAACTAAAAAGATAATTAATAAATAAAATTAACTATCCATATTTATACAACACCATAGCAAATAAGAAAGCTTTATTATATAATAAATAGCAATTAGTTTCCTTATATACGTAGGCCGATAATTGTATACATTTTTTGTAGATAAATAAACACTACGAAAATGGATATATTTAGGTTTTTTCTGCGACTGATTTGAAACTTCTGTAAGGTATAGATTTTGAAATCCTATTTCTATGTCTTACAGAAAAACTAAAAATAAAATAATACTATAAGCTTATATAGCTATATGAATATATTCCTATTTCTATACCTTACAGAGAAGCTAAAAACTAATCAATTAACTAATTAGTCTATTTTTATAGCCAATGTATTTTATATCCTCCTAATATATTGGCTTTATAAATAGATTAATTATTTACTAGGAGGATAAAATGCGTGAAGATATGCGTTGTGAAGAATGTAAAAACACAACCAAACCGGACGAATTTACATGCAATTGTTTGTGTTTAAATTGCGGTCCTTGTGATGAGAACGGATGTGAATATGGCGAGAAAGTTCAAAGCATTTGTGGAACGGGACAAACCCAAAAAACGGGTAAGAGTTCATAAAAAGTCTAAAAGTAAAGACGAAAAACGAATGTTTAAAAAATATAATAGACAAGGTAGAAGGCCTCAATAATATAATAAGGAGAAAATAATATGTTATTAAATAATGTAGATCTAAGTTGGGTTAAACTTGATCCTAAAAATCCTGATATGGGATTTGATAAAAAGTCACCTCAGTATTCTTGTACTGTAAAAACTACAGACAAGATTGCCGCTGAGGCTTGGAAAAAAGCTGGTATAAATGTAAAACCAGCGGAAGAAAATGGAGCGGTTGTTTATACTGCGGCATTAAAAAAGAAAATTTATGCCGATGCAGATGGTAAATATAATACTGCACCACCACCTGTTGTTGATAAATCATTACAGCCGATACTTGATACAAGTACTATTGGAAACGGATCCAAAGGTAATGTGCAAGTTAAATTTAAACCATATGAATATATGGGTAAAAAAGGTATATCAACACAGTTGTTAGCTTTACAAATTACGGATATAATTGAATATCAAAATGCAGATAAATTAGAATTTGCTGCAATTGATACAGATAAAGACGTAATTTAGTTAGCATAAAATAGTATTGGCTGGGTTTAATCGCCCAGCTGATTCTATACCTTACAGAATAGGAGATTATGTTAGATAAAATGTTTAAATTACACACATTTAATATTGATAAAAAATGGTTAGACTTAATTAAATCAGGTGAAAAGAAATCTGAAATTAGAAAATATTATTTACCATTAGAAGGTAAAAAAGTTGGTTTAATGAATAATGATACTGATAAAATAGAATTAATTATTACTATTGGTATGGTATTAGACTTAAAAGGTTTAGAAGAAGAGGATTTAGAATTAATATTTCAAGAAGCTCATATTGATGAGGAATTTAGAAAATATTATCCTTGTAATTATTTATATACAATTAAAAAGGTTGAAACGGTTCATTAATGAAAACAATTATATTAACATTATGGTTTATGAGTGGTGGTTCAATTGACTTAGCTGTTAAAGTAGCACCTGGTGAATTTTGTGAAGATGTTTATATGAAACAAATTGTTTGGAAAGAAAATCCAAATTATAAACCAGGTAGTTATGATATATGGGGTTATTATACTTATAATAATAAACCAATATTTGCTCATACTTGTATGGAACAAGATAAAAAAACTTATTTTTATTATAACGAAGGAGAATAAATATGATTATAGGAATTGCAGGATATAAAGGTGCAGGAAAAGATACAGTAGCAAATGTATTACAAACAAGTTTTGGATTTGAAAAAATGTCATTTGCACAACCAATAAAGGATCTTATTCATCAAACATTTGGTATTGATAAAGCAATATTATCTGGTGATGTAGGTGAAAGAATATTTAGAGAAGAGGCTATGCCAGGATGGTTTTATTTATCTCCAAGAGATATGATGCAAAAGATTGGTATGGCATTTAGAGATGAATTACATAAAGATATATGGGTAAAAGTATTAGAAAATAAAATTAAAAGTAAAAAACAAAATATTGTTATACCTGATGTTAGGTTTAAAAATGAATTAGAATTAATTAATAAATATGGTTTTTGTGTTGGTATTAATAGACCAGGATATAATGGAGATGATCATAGATCTGAACACGGTTTAGATGATGTTGAATTTCAAAAAGTATTTAAAAATGATAGTTCACAAGAAATGCTTTATGCACAAGCATATAATTACTTTAAGGAAAAATTAAAATATGAAAATAATATATGATATTGAAACAAACGGTTTAATAGATACAGTTAGTAATATTTGGATAGCTGTTACTAAAAATATAGAGACAAATGAAATAATTACATTTAGTGATTATGATTCGGATAGCAAACCGTTAAATGAATTAATACCATATTTAAATAAAGCAGAAGTACTTATTGGACATAATATTATTGCTTATGATAATGTTGTGTTACATAAATTATTAAATTGGAAACCTAATAACATTAAATTTATAGATACAATGTTATTATCTCAAATGAATAATTATAGAAGAGAAGGAAAACATTCATTAGGTAATTTTGGTAAATTATTAAATGATGCTAAAGGTGATTTTAAAGAATTTGATAAATATTCAGAAGCAATGAAAGTTTATGCAATACAAGATGTAAATTTAAATCATAAAGTTTATAATTATGTAGTTAAAGAAGCACATGAACTTATAGCAAATAGGCCTAGTTATAAAAAAGCATTACAAACTGAACATGCTATTGCTGAATTATGTTCTGAACAAGTTAAAAATAAATGGAAGTTTAATTTATCATTAGCTAAAAAGCATTATGAATATTTAACTTTTGAAATGAAAAAAATTGAAGACAAAGTTAATCCAACGTTAAAACCTAGAAAAGTATTTATAGATAAAGAGCCTAAAACAGCTAAATATATTAGAAATGGTAATTTTAGTTCAGTAACATGTAGAATGTTATCTCAATTTTTAGGAGAAGAAATACAACCTAATGATACACATAAATGGAACAGTAATGATACATTTCAAAGATATGAAATGATACCAGCTGATCTTGGTAATATGGAACAAGTTAGAGGTATGTTATTAGATAGTGGTTGGAAACCAACACAATTTACACCAAAAGGTGAACCTAAAATAACCCCTGATAGCGTTGATACTATTCAAGGTGATTTAGGTAAACAAATATTACATTATTATAGTTTAAGATCTAGACATTCAGTTTTAAAAGGTTGGATTGAATTAGCTGAAGAAAATAATGGACGTGTTTATGTTGAAGCATTTAATGTAGGTACACCA
>Ga0208767_1000304_pt1 | contig 37826 bp, 44 predicted proteins | sample VirMetDEL_Mar_21_FD_184514 | JGI IMG/M metagenome (GOLD analysis project Ga0208767, IMG submission 184514) | Aqueous microbial communities from the Delaware River and Bay under freshwater to marine salinity gradient to study organic matter... | ecosystem: Environmental > Aquatic > Marine >... | reverse complement strand
TAATGAGTTGCCGTCTGGGACTATTGCAGTGTCATGCAGTAAGCATGTGACAGCAGTTATAGATGGCGTAATTAATGATACATATGACCCGTCACGTTTAGGAACGCGTTGTGTGTACGGTTACTGGAGTAAATAACATGAAAACATTTTTAAACGTATTTGGTACTATTGCGCTAGCTGTCGGTCTGATGGCTGTCGCAGGCAGTGCCAATGATTGTGATGGCAAGTGCATGGAGTATGCTAACGATTTGCCTACAATGTTAATGGTGGTCGGTTACGGCCTAATATCAATGCTTGGCGGTGGTGCATGTTTGTACACCGCTAACAAACTATAGGAGCAATAACATGAGTAAAACAAAGAATGAATATTGGGATGACATTGAAAATGATAGTCATAACGATGACAGCGCACAGCAGGCAATGGCAGAAGGTAGAGCGCAAGCAGCTACAATTGCAGGGCAGATAGTTGACAACTTGTCTGGCAGTGAATTGCAATGGCTTGCAGAGGAGTTGATAGAGTGTGATCAAGACAAAGCAGAGTCACTAGCTTCAAGCCTTACGTTTGCAATACAGGACAAACACTATAGCGATTTATTAAACATCGTTAAAAGTGACAACACAGGCGGCACACATTTACACGGGCATATCAATGACCGTTCGTATGCTGACTTGGTTAAGGCGTTTGGTGAGCCGCATTTTAAATACAGACCGCGTGCAGGTGCAGAGGATAAGATAGACGTTGAATGGGCGTTTGAATTTCCCGATGGTCGTGTGTTTACTGTGTACAACTGGAAAAATGGCAAAGCATATTGCGGCACACATGGTGAGGACGTTGAAGACATGACAGAATGGAATGTGGGCGCACATAAGCAAAGCACATATGATGCTGTCATTGAAATGCTTAGTATAAAACTAGGAGCAGTGAAAAATGGATAACCCGTTTTTTAGTGTTGGCAAGGTGTGGGTTGAAACTGTTGTGAAAGATCATTTAAAAGGTCTTTCGCCCACACAGCAACAGCAAGCAATTGATTACCTATTAAACAATAAGCAGGAATTGCATATCGGTTTTGATGATGGATTACGTGGCATATTGGATGATTGGGTTAAAAAACAAAATGCAAAATTAACGCCATGATGTTGCGTTTTATATTAACTGGCTGCTTGTGGACGCTATCCATTTATCTGATTGCAGATAATGACAAGGTAGATGCTGCAATAGTCGCAATGTGGGGTGCGATCAATCTATGGCACACCATTGAAGAAAATAGGAGAACAGAACGATGACAATGAAAATAGATATAAGCAAAGCAGATTTAAAAGAATTATATTGTTATGAAATTGCTTTGTTAAATGTGGTTGTAAATTTACAAAACGAAATAGTAGAGATTAGAGCCAAAAGAAAAGACATAGAAGAAAAGGAAAAAAACAATGACAACTAAAAAACAACAAAAAGCAGAAAGTTATGAATATCTACAAAAGCACATTAATGAGGGTGATACAATTTACTACATTGTTAAGCGTGTTTCTAACTCTGGCATGTATAGACATATTACTTTCTATAAGTTTAACGTCAAAGATACATTTAAAGAAGGTGAAGACAGAGTGCAGAGCATTTGGTTAACGCGTGCTATGTGCAACGTGCTTGGCTACACTTTTAAAGAACAAACAAAATGTATGGGTGTAAATGGTTGCGGCATGGACATGGGTTTTAGTGTTATTCACAATCTAGGCCATGAATTGTTCGGGGATGGTTACAAACTTACATCAAAGGCATTATAATTATTCATAGAATAAATTGTTCCTTGTATACGGGTTGGATGCTTCTATCTGACCCGTTTTTTTATCTTCATAGTCAAGCCAATCAATTACCATTTTAAGCAGTTCTGTTTGCGTTCCATAGTTACCTGTAAACTCTGAAGGGCTTGTATGATAGCCATATGTCCCACGGTGATGCAAATAACAAAGCGGTATAACTTCAAAATGACTAGACCGCCTGCCCATGCCTGTATGGTTTTTTATATGGTGTATCTCTGCAGGTGAATCGTAATGGCCTAATTGTGCGCAGGCAACGCAGCCCAAATTGGCAACACGTGACATGTGTTTTTTTTCTTCAACGGTTGCAGGTTTTTTTTTAGCCATATTTCTTTCGCTCAATGGTTTGGTTGATCATGTTGGTTTTCCATTTCTCAAAGTTAATATCAACTATCTTTTTTTCCCATGCCCATTTTAATTCTTCTTCAACAGCTATGCCCAATGCCTCAATGTGTTGCGCATACTCTGGGTCTGCACGTGCTTCCCGTTCCTGTCCTGCTGCTGTCTTCTCACCTCTAATCATATACTTTTTCATCAAGTTTGACAGCATGATTTGCCTGTTGTGTTCCAACACAGTTAGATCACGTTTAGCTGCTGCATGTTTTATACCTACCTCACGCAGCTTGTGCATTTGTTGTTCTTTAGCGTCCTCTGACATAAACACCCCCATTTGATTTAGCTTTTTTAATTTGCAAGTGGCGCAGGTAGCCTTTGACCTCATCGCCCACAGGTTTTGGCATTACACGTTTACTGTGTGGAAAATGCCCAAACTTTTCTTTAAATGTCCAACTTGCCCAACCTTCTTTGTAGCCTTTTTGTTTGCTGTGAAATAAAAGCTGTGCGTAAAATTCTTGCTTATCTTGTGCATTAATGTCTGCTTTTGGTAACTCAATCAAACGTCCCTGCTTAATTAATACTTTTTTGTCTGCTTCTGTAGGCGCATGACCACACACAGGGCAAGTTCTTAATATTCTGGTAGGATGATAAACGGCATTGCATTTAGTGCATGTAAACGGCTGCTTATCTATTTCCTTACGTTCTTTCTTTTGTTGTCTGGTAATCTTATCAGCAGTTAGTTCCCAATCAGGCACATCTTCAGGAAACCCGTGTTCATATACACAGCCTGCATGATCAATAATTAATGTATCTTTTTTGTTTTCAAACGGACGCAAAGACCTTCCAACCATCTGCAAATACATGCCGTAAGATTTAGTAGGCCTTGCAAGTACAACACAAGACACCTTGGGTTCATCCCATCCCTCTGTTAATACTTGGCAATTAGATAACACTTTTATTTTGCCATGGTGTAAATCATGCAGCACTTGTTCACGTTCAAGTTCATCCATGTCACCGTCAACATGACCTGCAGGTATGCCATTATCATTAAATATTTTAGATATGTATTTACTGTGTGCAATTGATGTAGCAAACACAACAGTTGGCCTGCCTTCAGCATGTCGTAACCAATGCGTAACTAAATCACCAACTAACTTAGGTGTGTTCATACGTTTGTTAAGACCACGTTTTTCATAATCACCTGCCATTATTTTAAGACCATCTAAGTCTGGCATTGTTGGTGCAACTACACGATTAGGTACTAAATAACCTTCTTCAGTTAACTTTCGTATACTACCGCATTCAATTAGATCATCATATATTCCGCCTAAACCTTTGCCATCATTACGTACAGGCGTTGCAGTTAGGCCAATCACATATGCTTCAGGGTATTCATCAATCAAATCTTTAAATGATTTACTTACACTACGATGTGCTTCATCTAAAATAATAACGTCTGCATTTGGTTTGTTAAAAAATTTGTTTTCTTTTCTAATTGTAAACGTTTGTATGCTTGCAACTTGTGTTCTTGCACCAATATTAGCCGATCTACCTGCCATAATTACGCCATGGTTCACATCAAACTGGCGTAGTTTATCGCTACATTGATCAATTAATTCACGTCTATGTGCCACAAACAAACAATTATTGCTTTTATCTACAGCAGCTTTGATCATTGCGCCTGCTATTACTGTCTTACCGCTACCCGTTGGAGCAACAAGCAATAATTTTTTATTGCCTGCACGCATTGAGTCACGCAGTTTTTGTAATGCTAGTTCTTGGTAATCTCTAAGGTGCATATCTACTCCAAATGTCTTTTACTTGAAACAAAACTTCATTGTGATTTTCTGGTGGATTGCAAGCGTTAGCAAATTTTAGTGCTTCTTCTCTTGCATAGTCTTCTGACTCGCCACGTTTTCTAATAGCAATTAACATCTTAACTAATGCTGCATGTCTATCACCTCTGCCCACACCATATCTAAGTGTGCCTGTGTATTTACCTTGATACATAGATGGCTTGTAATCTGATTTAAACATTTCTTGTTCTGGCCTTTTAAGATCAAGACCATGCTTTATCTCAGCCATGCTGTACGGTGTGTCTATACCTTGCGCACCAATAACTTTAATTGGATATGGTTTACTTTTGTTATGATAAAACCCTGCAACACGCATAACTCTTGGCAAATCTTTTACAACTGGGTCTGAATTAAACTTTGCAGCTAACGCTTGTTGATACAAAGTAAATGATTCTAATGGCATGTCATTGACTAACCAGTAACAATGATATTTTTCTGGTGATGTGCTTAATATAAAATTAGGTTTAAGATCAAACTTATCAGGCAACGGTGTGCCATCTAAATCAATAAACACAGCCCTAACTTTTGTAATATTTTTAGTTGTTCTGCCTGTTAAATCTGTCTGATTAACAGTGAAAAATACACCTGCACCTTGTTTATTAAGTGACCATAATTCATCAATGTGTTCTTCCAACGTGCCATGTAATTGTCTTATGATCTTACGATTTTTACCTTTATCACAAAATGTTTGGAAACTGTGATGTGTGCCAAAGGCTTGCATAAATATTCCATGGTGACTATTTGGATTGTACTTCATCCTTGCTCCCCCATCGTTTGTCTGCACCTTTTTTACCCGCAACTTGGCGTTTCTTACGGTTCAACGCTTGTTCTTTTCTTTCTTCTTCAGCTTGCAAACATATTAAAAAACTACCTTGCTTATCATTCTGCTCAAAAAACATATGTTTCATAGCAGGCCACATCTTTTTAATTTTATCTATAGTGCAATTGCACATCTTAGACATAATTTCATAATCATTTGGTATTCTAAAACCACGCCAACAATGACAGTACAAAAGAATGTACGCACCTTGTTCTTCAAGGGACATTTTCATACGGCTTGGTTCGCTTATCCAATCATTAGCGTAAAACTGAAACGCAGGTGATTGTTCGTCTGTAGATTTTTTTCTCATTGTTACCTGTTAATTTCTGTTAAGTTAATAATATACTATCCATGTTAACCTATGTCAATACCATTTGCAAAATATGTGTAAAGGCTTCTACCTATCTTGTTTGAAGTTGTAGGTGCAGTTGAAGGTGAAGGTGAAGATGAAGGGGATTGATTTGCCATTAGCAAAACGGTAGCAAAGTAATAGCATTGCCATAGCATTGCCATATTTATTGGGTAATAAAAAGGGAGGCAGGCAACAATGAGAAAAGCCGTACCTCCCGTGCCGCCAGTATTTTTAGCCTAAGATTAGTGACCTACTCCCTGCGGCAACGGAGCAATTTCGTCTGCGTGTTTTAAATCGGGACGTAAATAATCCAAATCAAAATCACCTATATCTGCTATTTGATAAGCACGCAAAGGGGGTATAACTTGCCATTTAGATACAGCAGGGTGGCTAATATTCAACATACGTGATAGATTTCTACCACCATATTTAGTTACCACCTCTTTCTTGCGTTCTTTAGCAAGTTCATATAATGAATTCATAATAACAATCCTTTATTGATCTAAGTACATAATACTTATAATATTAACAAATGTCAACATAATGCTTGACTTTAGTAACCTAAGTTAATATAATAGACACTCCAATAGTAAATATTAAAAAAGGAGTAGACATGAGTATTATTGCGAAAACAGTGGACAATGAGTCCAAATATCCTGAAGTAAGTACAGGAGTACACAAGGCTAGATGTGTAAAAGTAATTGATCTAGGCACACAAGAAAACAACTATGATGGGCAGATAACTTGGAAACGTCAATGTATGATTATCTGGGAAGTACCATCTGAGTCTAATAACAATGGTGAACCTTTAACTATCAGCAAGTTTTATACACTATCGCTGCATGAAAAAGCTACATTGGGACAAGACTTGTCAGCATGGCGTGGCCGTCCATTTACTGAAATGGAAAAAAAGGGTTTTGATATATCAAAGCTATGTGGTGTTCCATGTTTCATTAATGTAATGGAAGGTAAGAATGGTAGACCGCGTGTTACATCTATCATGCCATTGCCTAAAGATGATCAAGCATCATTAGCAGAGCAGTTTCACGAAGCTGTAGTGTTTTCAGTTGATGAATACCAAAAGGGTAACCGTGAGGAGTTTAACAAACTTGCGGATGGTATACGTAACATCATTCTTAGATCAAAAGAATTAGCAGACACACAAGACCTTGGTGATGAGCATAATGGTGAGCCAATGCCCGATTTGTCTGATGATGAAACTGTACCATTTTAGGGGGTTGCTATGAAAATAACTAACAATGCTAATTTACCTGCGGCAATACAACGCGCAGTAACTAATGACCCGTATGATTCTGGTGGCAGTGATATTTCTGCAACACGGTTGTTGCAACCACCACGCATTACAGCGTTAACTAAAAGGCACTATGAGAGCCTAGAAGAAGACGTATCAGACCGTATCTGGTCTTTGTTGGGTCAATCTACCCATCATGTCATAGAACGTGCTGCAGAAGGCACTGAAGACCTTACAGAGCGTAGAATATTCGTGAAAAACGATAAGACACACGGATGGCAACTATCTGGTACGTTTGATTATCTATCACGTGATGGTGAATTGCTTGATTTTAAGACTACATCTGCATGGTCAGCCATGGATGCAGCATTAAAAGGTAAGGCAGAATGGGAAGCACAACTAAATATACTTGATTGGCTTGTACGTAACTCATTGGTTAAAGAAAATGATGGTATCAAAGTTAAGTCTTTGGCCATTGTAGCTATCTTACGTGATTGGTCTAAGATAAAAGCATTAACATCTGTTAACTATCCTAAACATCAAGCAGTTGTTATACCAATTGAACGTTGGTCACCTGAAGTGCAAGACGTTTATATTAGTGAACGTATACAATTGCATCAAGCAGCACAGAAAATGGCAGAACCACCTATATGTACACCTGAAGAACGTTGGCATAAAGAAGATCAATATGCTGTAATGAAGGATGGACGTAAATCTGCTGTACGATTATTACCTACAAGACAAGAAGCCTTGGATTATATGTCTAAGAACAGTATGAAAGAAGGCAAAGGTTGTAACATTGTGTTACGTAAAGGTGAGGATACACGTTGCGCCCACTACTGCAGTGTTAATAAATTCTGTAGTCATTGGAATAATGTGGCCTTTTAATGGCATTTAAATTAACCAAAGACCCTATTGTAGCTGCCATAATTAAACGTGCCAATGATCGCTCTAACGCAGGCATTGATAGTTATGGTGGCACAATGGCGGATGCTAAAAAATCATTACATAGTTGGATAGATGATGCACAGGAAGAAGCATGGGATTTAATTGTGTATCTTGAAAAGATAAAAAGTATCTTACCTAAGTAATGGATTTAATAATACTGTCAGATAACTTGTATCAGTTAGTACCTCTTACAAAAAAAATGATAGAGTCTATGCAGCTTGTAAAAGAATTTGATTTTGCAGACCTATGCGATGTGCTACGTTTAAAATTAACAACGTATGCAGACTACCCTATCAATGCTCATATAATGAACGATGGTAGCGGTCATTTTATTGGATGTATGTGGCGTTAAAATCTATATGTGCAACCAACTACTGCTTGTAGCACTAGCCATAAAAGCACAAACAAAATAATCCACGCAGCAATTCTTTTGCTCATATCTTAATTCAATTCAAAATGTGGAGCATCAATAAATGGTCTACGTCTTTCAGCCCTTCGCTCATCAATGTAAGAATTCATTGCATCCTCCATAGATAAATTCCAATCAGCAATATCTGGCACTGTCCATGCAGCACCCCATCTAATTCTAACTCCTTGGTTTTGGGCAGCTTCACGCATTGCCTCTGCCACATCATCATACATGTTAAGTTCCCATGTACCTCTTGACCCAATGTATGCCATTAAATCTACAGCATCACCTGTCAAATGTTTGGATTTCATAGTTTGACTAGCACCACTAGCTACCAGTTTTTTTTGTTCATCCTCTGTTCTAAGGCCACAAATTACACCAAAATCTACTTTAGTTATTTCAATAGCTTCCATAACTACATCAAACAATTCTGGCTTTACGGGTTCTAGTTTAGTTAATGATCGTTCTGATAATTTAAATGTCATTTAGTTAATCCTTTGCTTTTTTCATATGAACGTAAACCACCAAGTCCAAGCATACCTAACAAGACAGTCATTAGACTATCCATATCAAATGCAGGCAACTCTGGTATCTCAACGTTTGCCCACCCTGCACCAAATAAAATAATTGGATTAAGTACAAAATGGTACAATAATGCAACAGCGCAAATCCATCCTACAAATGGCCTCCAACCTGCAACAAACAAACTTCTATGTTTTGCTTCTGCTTGATTGACAGACACTTGTGCCATTGCAGCTTCATGCGCTTGCTTCTCTGCCATAGTAGCAATCTCATGGGCTAGCTTGTTCTTCGTATCTTTGTCTTCAATAAACTTATCTAGCAGACCTGTAACTGGCCCAACTAAACTACCTAGTAGATTCATCATGTGATGCCCTCCTTTTATTTATTTGATTAAAACCTATAAATGAACCAATCACTCCCATGTTAGACAGTACCCATATTTCAGCAATGCCTGACAAATGATCTATTCTTTCCATAGGAATAATAGGTGTCATTAAAACAACAATAAATACAGTAACCGATAGTGCAGAAAACCAAACTAAGTAACGTTGTTGATCTTGTTTTTTGTCTTCGTTTTCAAGCAGCACTAGCTTTTGTTTCATATCAAACTCTTTGTCTGACACTATGCCATCACCGTTTGTATCAAGTTTTTCGTACACACTACCCTTTTCCAGTTTCTTACTCATTTGCTCATATCTTTTAACAATGGGTTTTGTAACGCATCACGTAGCCTTTTATTAAGTCTTTCTTCCAATGCGTTTAATTTTTCATCTACTTTGGAAGTACGCTCATCAAACCATTTTTTAGCTTCTTGTATACTTGTACGATTTTCGCCTTCAACCAAGCGAATGCGTTGTTCAACATTACCCAAAGCCTTTTCAACTTGGATAACATCTGAACGTAGATCATCTTTAATATCTTGAACATAGTCTATTGCCTCCTCTAATTTAGTTTCAAGCACAGCATTTTTAGCCTCAATTGCACCAATATCAAGGTTAGATAGTTTTTCCTTCATGTCTGTATAATCCTTATACACTTCAAAGCCACCATACAGCGCACCTATCAAAGTAGCTGCAGCCATTAGTAAACCAAGACCTTTGCCTCCTTTGACTTTAACGCCACCTACATCTAGTTCTGCCATTGCATTTCCACCATATCGTTCATTAGTACATCTGATGCACCCATCCACCACATGCCATATGGATTGTCGTAGTTCTCACCACCTTTAATCTCATAGACAGGATAGAATTCTATTGTTGGTAATGATACTTGAGTATAAGTATCAAATGATTTAACTGCTTGTGATTGCTGCATTACAATCATTCTCGTAGTTTCAAGTATTGTTGAGTAAGCAATAGCTGTACTTCTACTATTTGATTTCTTTTTATCACTGGGCTTAGATTCTTTTTTGGGGGTTTGTGTATCGTTTCCCCCTTCTTCAGTTGTAGTTTCTTCGCTAGATTTACTGGATTGATCTTCCTGAACATCTGGTTCTGGTTCATTAGTTTCTGCCTCCGCTTCTGGCTCAACTGTTTCTGTTTGCTCTGGCTCTGTTGCAGGTTCTTGTTCTACATCTGCCTGTGCTACTTCAATAGTTTCTGTCATTTCAGGTTCAGGCATTTCAGTAACTATCTCTACTGCTTCTACTTCATTAATTGCTATATCAAATTCACCCATACCCGCATCTGTAATCTCTACCTCAAACGTTGCCATGCCACCATCAAATGTATCTAATTCCATTTCAAACGTTACACCTGCATCTACAGTGTAATCTGTATAATCAACTTCTATAGGTGGTGGGGGTGGGATATATTCAGAGTCATACGCATACTCTTGCGTATTTAATATTGATGTCATTGTAACATTATTAATTATTGTATTAATAACTGTTGTTAAATGATCGTATGTTAAATTAAAATATGTGTTACTAAATGCAGGGCCAAAGTATCCACTGTAATACCCTGCGTCCATACCATATAATTCAAGCTGCGCAGTATCAAAACTTAATGCTGATACGTCTTGATTAAAAGTATAATTCTGTGTTCCTGTCCAATTCATACTTGCATAGTTATGTGTATACGTTTGTGATACTACACCATTATCAAGTAGTTTTACAGTTAACTTAAATTCATCTTTACAATCATTATTAGTAGCTGAACACAAGGGTACATTGGCATTAGAAACATGTGATGTTACGCTGCTGCCATAATCTAATTCTTTTTTATTAGTATAGTCTGACACATCAAAAGTATAAGTTTTACTACCACCGCCTACATTCTCACCTGCAGTACAAAAGTCTGTACCACTAGCCCAAGAACAATTGGTAGATATATTTGTATCGGTTACTGTACCTGTATTAATTAATTGATCTGTTTTTTCTGTAATAACAATAGCTGTTGTAGTTGTTGTTTGTTGCACTGTTTCTTGTACAGTTTCTTCGTATTCATATGTGTAAGTAAATTCTAAATAATCACCAACCATTTCTGATTGTGTATCTACTAACGTAGGCACTACATTAACAGATGTAACAGTACCACCGTTAGGGCCAGTTGCACCTACCTGATACTGTGGTTCGTATGCGTTAGAGTAAGAACAACAGAACAGCAAGACCACTAAATATAGATAGCCCAGTTTTTTCATCTACCCCCCCACCTTTTTTTTTCGTTTTTTTTTCCTTAGTATCTTCTTTTTTAACAGGCATCATTTGCATCATATCAGTGCCTTCAGGTATCATATTTTGATTAGTTTCCCACTGTTGTTTTGCGTCTTTACCTATGCTGCCTAAAAATGGACACGGTGTTCCCGCCATCCACATGCCATCCCATACTCTTTCGTCTTGGCATAGCACAGACACAGCAGCTACTTTCATGCCCATACCATACAATGATCGTGCAAGTTTTAATCTTTCACAATTGTCATCTGTAATTGTTTGGCCTGTAGCAAAACCAAGTATCTGAGTTTGTACGGCAACCGATGTACCTGTTGTACATACGTCTTGATTGTTAATAACTATAGAGGGTGCTGATGCTGTAGGGGGTGTTTTATCTACTGTAGTTGTACCTGTTACAGTGCTGCTTACAGTGTTAGTTTCTGCTAATGCGTTTGTGCCAACTGCTAAAAACCCACCTAAAATAACTGAGAATAAGAATAATGCAATCTTGGAGTATCCATTCACTTCTTAATCCCTTCAAGAAATTTGTCTATTTTTCCATCTAAATGATCAAGTCTATCTATTATTCTATTCATATCGTGATGTAACTCTGTTTTAGTAACGTATTCTTTTGCTACTTCTTCACGTGTTCTGTTTAATAATATACCAATTCTTTGTTGTTCTCTGTACATGTTAGATGCAATCCAACCTCCTAATCCAAGGGTTACTGTCAACAATATATTCCAAACCATCATATCCATAATTTTAAAAAGTAATTACAATTCGTCCGTTGTTTCCTGCTGTGTTAGTACCTGCATTACCAATACCACTTGCATAGTTAGCAGCAGATGCACCACCAGATGTTTGATTTGAACCAGATGTTGTACTTCCACTTGAAATATTTGCATGTCCTATATAACTAGAACCTCCTCCGCCACCTGCTCCTTGACCATTGTTGTTACCAAAGGCGTTACCATCACCGCCGCCGCCGCCATAGTAGCCACCGCCACCACCGCCGCCACCTTGCGAACCGCCAGGTTCATGTCCACCTTGACCACCACCACCATAAGCGGCAGGTGTATAACTATTTCCTCCTCCTGCATCTCCACCACCATTACCACCTTGTAATGCTGAACCTGATGTTGGTAAAATTCCAGATTGTGAACTATAACTTATATTTCCTTTATCACCACCTGCTGATTGTGTACCACCTCTACCGTGGTTATTGTTTGATGAATCTTCTCTACCATCTGTACCAGTAAGACCTCCACCTTCACCACCCATGTTTCCATCGCCTGCACCACCGCCACCACCTGCGATTAATCTTGCGTTTGATTGACTAACAGACGTTAAAAATATACCAGAATATCCACCGCCAGAACCGCCAGAACCGCCATGAGCGCCCATTGGCCCGCCTTGACCAACAACAATTTTCATAACATCGCCTGCTGAAACTGTTAATATTCCAGTTGCATATCCACCTGCCGCACCATATTGACCAGAATTACTACTATCTGAACCACCACCTGCTCCCCATGCTTGAATTGTAGCTGCTGTTACGCCAGATGGAACTGTCCATGTTTGGTCTGAACCAGTATAAGTAAATGCTTGTATTGTTGCATCTCTAATAACTATACTAAATTGTCTATCAGCAGTCTTACCTCCTGCTGTTGCTCTTAAAGTAAATGTTGAAGTTGTGTCAGAACTCACTCCTGTTGGTGTGCCTGTGATTGCACCAGTAGAAGAATTTAAACTTGTACCTGCAGGTAAAGAACCACTTTGAACAGCATAAGTAACTGTATCCCCATCTGCATCTGTTGCTGAAACTGTGACTGAAACATCTGTTAAATCATTTCCACTATAAATTGTTCCTGAAGCCGTTGACCATGTAGGTGAATTATCTACATTAATTTGTGAAGCTAATGTTGCTGCTAAACCAGATGTATTAGTAACCTTTACACCATAAGGTTCTTGTGCATTTAAGAAACTAGCTTTAGGTGCAACTGCTGTAATTTGAGTAGCACTATCTACTGTTACAGTTGATGCGTTAAAATTTGTTCCACTTGCACCTACAAAAGTAACTGTAGCACCAGAATTAAAACTAGAACCAGTAATGACTATTGTTTGATTACCACCACCTGCACTATCAACTTCGGTGTCATCAATACTTGAAATCGTTGGTGGGCTATCAATACTTTTAAAAGCAGTGCCAGTATAATATTCAGCTAATCCAATTGTAGAATTAAATCTAATTTGACCTTGAGTAGAACCACGTTGACCTGTTGTACCTAAAGCAATTTTAGTACCTTCAGTACCAGTATCGGTAATGTTTTCAAATGAAATATCAAGATCAGAATTTGCTATTTTCCCATTTGATTGTATTAATGCTGCTATATCTCTTGCTTTAGTCATATTTAATCTCCTCCTCCTTCAGATGGTGGAGTATAAGCTACCCATCCTGTTGTGTTGTCTGCTTGATAAGCGCTTTCATTCCAAGTATGAAGACCATCTGGTTTTGTTAAAGGTGCTTCCCATAAATAAGTTGTATTGTTTAATGTCCAACTGTTAAAAGGTTTTGGTTCATAAAATCCTGTACCGTCATAATGAAAACCTACACCTGCAAAATTTTTTCTTAATGGTGTGCCACCTAATTTATGTTGATTACCAAAAGTATTATATGATGTTTGTACCCATTCGCCTGCACTATCATCAACAAATGTGTCAAAAAAATCTTCTTCAGCTACAATAACTTTTATTACTTTTCCATCTAAAACTTTTGCATAATGTGCCATATTTTTATCCTATAACTGATACCTTATTACTACAATACCTGAGCCGCCGCTAGCTGCTATTGAACTTCCACTAAGACCGCCGCCTCCGCCTCCACCACCTGTGTTGGCTGAACCTGCTACACCTGTTGTAGTTGGTGAATTATAATTACCACCATTTCCTCCGCCACCAGAGCCGCCTGTTCCTTTATTGTATGAACCACCGCCGCCACCGCCTGCGTATGTTACTGATGAACCTGTAATTGATGATGCAGTTCCTGCGCCACCGTTACCTGCAGTAACGTAAGAAGGGCCTGCGCCACCTACAGCACCTGCACCGCCACCACCACCAGATCTAGCTGAATCTGCTCCTGCTCCACCATTATTTCCTTGACCTGATGTTCCTGAACCTGCTCCTGAACCTGATGGGCCTGAACCACCCCCACCACCAGAGCCGCCGCTTCCACCTGATGTATTACTACCTCCGCCAGAGCCGCCGCCATTTGATGTAATTCCAAGGGCAGAACTATTAGAACCTGTAGAACCGTTACTTGGGTTACTCGTACCACCCGAACCGCCCGCTCCAACAGTAATAGTATTAGAACCTGCACTTACTGAACTAACAGTACCTGTTCTCATACCTCCTGCGCCACCGCCGCCGCCACCTTCAACGTGTGCGCCGCTTTGTCCGCTACCTCCGCCGCCACCGCCTGCAACAACTAGGTATTCAACACCTGTTAATGTTAAACCAGATGGTACGGTAAATGTACTAGATGAATTAAAGGTATGTATTCTGTAACTACCAGAATTTGAAATAGAACCGCCTGTTGGTAAAGCTAATACTGTAATGTTTTGTGTACCAGAATTAGCACCATCACTATTAGTAACTTTAATACCTACTGTATCACCTCCTGAAACAGCACTATCTAATGCACTTGGTGTTGTAACTGTAGCTGCAGTATCACTTGATGGTGTTACTGTTACTGTTCTATCAGTTGAACTGTGAGTAAAAGTAACTATTAAATTAGCACTTAAAAATCCTGTACCTGCTAAAGTTAAAGTTTTTGATACTCCTTCATAATAACTTCCAGTAACACTACTTAATGTAGGAATAGTTGAAGAAATTTTATACCATGCAGAACCATCAGAATACATTACTGCTGTTTTATCAGTATCATATCTTATTTGACCTGCGTCTGCTGATGGTTGTTCTGCTGTTGAGCCTACTGGTAATCCTAATGAAGTATTGTTTGCTCCTAAGTCTATCGTGTTTCCATTACCATCAAGATTGCCACCTAATTGTGGTGTAGTATCTGCAACTAAATCTGTTGAAACTGTGTCTGGTACGTAGTTTGTACCGTTCCATTTTAAAAATTGTCCTACAGATGCACCAGATGTATCTACATCATTAGCATCATTTATACTAAAATTAGATAATGTAAATGTACCGTATGCTACAATATCAACTTCATCTGTTCCTGATACGCCAATTGCGCTAGCAAATACTATGCTTGTTCCTGAAGTTGTTGTAATATCCCCTTCAGTTAAACGCACGCCGTTTAGGTACACATCTACAAATCCCGCATCATATGCCAAAGTTTTTGAATTATCATCTGCGCCTGTTACAGTTGTTGTGCTAGATGATATGCTGTAGTGAAACCTATTACTTGTTCCGTTTACTGCGGACGCAGCCGTAATCCACCCGCCTGATGAGTAAACTTTCATTACATTAGATGTCGTATCAAAATAAAGATCACCTACATCTAGTGCGCTACCGTCTGGGTCTGCTGTTGGTGCTGAACTACTTGGCCCTAAATATGTATTAGCAAAACTGTTAATAGAAGTTAAATTTGTTGCTGCTGTGTTAACTGAAGCTATGTTGGTTGCTACGCTCGTTATATTACTATTTGCACCTGCTACTGTGTTAATATTAGTAGAATTTGAATTAACTGCATTAATGTTAGTAGAATTTGAATTTACATTTGATACTGCAGTGCTTATTCCCGCTACGCTCGTTACATCGCTAGAAATTCCTGCTACGGTGTTTATGTTGGTTGCATTTGAAACTGCTGAATTTATGTTACTTGCGTTTGAAACTGCTGCATTAATATTGCTTTCGTTTGCAACTGCTGAATTAATATTGTTTTGATTTGTAACTGTTGGTGTAAGTTGTAACCATGTAGTGCTAGCAAGATTGTAAACTTTCATTACATCGTTCGTAGTATCAAAATACAATGCACCATCTGTTAATGCGTCACCGTCATTATCTACTGATGGGTTGCTTGACTTTGCACCAAGGTACGCATCATCAAATAAATCAAATGTTGCTGCTGCTGCACTAGCACTTCCTGCTGCTGCAGTTGCACTTGATGCGGCTGCTGTCTGACTACTTGCGGCTGCAGTTTGACTAGATGCTGCTGCTGTTTCGCTAGAAGCTGCTGCTGTTTCTGATGCGGCTGCTGCAGTTGCGCTGCTTGCAGATGCTGTAGCGCTTGTAGCTGATGCTGTGGCACTTGTAGATGCTGCTGTAGCTGAAGTAGTTGCTGATGCTGCGTCTACTAATAAAGCCCATTTACCAGTATCTGTATTTGTAGTTAATGGTTCTGTACCCGATGAAGTATGCGATACAGTACAAATAAAAATATTATTTGTTGTGGTATCTTTTACAATATCACGTGCAGCATAACTTGTTGTAGCACCCCAGTTTCCTTTAAAAGTACCTAATTCTTGTGTTACAGCAATCTCACCGCTAGAATCAAATGCTAAAATTTTGTTTGCACGCGTTGCTGCATCTACTGTAAATTCTGTAGATGTCATTGTATTTGTACGTGATAATTTTATTGATCGGCCTACTTCTTCATCAATCTCTTGACCAATCATTACTGATCTATCAAATGCACCTTCTACTGTTTCTGCTGTAAATGGGTCATTTTCAACAAGATCAACTGTTTGTGTTTTAGTTGTTGTTCTTCGTATAACTACTGTTTCTGTATTTGTGGGTACATTACCTACTGTAAAAGTTACGTTACCGCCACTAGCTGCGCCTACACCACTAACAGTATAATGTGTAGTAATTGTTTTAACTGTTTCAGTACCGTTAGAAGCCCTTATAATAACTTGAATATCAGCTTGATCTAAAATTTTAAACGAATATGCAAATACCGTTTGGCTTCCATCACCACTATAACTGTTCTTAATTGTTGTAGTTGATATAGTCATTTTTTAACTCCTATCATACCATTATTCTGCTTGAAACAACAGTGGAAAATCCGCAGGATTCTCTTGTGCAAAATTCTGTATGTTTTTAATTATTAGCGCTTTCTTTTTTATATCAGTTTCACCTATTAACATTGATAATATATCTGTACCACCTGTTGATTTACTTAATGCGTCATACAACATAGTGTTGTTTTTAATATAATCGCTACGTTTTGCAATAACTTTAATTTCTTCTGCAGTTAATGGAGTATCATCTTGGCTAATGATCTTTTTCATTGCATCTTTAAATATTAGGCTTTCTCTACTGTTTTGTCTATCTAACAATTTGAAATCTTTAAATATATCCATTTTAACAGGATGCTCACCTACTTTTATAAAAACATTAGCTAGTTGTCCTGCTAGTGGTATTTTTAATATTTCTTCTAATTCATCTACAATTTCTGTTGGGTCATCTGATCTAAGCCTATAAATACTAGACCCTCCATAGGTGTTCCACATATACTTCAATGCTTCTGTTTGTGTCTTAATATTCTGTGCTTTCCATACATCATCATCTAATGCGTACTCACCTCTAAAATTATCTATAGGATTACCACCACTAGCAAATTTTATTGTATCTGCAATTAATGGAATAATAGGGTTTAGACTTGGCATTACATCACTTTCTAATGCTTGCATAAAGTTTTGCAGTCCAATCTCACCATCACCTAATACCATGTCTGCAGTTAAACCAATAAATCCATTCATAACTCTTGCAGATTCGTCTTGTGGTATACGGAAATATATAGGTTTACCTGATTTAGTATAACCTAATGGAATAATAATATAATTTTGTTCATCGTATTTATTTACACCTGCATAGAACGTAGCTAATGCTGTACCAAATAAACCGTATTTCATAGCTTTTTGTATTAATTTAGGTGCTACATTGTAGGCCATAAACTTAGTAGTTACTGATAATGGGTCTTCTCTTAACCTAACATAATCACCTCTAACACCTTCTTTCATAGCATTAGAAAAAATAAGGATATTATTAGTTACTTGATGATATTTAGCTGTACGTAAAAAACTTGGTGACCCTACATCACCTTGTATTTTAAGCATCATTTCTTGCGTAGACATACTAATTTCACCACGCTTAATCATATCTTTTAAATACATTGTGCCTGCAACTTTGTATGATCTTTCTTGAAATTTAGCAAAATCACTAATTGCTTGAAAAAACCTACCCATTGTTTTGTCATACATTGATGAGTATTCTTTAGGTGACATACGTTGTAACATTTTTTCTACAACAAATTGATCAGGCGTTAACGTGCCTTTTTCAAACATTTTAGCTAATGCAGCTTCACCTGCTTTACCCCTATAACCTTCCATTTGTGATATAAGGAAACCTTCACTTTCCATCCAATTAGTTAACTCTGTACCTTTTCTATTACCCATAATAGATTTCCATGTAGGCTTTAAAGATTTAAACCAATATTTAACAACAGAGTGTTTGCCGCCTCCTGCAAAATCAAAATATCTAGCGTTAGGTAAATTTCTTACAGACCTTCCCATATCTCTAAAATTATTTTTAGCCCAGAAATACGGATTGTATTCAGTAAATATTGTTCTAAAAAAGTTATTAGCAGATGCAGCATATGTCATCAATCTTACAAATTCATGTGGATTTCTTTTAAATGTTTGTGCTGCAAATTTATTAACATGGTAATATCGGTATTTACCATTAAGCATAAAAGCTATAGTTTCCATACCTGCAGGTGGTGGTTCTACTTTACCTTTGTCAATATATTTGGCTTTTTCTACAACTACATCTTTCCATGTTCCATATTTTGCAAAACCTTTATTAGCCATTTTTTTTGCATCAAAGGTTTCTATCCAATCTTTGTTTTTTTGCATCCAAAGAATAGAATCGTGAATCATACGATTACGTTTTAATTCAGACATAATTAACATGTCTTTTTGCATTGTAGCTAATAATGGGTCTACTATATCAGCTAGTGTACCTTCAGTAGCTTTGCTAAATGATGCAGATGAAATGTTGTTACCACCTGATCTGTCTAATCTTTCAAGTGCATATTTCAATACATTAAAATTAATGTATGCTTCGTTATTTAAAATTTTATCTAATGTTGCTTTATCAAATGCTTTACTTTCAATAATTAACGGAAATACATATTTTCTACGTAACTCATAAAATTTAGTAGCTGCTTGATCAAGCATTGGATGCTCTTTAGCAAACCATTGATATGCTTCTAGTGGTGTACGCTCACCTACAAACTCGTTTGCAATAGCTTCACCTTCTTTGCCCATAGCTTTAATTTGCGCCCATAAACCCATAGGGTTTGCTTTACCCATACGTTGTTGTGATACCGCAAGGTTTCTTAACAAGAGCATTGTAGATAGCATGCTTGAATTGTAGCCTGCTGCTTCTATTGGTCTAACAACCTGTGCATCAATTGTTTCTGTATATCGTTGCATGCCTGCATGTCTGTACCTGTAATTTTCTTGTCTAGCATTCAGGTTCATAGTTTCTTTGTCCATCCAACGGCTTTGGCCTTCTTTGTTCTTACCCCACATACCATTCTGACCGCCAAAACGTCTGTAAAACCATGACATTGTATCTATGACATCTATTTTAATTGCATCAAACTGATTAGGTTTCCATGCTCTTTCCATGCCGTCATATATTTGTATTTTACTGTCTACAAATTTATTAGATATACGGTTTACCATAGATGAAAAACGTGCATCTGAACCTGCGTTAATCTCATTCTGTACTTTTTCGTACTGGGCTTTTACTTCAGGCCGTTTGTACATATGGTAGTTAAACATTTGCCATGATTTAGGCGCATTTAACATTGTCCATTGTGGGCGTAATAAATAAGCCATCATAAAATCAGCCATTAATTCACGTGGATTATCTCTGTATGCAGTGTATTTAGGGTCTGCTTGTCTGTTAAATGGTTTCCACAATGCAGATAACGCCTGCAATTCTGCAGTTATTTCTTGTCTACTAACTAGCCCTCTATTTCTAATTTCTGTTTCAAATTTACGTTTAAATATTTCAGCAGCTTCTTCAGACATTTTAGCTTCAGCTTCAGTCTTAGGTTTTTTGCCATTTATTCTATCAACTAATGATTTAATGTGTGGGTCAATCATTCCACGCATTGCACTTTTAGTTATAAGTTTTTTAAGTTTGCCATCCATTTTGACAAATGCTTCATAAAACTCTTTGTTAATTTTATTTTTAATGTCAGGCACACGGAATATATCTAGTATTTTTTCAGGTGTGATCTGTAAATCTTCTGTAATTTCTTTGTCTACTTTAGGTTCTTTTTTAGCAGCTTCTACTTCAGCTTCTTTTTTAAGTTTAGCTATTTCTGCTTTACTTAATATTTGTGCGCCATCTGCTTTGCCATCAATCCATTTGTTCATGTAGCCTTTAAGTGCAGCTAGTGAACCTAGAATATTACCTTTGCTCATAGTTTCTGCAGGTAGGTAATCAATTAAATGCCCTATTTCATGGGCTAATGTCATTGTAAAATCTTTAGGGTTTTCTTGTAATGCACGACTAACAACTACTTTTAATTCTTCTTTTGACATTTTTTGTGGAATGCCATCTTTAACTTTTCCAAATTGAAAGTAACCACGCAAACCTGCTTTGTTCATACGCTCTACAATAGGCGTTCTGTTAATTAGCACTTCTACTAATTCAACAAGATCAAAGGTATCTAGGCCTTTAGATTTGTTATATAATTTTTTGTATTGAGCATTAATAGGCATTTCTGGTGGTGGCTCATTAGGTATACCCCAAGTGTCATCACCTTTACTGCTTTCTACACGTTCATCTGTACGGAATTTTGTTTCTGTGTCAGGAAATACACGGTCTTTTTTAGCAATGTGTGTATTGTAATAACTGTTAGCTTGATGATCTAACTGTCCATTAATCTTTTCACCTCTAACGGCTGCTATTATTTGACCTTTGTAAAACTGTAAATCTTTTTCTAGTACAACTAATACATCATCAATAACACCAAACTTTGTGTTACCTGTTTCTATTTTTCCATCTTTTGTAGTGTATTTATATGTTGCTAAACTTTCTACAACACTTCTAGGAAATGCAATGTTTTGACCTTTGTTTGTACGGTAAACAATACTATCTACTTTACGTGTAGATGGCCCATCACGTGTCACGTGAAACACCTCTTGCACCCTACTAATAGCATCTTGCTTTCGTACTACTTTAAAGTTTTCTGCAATAACTGCGCTAGTGTTTTCCATCTTAACACTTGGCTTACTAAGATTTGTTTTAATAGATGCAGCAACTTCAGGCATTGCTTTTAGATTTACAAATACATCTGGTGTACCAATTGTTTCTTTAGATTGTATAACTGTTTCTGTTTTAGATATAAGTCTAATGTCTTCAGCTATTTTTTCTGGTGCTTTACCTAAGTTATCGTTTTTAGCTAATTCAGCTTTTCTTGCAGCAACTTCTACAATGTCAGTATTAAACTCACCTTTAGTTTGTCTTTCACCAAAATTAGTTTCTACTTTTTCAGTTATTTCTATTTTGCCATCTTTAGTAACATTTATAACTTCATTAGTTGCTTCCATTGGCGCACGTACATCTATTTCTTTTACATGTACAATTTCACCGTTATCTAGTTTAACTTCTAAAATAACCTCACCATTAATTTCTTGCCTGTTTAATACAGTAGCCTCACGTGAACCAGACGGTTCTATAGCTACTTTAGTGTTTGGCTCAAATTTAGGTGGTTCTACAAGTTTGATGCCTGCTTCTTTTTCTAAACCTGCAATAAACGCATCGTTTAACTCTGCCAATGCTCTTGGCTCTATAATATCAGGGTCTAATAGATCAGTTTTTACGTCTTCCCTTCTTTGGGACAATGTTTGCATATCACGTGGATGTACGCCATATTTTTTGTACACATGATACAATTTGTTAATACCACCTGCTGCACCGTGTAATCCAAAAATTAATACAGCAGCATGCGCAAAATCTTTTCTAGTAGGTACTTGACCTTCTAATACAGATGATAAGGTAACTAATGTACCAACTTCACCTGCCATTTGTGTTTTACGTCCACCTCCTACTGCTTTAATAGCTTTACCTGTACCATATGTAGCTGCACCAACTGTTGTATATTTACCAAATGTTTTTAGCGATTGAACACGCATAATTTCATCTAACAATTCATCAAAATCATTTACCTCACCATTTAACATTGCACGCATATACACATCACGTACTGTTTCAGGTAATCCAAAAGAAAATCCTAATGCAATAAAAGGTGTTGCGGGCGCTGCTGCACCTCCTGTAGCTGCTGTTAATGCCATTCCTGTGCCTGCACCTGTTACAAACCCTAGACCCATCATGGGCAGATCGGCTGTCAGTGTTATGGCACTTTGTATTATTTCTTGTGGAAAGTTTTGTGCTTGGTGCATAAATATTTGTTCATATGCTGCTTGCGGGTCTACACCATCTTCTGTAACTGCTGTGTGATATGCTTGTATTAGACCCATTGTGGACATTGAATATCCTGCGCCAAATACGTTTTTATCACCTGCACCGCCTGTATATTTAACAAACTTACGGCCTGCCCAACTGTCTTTCATAAATTTAGTAATAGCCCAATCATCTTCATCAGGTGTTAGTATGTCACCACCCCATGTTGCTAATTGTGGTAATTCATACTCATATTTAAGAGTATTCCACGCACCCATGTATTCATCTACACGTGCATTAAAAGCGTCTGTATCCCTATTTACGCCTGTTAGAGCATCCATTTCTAATGTTAATTCATCTAATTCATTTAAAAACATGTCCATTGTTCTGTTTTCAAAATCAAGATTTTTAAATTCATTAGGGTCAGCATTAAATAATCCACCAGACTCTACAAAGTCTTTTATGCCAACATCTACATTTTTCATTTCTTCTTCTATTTCAACGCGTCTAGCATTAATCTCAGCTATACGTGCAGAATTGTCTATAACCTTTGGTGGGTTATAATATTTTGTATATAACTCTGTTAGCGCATCCTTATCACCTCTAGCACCTTTTAATATGTATGCTTGGGCTTCAGGGTTCATCATTAGTTTAGTTAATGCCAATGCACGTTGAGCATCTAAAGATAATTTACCTGCATCTTTATGTGTGTATGCTGCCTCTAATGACTTAGGCATTTTAAAATCAGGGTTTTGTGCTTTAGCTATATTTCCATAGTAATTAAGTAATTCTGTTATTTCTTCTCTACCAATTTGAAATACACCAGTTTTAGTATTTGTTTCGTTTTGTATGTTTCTGTTACTAGACTCCATACCAGATATAAATGATAAGAATTCGTTTATTGTTCCTAAATCATCATCTTCTAAATTTTGTGTGTTTTTTATTGAATTTAAAATAAGCATACTAGCAGGGCCAGTAGTAACTGTAGTGTTAAGTATTGGCAGTTTAGCGTCTTCTTTTGGCCTTCTTATAGATTTATATTTTTTGCCATCAATTGTGACTAAATAATTAGGATTTCTGTTTACTAACTTTTTTTGTCCATCATCTAATTGATCATAATAAATTAAACCTTTTGCTTTCATGTCTGCTTCTCTAGCAGCAATAGCAGCTTGTTCTTCAGCTATTGTGGCAAAAAGTTGTTCGTTGTAGTCAGGTGTTTTACCAAATGCAATTGAGTCAGGTTTTTTAATAACCTGATCTGTCATTGTTAATATATTTGTTGTATCTAGGTTAACAGTGTCACCATTTTTAATAGGTGCTGTGCTTATCTCATTGTTATTTTTATTAACTTCTGTAAAGTTTGTAGCAGTTGAACCATCTTTTTTAGCGTTTTTTTCTGCCCAAGTAGTGCTTACATCGTTTGAGGCAGTTGTATTGTTGCTTTCTGTATTAGCAGCATAAGTATTACTGCTAAGATCACTGTCTACTAACGGTTCTATTGTTGTACGCTCAATACCGTAAAATTTATCTATTTGATTATTAGAAAACCCTGCTTGTATAAGCAATGGACGTTGATCATTAATATGACCAATAATTGATTCATCATCAAATCCTGCTAATTTAAGTTGTGATGCAGTTATGCCAACAGCCATTATTAATTCCCATTAGGCAAGACTATCATACTTTGTGAACTTTCACCGCCTATTACATCGCTTCGTAGGAATGAAGGTTGCCCAGTATTAGAGCCTGCTTGTTTAATATTCCATGTTTGTAATCTTAGTAAATACGTATTAATATCTTCATTTTCACCTCTAGGCGGCACTATTGTATTATTTTGTGAACCTCTAGCTACACCGTTACTATTTACATAATTTGCCCATCCTACAGGGTCTATTCTGTAATTACCCATTTTGTCATCTTCAAATATATATGCACCTGTACCTTGTGCTTTTTGTTCATAGTTTTTAATTTTATCTGCTTTTACTTGATCTTTGTAAACTTGCGCAAGATCATTAATTAAGTAATCAGGGCTGTTTGGGTTCATAAGCATATTGAACATAGATATGCCTTTTTTCTCACCTTCAGCAATTAAACGTGTTAAATTATTAACAGCCGTATATGCTGTCATATCCATATTAGAACCTATAATATTAGATATTTGTGCAGCTACATTTTCACCACTAAGATTTTGCATACTATCTAATTGACTTAAAATATCAGGTGGCGCACCTGCTTCTTTCATAACAACTCTAACTGCATTTTTATACATAAGAATTTTGTTTGAATTTGCATCTTTTTGGAATTTTTCAACTTGTGAAATAAGTGCTGTAGCACGTTCAGGTTTTAATCTACCGTTTGCAGCAGCCGCTATTATTACATCTTTTTCTTCCTCTGTATCAATAGCTTTACTTAAAACCATAGCTGTAAGAATACCATCTGTTTTTATACCATCTGGCGTATCCCAATATTTAGTTGCAGTATTAAGTGAAGATAGTGCAGTGCTATATGCAGATGCTAATGTTTTCTTTGTTGTGCCTTCTAATGTCGTATTAGCTTCTAAATCTGATAAAAATGTAGAATCTTGTTTACCTTGATAAATGCCTATTAATCTATTGTTAAAAGCATTGTTATCTGCTTTTTGATTTACAGTAATTTGGTTTGTATCAAATGTATCTTGTTCATTAGATTTTACTCTAGCATCTTTAATAAATGCTGCTCTAGCAGGGTCATCTACAGTAAGTGGTTTACCATCTACATCAAACATTTCTACAGTTGGGTCTGCAGCCTTTTCAGCTACTTTAGACCAGTCTGTAGTTGTGACACCGTTTGGATTTTTATAGACAGGAATTTTACTATTTTCACCTGATTGTAACAACATCATTTGATTGTTAACTTTACCTAATAAAGCATCATAACCAGTGTCTAATGTTCCTTGATCAAAAGTAGCAAGACCTTTGTAGGGAGTATATTTTGTGTTAACCCAATCTTCCCAGTTACCTGTAAGTTGTGCTACTGATGTAGACCTATCTATTGATAATTCTGTTTGATTATAATTAGTATTGTATGCTGTTATAGATTGGGCATTTCTAGTTTTACTAATATGTCCTTGAACATTAATCTTACCCTCCATAAATACTTTGTTATGGTGAGGTTCGTACCTGCTCCATGCGTATTCATCAAATACACCATCTGTTGTAAATTTATCTTTTTTTATTTTTGCAGTATGTGCTTTCCAATCTTTTTCATATTCAGGTAAAAACTTTTTGTAATCTTTACGTGTTTCTAAACCAAAGTTAAAATCGTTGGCTCTCATCATACTATCGCCTTCAGCAGACGTAGCTAAATCTAAAATCTCTTGATCACGTTGTCTTGCAACATGTTCTACTTTTTGCGTTGCAAATGTTGATACAGCATCTAACATGCTTTGGCCTAGATTAACCATGCCTTGTGCGCTGCCTACACCTGTAGTAAGCGTTCTACCGCTTTGTATTGGTGCGCTGCCTACATTGCCTGTATATCTAGGTATCTTCATTATACTTTAGTCCCATATTTTGCAGCATTATCCATATTTGCTTTATATGAGCCTGCACTTGCTGCTGTATTAAACAATGATTGCCCTATAGCAAAATTAGCATTAGCTATTTCACCTGCTAGCGCAGAATCACCTGCTTGTGTTTTAGCCCATAATCCTTTTTCTAAATACCACATATCTGTTTCAAATTCTTCTATATCTGCGTTTGCAACAATTAAACTACTACCTGTAAACATTTGTGCGCCTGATGCTCCGCCTACAGCACGTGCTAAACTCATACGTTTTTTTTCATCTGTTAAACGTTTTTGTTTTTCGTAATTAAAATTTAATTCATTTTCATATTTATTCCACGCAGCATTAGCTTTTAAATTTTTCTTCTGCTGTTGGATACCCATAACCGTAACTGCGGTTGAAGCAACCATTGCAGGAATTACCCACCATGCCATTTTAGTATCCTCCTCTAATCACTTGTCACCAACGTTCCAGTTATACCAAGAACCGTCATTGGTAAGGGTTGTGTTTGTTCAATTGTAATTTTACCTTCTCTATCCCATCCAGTATTTGTTACACGTTTATCACCTGTAAATGGGGGTATGTTTTGCCCAACGGGTGTAGAAGATGATCTAAACGGTACTTGATCATCGTTAATTGTTACACCTACTGTTTCAAATAATCTTACTGCCACTTCATTCCACCTTTTAGGCCTGTTTTGCGCTGACCCTGCTTGTGCGCCTGCCTCAATACGCATAGTAGTCATTTTGCTAACATATCCTAGGCCTATTTCTACGTTTTGAAATCCTGAAGTAGATGGCAACGTTACTGTAATTTGACCATTAGTAACTGTTTGATCTGGGTATACAGCATCACCTACTAACACTTGTACTGTTTGACCTTCTAAATGATCTAAGTTTGTTAGTGTACCTGATGTTCCGTTTACTAATCCGTTTAATGTAGAGTCCATATTTAGCGTTGGGTCTAAGTATTCAACATATTGTTTTTTTGTGCCGTTAATTGTTCTTTCAACAACAGTCCAAACTTCCGTTGTATCACCTACTGGAAATGACGCAATAGATTTAACTTTTGCATGATTTTTAATAATATGTGTTCCTGAACCTGTGCCTATTTGATGTACGGTTCTATCTACAGCTTGTTTATATGTTCTAGCTAATTCTATTGTGTTAGCGTCTATTTTTATAACATAGTACGTTGTACCATTTATTAGACCGCCAATGTCTGCATTCCCATTATTGTCATATATAATTGGGTCGCCTGTTACATAACCATGGGCTGAAATAGTAAAATACCCATTTTGGTCAGAGTCAGATGTATAAGCTACTAATGCTGAAGATGTATCAATACTATGTTGTATGTAACCGCCAAGTATATGTCTATGCCATGCAATAACATCTTCTTCACGTTTATATGTCATACCTAATAACATACCATCATCACGCACAGCCCAATAAATACTTTCAGGTTCTTGCGCATATGTAACATCTTTAATGCCTGTGCCAGTAATATGTTCTGCTAATAAACACATATCTGGTGCTGAATACGCATCATCTTCAAATTGATACGCAAATTCTCTTATTTTTTTTCTTTCTTTTTGTACAAACAAAATAACGTTACCTACTTGTATTGGTTCTGTTGTCCATCCACCGTAAGTAGTTTGTTGTGTAATTGTTACATTGTCTGGTTTTAAAGGTTCACCTGTTGGTCTACCTACTTTAAATTCACCGCCTGCTGTACCTACAACAAGATCACGGGCAGGTGCTAACCATCTAATTACGTTTACTCTGTTTGCTGCAATTGTATAAATAAAAGCATCTGCAGCATCACCACTGCCTACATCAAAATTTGTATATAAACCTGATTGTGATGCCCATATAGTTTGTGGATATGCAGTTGAACCACCAAATACTAAACGTTGTTCATAAAAAGATACTGTACGCGGATACCCGTTGCTTCCACTCCAAGCTGCTGTTGTGCCATCATCTAAAAATGGGCCATTTGTAAATGTTTCATTACCAATAGACCATGATGAATGCCCTGTTCTTGTTAATTTTTGTGGTGATATTGTTTCATGCACAATGTACATAATATCTGCAGATTGTGTGTATTGTATTTCATACAACATACTTTCGGTGATGCTAGTAGAAATCTCATAAATTTTGTTCGCATCACCACCGCTAGTATACGTTGTATAAGCAGTGCTGTTTATATTATTTCCATCCAAGTCTTGTAGTTCAAACGTGTTAGTAGTTTTATTAGCTACTTTATAACGTTTGCCGTTTATTTCTGTCATACCTCCAACAAGTGTTATTATAACTTCATTGCCATTAGAATAACCATGGCTAGATGCTGTAACTACTGCAGGATTTGCTTTTGTTATACCTGTTATTGTTTTGTCATTTTCTGTAATAATACCGTTATCTTTGTAAAAACGTATGTATTGATCACCAAATTCAAGGCAATAGCTTTGTTCTACGTTAAATTCAAAAGGTATTAATCTTACTGTTTTTGTGCTGTCTTTTACAGGCCCAACAAATCTAGTGCCATATCTACGTGCTGCACCTCCCTGCGGAAATACAGTCATATTTTGTAACAACTCTAATCCGTTAGCATATTTTTTAAAATCAATTTGCCCTGCTAACTTTGGTGTAAGTTCGCCTGCTGTAAAATTTGATTGAAAAGGGTGTACTCTCGCCATTATTTTCTAAAGTCCGTAAATGTGTTAGATACAAGGTCATCAATAAATCCTTCTTGACCATCAACACTACGGGCTTCAGATAGTTTGGCTTGATACATTTTTTCCATCTGAGCCTGTAGTTGCGCGCTTCCTGTTATTGCATACGCTAAATCTACAGCCAACTTAGATGTTAAGGTTTCTACAAACATAGCATCAAATAACGTTGGGTCAGTAACACGGGCAATATACAAAATCTTTGCCGTGCTTTCATCTGTAAGCAAGACCCTGCCACTTGTTGCATCATTTTCTATTTTAAATATATAATCGGGGTGTTCCATTTCCAACACACGTAAACAATATGGGTCTGTTGGTAATGCGTACATATGATTGTAACCATATGCAGGAGCAGAAGATAGCCTAGCTAAACTTGCTCTAGTTATTGCAAAATTAAATGGATGCGCACGCAATACATGATCACGGGCATCTGTAAAAAAGGCATTACACAAACGCGCTCTTTCAGTATCATCTGTAAGACTTGTAATAGGTGCATCACCTAACCGTCTTAAAGCGTTACTACATATAGATACGTCTGTTGCCATTCAAATTCCTTTATATAAAAGAACGGGGGGTTTTATCCCCCCATCCTAATTATTACTTAGTCAGTTACATACTGCATCGTAAGTACAATAGTACCCGTTGCAGCCGCGCCTGCTAAAGTTATTGCCACAGGCAAACCATCTGCATTAGCGTCAACTTCAGTTCCGTGACCTAAAGCAATAGTTGCACAAATGTCAGATTTACCTGCTGATGCAGATGAAGCTGCCGCTTTGTACGCTGCTGCTGAAGCTGAAACTGCTGTTCCTGCTGCATTAGTATGCGCTGCGTAGCCTACAGCTAGAGTAGTAGATGAACCTAGTGCATCATGTGCAATAGAACCACTTACAATTCTCGCGCCGTTTGGCAGATTAAACATTTCAACAACATCACCAATTGAAAGTGCAGACGCTTCATAAGTAGCGTAAGCAATTCTAACTCGTCCTGCTAGTTCATTTGTTTTAATCTTATCAGTTGGGTTATTTTGACTCCAACTGGTCTTCTGTGCTGAGTATACAGTAGCCATGTTTTAACCCTCCCTTATTCGTTGCAAGCAATTTCTACTACTTTTTCGTCTTCTACTCTCGTAGCGCCGATTGTCATAGATAGAAATACCTGTGTTGCGTAATTCTTGTCTGCTCGTTCAGATATTCTTGTAGAAACATCAGAACCTACAGCAAGCCCAATACCAGACTGGCAAAAAGCCAACACTTGTCTGTCAGAGTTAGAATCAAGCCCTAGTCTTTCAGTTCTTAGGAATTTAAATCCTAAGTACGTATCAATTTGGCCTTGTACTAACGCCTTAATACTTGCGTAATCTGAAGAAGTAACTTTTTCAAGATTTAACAAGTTAGACATTTGTTTGCTAGTTACGATCATATACCTTGCTTCATCTGGGTCAACATCATTAGCATCAAGTTTTTCTTTAGCTTCAATGAGTTTATCCAGAGTTAGCCCTGCAGAACCGTGAACGATTTTTTGAGTTGATGGTAATGCAACTGAAGTGCCGCCTGATACACCACCGTATGATGTACCTGTTGCAGCAGCAATAATTGAATCATCCATTGCTCTACCCATCGCCCAAGCGCCTGCCATAGCATATTCTGATTGAGGGGAAATAAGCATTCTTACCTTATCTTCCTGATCAATCAAGTCCGCCCAGTCGTAGTCGTCCATAGTAACTTTCCGTCTACTATGGGGTGTGTCCATTCTAGGTGTGTCAGAGTGTCGCGATGTACGCTTCTCTGCAGCAACAGACCCTATTCGCTCAAAGAAGTGCGATTTTCCTGTAACCGTTTCCGATCTAACCGCATCCCTTAAACGTGAGCCTTTTTGCTGTGCCAAATGGAACACGTTACTTTTGTATTGTTCTACAAAAGCCGTAGTTATTTGCACTGACATAGTGTGCCTCCTTTAGTTTAAGTTTAACATTAATCGGTTTTTATCCTTTTCAGGGAAACCTTACAGTAAACGCACTGTCAAACGGATTTTACGGTATCACACCGAACAACTTAGGTTATCCTACGGGCCTATGTGTTGTATTCGTTTTAATATACCATATAACTTACTAATTACCATGCACTTTTTCCATTAGCTGTCGCATACGCTCTACAGCTACTTTGTGTTCAGGATTTTTCTGATCAAAGTATGCGTGGGTAGGGTTGTTATATACGCTATTAATTTCATCTTGCGCGTCTAATCTATTGGCAGCTAAAGTATTATTCTGAGTATTTTGCGTCATATCTTCAGTTACTTCAGCACCTAAACGTGCAAACAATTTAACTACTGCAGGGTGGTTACCTGCGGATGTATTCATTAAATCCATAATTTCTTGATCACCATAAACTTGTAAAGCGCGTTGTGCAGCTTTCATGTTTTTACTGTAATCAAGACCCCAATCCTGTTTCAATGCTGTTTCCGTTTCTTCTTTTTGTGCAGAAAGCATTGCAGGTTCGTTTTCTAATTGGTGTTGAATAGCACCAGTTTGATAATTAATCAAAGCATCTACTTGTGATTGATTTAAACCTATTTTATGTGCAACATTCTTAAATTCATTAAGTTGTGGCTCACCAAAATATTCTGCCATATCATCAGGTACTTTTGTTTCATAAGCTGCAGGCTCATCTGGTCTACCCAGTTTACCGTACAATTCATTAAAACCTTCCTCATCTTTAGGGATAGGAATACGATTACCCATTTGTTTTTGTTGATGTACTACAGTTTTGGCAAGACTTTCAATATCTTTAAAGTTTGACAAAGTTGGGTCATTTTTTAAGTCGTCAGGTAGGGTTGATTTCCAATCTAGGTTATCGCCCACTCCTTCAGACCCAAGTACCGTAGTATCTTGAGTTACCTGTTCTTCGGTGGTAACGGCCTCTGCGTTATCTGACATATTTATTCTTTCCTCTCTTTGGTCATTGATTTAATGCGTAGAAAAAGGCTACGCTGTCCTTCCTTAAATGCAGTTTCATATGGGTCTTTAGAAAAACTAATTTTATTACCATACGCTGCTTCTAAGTCTTTTAGCACTTCTTCACCCGCAGGTGATGTAAAACACTGTTTATAATTATTTACAAGTTCAGTGTGTTCTTGGTGCAATTCTTCTAATTGACTAATATTGTTTTTTGACATTATGCCTTTGTTCCAATTTTAGGAAACCCCTTTTTCATGTTGTCATAATTTTTGGCAGTAATAGTGCTATTTTTTTTACTTCTACTTGTGCCTGATTTTTTTCTTTTATTAATATTATAATATAAACCTTTTTTTGCCATTACATTAATTCCTGTTCTGCTTGTGCAGTAGCTTCAGACATAACATCTTGTACATCTGGGTCTGCAACAGCTTTAGCTGCTTCTGCCTGCATTTTGCCTGTTTGCGCTTGTTGTTGTTGTGCCATTAACATTTGTTGTTCCATAGCTGCTTGTTGTTGCGCTTCACGTTTTTCTGCAACATCATCCCTAGATATAAGAATAGATTTAGGTACACCAAGCAATGTAGCCCTCATTCTTATAGCTTCATCATGGTTTATATTGTCCATAATAGATGGGTCTATTTGTGCAACGTTAGCTGCTAGTTGATATAATTTATCAATAGCTTGTGCTTCTTCCATACGTTGTGAACGTGCCAATGGCCCTACGTATTCAATATCCATCTTGGCTTCTTGTATAGAGTCAGGTGGCGGGAGCAACGCACCTGCTCTAAACATAATACCAAAGACACGTTCAATTAGTGGGTTAAGAAATTCACTTTGGAATCTTCCTAACGTTGGCCCAAGAAGTCTTTGCATAAGTTCATATCTAACTTGAACCTCTGTTGCAGTCATTTGCGGCCCGTCCTGCAACTGTAATTGATCTGAATAGTACGCTTGTCTAATTGCAGTTCTTAACTGCCCTTCTTTCATATCTGTAATTTGCCAGTTACTACCAGTTTGTAATGGTTTAATTGCACCATCATTTCTGATTACTGTAATGCCTGCAGGTGTAGTTCTTACTCTGCCAATGACACCATCATCCTGTACCAAAAGAGGGGGGTCAATTGCTTTTGCCCATGCTTTTAATCCAATTTCTACAGCTTTGTTTAATGTTTTAATATCAGGTAGCGCGTTGTAACTTGGTGATCTTCCGTAAATTTCACCTGTTGCTTTAGCCCATCTAGGTACTAAATATGGAAACTCGTTATATCCACCTGTACGTACTTTCATTTTATCTTCTATACAAACATGACAACTATGTATTGGTAGCTTAGTTGCTGTTTTACCAGTAGCACGTTCGTAATCTGCAGTAGGTTCTACTGCGTGTATAAATGTAAATTCTTTTTCAGGTTTTTGTTTTGCTGCTTCTAATACTTTTTCACCAAGATTTTCTTCACCAAATTCTTGTAGTGCTTGTCGCGCAGACATTTTATATTTTCTGTAAACTGTATCAATAAATCCATTATTATTTTCTTGCACATAAAATTCATTAATGTGTAATGTCCTAAAATGTATTCCACTATCGTTAAATCCATCTTTGTGTTCTTCTACAAATAAACATCCAGTACCAATAGATGTTAAATCTAAATACATTTCATGTACTTCAGTATTAAAATTTGCATCATTAAATGCGTCATACATACGTCTAGCAGTATCTTCTAACCACATTTGCGTATCGTGATCTTCATTAATAATTTTATCGCGTAATTTAATTGAGAACCAAGGAAGTGATGGGGAAGTAAGTGTTCCTTGTAAACTTGCTGACAACAATGTGTTTGCTGTAACTGCTGTACTGTCAAATAAAACTTCAGTACGTTTTGTACCTTTTGATCTTACAGTAGTAATGTCTGCCTTACGCGGCATAACATAATCAAGAATTTCTTGCCAATGGTCTTCCCATGTGCCTCTATTAGACTCCATAGTAACAAGACGTTTCTTTACATAATCAAAAGCTGTTAATTGTTCCATTATGTTAAAGTTCCCCCCAACATTGTTTTCTTAGTTTCGGCTTCTTCGTCAACTCCCATTCCTGAAGTCAAAATAGTTGCACCTGCTCCTTTTTTCTTAACAGCAAGCATTTTTGCTTTTTCGTCTGCTACAGCCGCTTCTTTTTCTGCAGTTCTATCTGTAACAGATGTATCTACAGGTGGCGGCATTGCAGGTGATGATTTCATACCCATGTGCATTCCTCCTTTAACATTCCGTAGAGGGCTGCATCAATCCATTTACCATCTACTTTCATAGACTTGCGAACAATACCTTCTTTAACAAACCCTACTCCCGCAAGTAATCTTTCGTTTCTTTTATAGCCATTAACACACATAGCTGTCATTCTACTACATTTACACTGATTAAACGCATAATCAAACATTAATCTTATGTTTTCTTTATTGCACACTTTAGGGTCATCTAACGCTAAATGCACAAATATGTTGTGACCATCGTAATCTGAAAAAAGTAAACAACCTAATATTTCATCTGTATTTTCTTTTACAAACGCAATATGTCTATCGCTTTCTTCCATTCCACGCAGTATATGCGCTTTAGGTGCAAGCCAATCGTACGCGCGTTGTTTTATATCTGTATCCGCACGAACCATTACCATTAAGCAGTTCCGTAACTTGTCTTTTTCTTTTTGCCTGCAGAAGATGTGCCACCTAAAACTGTTTTAGATGTGTTTGCTTCTTCTTCTACACCGCCTGTGCTAGTCATTACAGTGCTATCGCCACCATAACCAGAACCTAAAGATGCTTTTTTACCATCTGCTGTTTTTGCTAATGCAGCTTTTGATGTTGCAGGTTCAGGTGTTTTTGCTGCTGTCTGCGCAGGCGCAGGTGCAGGAGGTGGTGGTGCTTTAGGTGTAATACCTAATGCTTTTGAGATTACTCTAACTACTCCGCCCATATTATGTCCTTCCTTTTTAGTTATGCAAATACATTAAAACTACTGTCTGAATATAATTGCGTTGGTTCATAATTTTTAACCCTAGCTTTTCTGACAGACATAACAGCGTAACGTGTTGCTGAAATGACATCATCATGCTTAAATACGATTTTACCATCCTTACGATGATACATCCGTAATTCTTCTAGTAACTTACTCTGATTATTAAATATTTTCAATCTATTAGTCATAAACCTTGTATACATTTCTTGAACACCTGCTTCTACCGATATTCCGCCCGTACCTTCTTTTTGTCCTGCTTGCGGTGAATTAGTAAAATGTTCACGTGTCATACTTACACCTTCATTACGATATTGCTCTGTTAAACTTTTACCAGAACCTTTATCTGCTTGTCTTCCATCCATAGGCCAAATAACAGGTATCCAATTACCACGCCCTTTTATTGCACTTGCATGTATAGGCACAGCTTCTTGTGACATTGCATATGTATCGTAAATATAAATAATATCTGAATCTCTATCCCATGCAGCCCATGATGCTGCTGTCGGGTGATCCCAACCAAAATCAAGACCACAAATCCTAGGCCAAAACTCAGGTATGTTTATTGGGTCACACACCATATCTGCTTCTGCAATTGGAAATACAAGGCCTGAACCTAATTGTGGTATACCTTGCTCACGCATTTTTCTTTCATGTGGTGGTAGCGCAGCTAATATTTGCTGACGCACCTCGGCAGTCATGTGTGGTGCGTCATCCCACCCTGCCTGTATAAGAGCCTGCCCGTCCCGTAAGTCGTTAACAAACTGCGCTACAGTTTCAGTCATACCGTTTTCTGGTGTAAATGTCATGTAAACAATACCACCCTTATCTGCAGTTCTAGTTAACGCTTGAGTATAAATAGATGATGGTGGTTCTTCGTCTAGCCATACTACATCTACAGTTTCACCCATCCATTTTTCTTTGCCCATTTCATAGGCTTTAAATGCTAATCGTGACCATCCTCCTGACACATGTTTAATAACAAGACTATTCATTGCATTAGGCACGCCTGCTTTACGTACCGTTTCGCCAATTAATTTTAGCGGTATAGACCCTGTACCCCTAGCACTGGGGTCGTCTGGCTGCCCAACCAGTTCCTTCTGGCATATGTCACGCGTTGTTTCGTTAGACGCTCCACCTGCCCACGCCCTAATGGGTCTAGGAAACTTTTTACCTTGCCACCATTCAGGATACAACCCTGTTAAATGATAAGCCATTTCCATTGCACCAGAAAAAGATTTACCTATACGGTTACCCGCCATAAGTAGTCTTTGTTGTGCTGTAGTATTATGAAATTTTTTTTGATAATCGTACGGTTTGTACCTAGCCATCGTATTTGTGGCTTTTCTGTGTTCTAATTCTTTGGCGATCTCTACTGCCCTTGCTAATGCGTTTGCTGTCATAGTTTATACAAATCATCGCTGTGTACCATTATCCAAAACCCTTTACGGTTTTTTTCACATAATGCAATAACTGGTGTTTTGTTTTCTGTATCAGCTATTTTTTTAGTTTCATCCCATAACGTTATTGCTGTGTGTTTGGCACGTAGTTTACATTCAATAAATAGGCTTTCATGTATAACATCTGCACGGGTTATCTTACCGTTGCCACCTGATAATGGTGTACGAACCCCCCCAAAAAATTTGGCCACGTTTCGTTCTCGTTGTTTCCATGCTTTATCGCCCATATTAGCATCATACACACAACATTAACTTAACGCAACTCTCATGTGATAGCTGTTAACTTAGGTTAATATCTAAATATGCCCTACACTGTGCGGATGAAAGCATTGTATATAACAAGCGGAGGCACTTTGGGGGGTGGGGGGTGCGTTTGGGCGGGCGCGCTGTGGTAAATGTGTTTCCCCCTGTGTGTATATGTGACATGCGAAGGCTTTTGCTAGGCGTACCTTTACAAGACCGCAGGGATGTGAGGCCGTAGCCGTGAAATGCGCGTGTGTGTGTGCGATGAACCTTTTTTCTGGGAGGTATGGCAAGGCTAGCCAGTGTGTCTTCCCCTATATAGGTATAGGAGTAATGAGCAGTATACTGTGCTAATGCTCTGTTAGCTTTGTACTAGACCCGCCGATAGATTGCAGCAGATGTTCTAGTTCTGTCTGTAGTTCTTCGTCTGTACGTTGCTTGGTTACGTCTTCTACCTTGTGGACTGTCTGGTAGCCTGTACGGTCTAAGATGCTATTGATTGCGCCCAACTTGACTGATGCCGCTACCTTGTCGTCTGTGATCAGGCTTTGTAGTTTCTCAACGGCCATAGGTACAGCGCCGCCTAATGCAGCCCGTGTAGCTAAATCAATCTCATTAACTAGCTTACGCTTTAACTCGTAGCCCTGTTGTTCGGCTGTGGCTTTTGAGTAGCCCGCCTTGATTGCAGCATGTGTTGCATTGCCTAACTGACTAAAGTAGTCAACGAATGCTTTTTGCTTATCTGTCAACGTTTTTGCGCTCATACTGGTTATTATAACCTAAAGTAGTTTAAGTGCAATATATAAAGGTAAATTAATTCTTGCGTGCATTTATAAATAGTGTATGATTAACCTATGTTAATAACAATGAGGATATAACATGGATACAATATGGACATACAACGATGGTGGCGCGGCAGATGCAGGCTACACTGTTAAGGCAGGTGATTGCGTATGCAGATCATTTGCAATCGTTAGCGGCAAACCTTATGCAGAGGTTGCAGCGTTAATCAATCAACTTGGTTCTAGTGAGCGTAAATCTAAAAAGCGTAGAGGTAAATCAACAGCGCGATCTGGTGTTTACAAACCTACAACCAAACGTCTTGCAGCTATGCTTGGACTTACATGGACACCAACAATGTTTATTGGTCAAGGTTGCAAGGTGCATTTAAAAGCTAATGAGTTGCCGTCTGGGACTATTGCAGTGTCATGCAGTAAGCATGTGACAGCAGTTATAGATGGCGTAATTAATGATACATATGACCCGTCACGTTTTGGAACGCGTTGTGTGTACGGTTACTGGAGTAAATAACATGAAAACATTTTTAAACGTATTTGGTACTATTGCGCTAACTGTCGGTCTGATGGCTGTCGCAGGCAGTGCCAATGATTGTGATGGCAAGTGCATGGAGTATGCTAACGATTTGCCTACAATGTTAATGGTGGTCGGTTACGGCCTAATATCAATGCTTGGCGGTG
>Ga0208767_1000301_pt1 | contig 37975 bp, 33 predicted proteins | sample VirMetDEL_Mar_21_FD_184514 | JGI IMG/M metagenome (GOLD analysis project Ga0208767, IMG submission 184514) | Aqueous microbial communities from the Delaware River and Bay under freshwater to marine salinity gradient to study organic matter... | ecosystem: Environmental > Aquatic > Marine >... | reverse complement strand
TCTGTAGAGATACTGAAGTAAACCACCTGATCCAAAGATAAGATCATCTACCTTTAGTGCAAATTTGTTTCTTTCACCTTCCATTATCTTCGCTAATTTTCTGCACATTGATTGGAAAGAATCATTACTCGGACAATTTCCAGTTCCATATTCTTCGTCTGCACATAGTTGTGAAACAGAAACAGGTCTGTCATACTCCCGTGGACCGTTAGGATCGGTGTTCCGCACAGAATCGTGTAGTATGTTTTTGGATCCACAAGTGTTAAAATCATCCCAATTATCTTGCCAATCTTCGGGAATAGCATCTCCAATTTCACCCGGTCCAGATGATTGGTTTTCGCAGTAGTTTTGATGTCTTGCTGAATCGCTTTGATCGCATGCGCTGGGTTCCTTTGCACAACCACAAGGAATCGGCGCACATGAGGTGCAGATATTGACATCAGAGAAAGATTTATTTACTCCTCCGTTCGGTGAGGTAAACTGATCTCCAACATTACCTGCATTGCAAAATGCCTTTTCCATACCCTGACTCTTCATCTTCTCGTGCATCGATCTGTCTACGATTCCGCAGTATTGACAGTATTGGCAAAGTTTTTGGTTTTCAATTTCATTGCTGATTTGTTCGACAAACTTGATATCATTATCATTAATCTCATTGCATAATTGATCGTAGATATTAGAAATACCTGTTCTATCATCATTAGCAATGCTAGAATTTACTTGCTCAATGCATTCTGGGCCATATACAGTTCCCCCTATTCCATTACAATGAATACCATATACGCATATGATACCCTTTAAACTATCTTTAAAGGTTTCCCATTTGTCATCTGCATCGATGAGCTTTGATTGTGCAATCTGCGGTCGAGGACATTCGTCGGACTGAAAATCAGATACTTGAAGATTATTCCAAAGAAATCTTACATTGTTCTCTAGCCATTCATCCAGTGTCCCAACACAGCATTGATTAGCAGCTTCTGGTGATGTTATCGCTCTAATTATTTGCGCGACTCTGTTCCAGTTCCCAGCGTCGAATGAATTCACTCTAACCAGTTCCGGGCAGTCGCTCGGTGACTCACATCCCAATAGTTCTGAGCAAAGGGGATTTCTGGGATCATCTTCCATTTTTTCCTCGATCAATTGACCAAGAAAATCTATAGTATCATTAAAACCTTCGTCAAAACCATCACAATAATTATTAGGTAATTCTGTGCCGTCCTTAAGTTTACATGATGTACTCGGTCCCCCTGGCCCTAATGCACATACACCACTGCCCGTTTCGCACAAAAATTTCGCTACAATTCTTTCGGTATCATCTAACCAGCATTTCCAGAAATCAGAAGTTCTTGACTTGCATCTGGTACACATATTCCAAATCATGCCCGTTTCAGTAATCATCGAAACTAAATCTTCGCCGCACAGTTGCTGTCGAATACATGCGGAGTGACACTCTAGAGGACCCTCGCAGAATCTAGCACCCTCTGGCGGCACTTCATTTGGATCGTTTGGGTTGATTCGATCAACACAACAAAGGGTTCCATCTATTTCACCGTCACCGCCGCCGCCGCCACCGCCGCCGCCACCCGGATTGCCTATAATTCGACATATACAGTTTGGAGGACCACTGCATTCATATCCGTCTGGACATGCTGCACCTTCGCAACAATTTCCTCCTCCGCCGGGATTTCCTCCTCCGCCGGGATTTGGACAGCAGTTGGGATCATTTACAGCATCGCAATTGCATCCCTTTTCATCATCTACTGGGGAATATCCCTCTGGACACTCATCAATTACAGAGAATGAAACAAAAGAGCAATTTACATCACTATCTTCTTCTGTTGTTTCGGGAACGCAGCGACAACCGCAGCAAAGCACTTCAGGAGGACATGGGGGATTTGGAGGTTCACCGCACCGACATCCATCTTCATCAGGGGGGAATCCGTCAGGGCAAACTCCACATAACTCATTAGAACACTCTACTCCCTCACCGGCAAAGGCACCATTTTCCAGTGCATCACAGACTGATTGCAAAACTTCTGAACACACCACTTGACCAGTTGGAAGTGTAACACAGCAAGCACCCTTTATAGGACAATCTTCTTCAGAGCAATTAGGTTCTCCGTTTGCAACATCTCTCCAAATATCATTGTCGTCTTGACATTCTGTTAGTGGAACATTGTCATTGCATTCATATTGACCTTCTTCCATTATCCATTTACAGCAAGAACCGTTTGGTGGAGTTGGACATGGATCTGAAGAACATGCCGTGTTATCAAACCAAAGACCAGTGCATTGTTCTTCGTATGTTTCATTGCATTGATAAGAACCATCCGAAAGTTGTGTGCAACATGCGAATTTGTCATTGATACTAGGACATGGATTATCTGCACAGACAACTGGTGCGTTTTCTGAATTAAAACCTTGCCATTGTCCACCTTGAGCCAAACACTCTTCTTCTGATTTTCCGTCTTCACAAGTATAACTGTCGGTGCCAAAATTGTAAGTACAGCAAGCCGCTCTTTCATCTAAATCATTAATGCAACAATCAATATTTGCACATTGTGTTGCATGGCCCATGAAGACACCACCTCTGGCGTGACAATCATAAACATAAACTGAATCTTCGCAATATTGCTCTTGTCCTTCTGCTCCAGTAAAACCAAAGCAGCAAGCACCTTCATATTTAATGGCTTCGCAGCAATTAACATAACCACATCCTGCTGGAGATCCCGGCGGAGGAGAGATTGAAACGCCACCTAAAATTTCTTCGCATTGAATTTGGGAATAATCACCCAGACATTCGCCGTTTCTACAACATGCTAAAGGTGCTTTACATGGATCGTAACAGAATCTATCTCTGTTAGATGCATCGGGATCATTTGGATATGTCGGAGTGTTATCTTCTTCTGTGTCTCCACCCTCTCCGGGGTTATCAATGTCTGGACCATCAAATCCTAAGTTTAAGCCTGGATTTTCGGTTTCCTCTTCTCCGCAGGCTACACCAACCCAGTAAGTTCCGTTATAGAATTCACACTCTTCAGGACTTACATCACCGTTACACTCACCCTGAGAGCAACAAACTCCCTTTCTTTCGCCACAACCATTTGCACATGACTGGAATGCAGAATACTCTCCACCCAACTCTTGAGTGCAGGTGAATTGATCAACAAAGTCAATACATTCAAATCCGGTATCTGATGAACTTAAGCAGCAGGAACCAAAAGATCCAGAATTTTGACAACTAGTAACTCCATATCCCCTTGCCGCAAATGTAGCAAACCATTTATATGGTTGATTGAGTGCGGTGAAGTCTTTTATTGCAGTGAAGTTAACAATATCTGACCCACAACTAAAGTAGTCTTCTCCTTCTTCGAAGAATACATGATCAGGGAATTTCCAGAAATAATTTCCATTCACAACAGCGGTGAAACTAATAACTTGTTCATAATCATCATCGAGTTGATATCCAGTGAATCCTTGAATACCAACTCCTGGCCAGTTTGCGTTAATATTAATCATTGTCCCGGCAGAAACATCCAAGAAAATACCTTCACCGGGTTGAGCATCACCTTGTCCTGTTGCGATTGATCCAGTAATTCCGATTACATCTGTTGCAGAAAAAGGTCCGACTGATTGTGTTTTGTCGTATGTTTTTAGTGCCGATCCAGTATCACTGGTAGATCCCATAAAGTCCAAAGCATTTCTTTTTCTGTTTGGATTTATAACCGAAGGAGATTGTATTGATAAATTATCAGCGGTTGTTGAGTGAACTACATTTTCTTGAAAAAGATACGCAATTCCGCTTGCACCACTGAACCCAATTGCAATTTCGGATGCCGATAAAGTTGCTCCAATGATTACTGAGGTTCCATCTCCAGTGACCTCTATAATACCGTCACCAGTAATGGAAACAAACTCAAAGGTATTTCCTTTAGTAGTTCCATCAGGTCCACTAAGGAATAGTTTAGATCCGGTAGTTGTTAAATTTTCCCCGGTAACTTCACCTGACCAAACAGAAAAATCACCAGTCAATCCATCAATTGTAATTTCTGTATCATCGGTGAGAACGAGTACAAGTCTACCATCACTCGCATACTTACTGCTTATAACAGATGGACCACTGGCTCCTGTCTCACCAGTTCCTCCAGTGGGTCCAGTATTTCCAGTTGGTCCAATAGGTCCTGTTGGTCCGTCTGGTCCTGTGTTACCAGTAATAGCACTTACTGCATTTATAGAACTACTTCCTCTGCTCATAGTAAAACATCTCCTCCGCACGCGCAAGGACCAGATCTATCATTACAGTCCAAAATAATCGGATATGATTGTGGGTTGTAGCAAAGTGGGCTTGCAACATAAATTGGTATTCTCTTGATAAGTCTCACCTTTGCCGTTTCATTTGTCTTGTGCTTACTATATATGTCACCAATCGCGCCAGATTGAGAAAATTCTTGAGCGAAGGAATAGTAACCACTTGCCGCTTTATATGCAAGATATGGATCACTCAACCAAGGAGATGAAGCGTAATCTGTCTCGGTTTCTGCACCCAACCATTCTGAGGGTCTTCCGTATGGGAATTCTGAATTAGACTGTTTAATCTTTCCTGATGTCGAAGACCAATAAGTTCCGGACATGTTTAAGTTAATGCCTTTAAATTGCTGAACATATAGCAGATGATTTAATTCAGTAATACTTGGAACATACCATTGGCCATTTACGGTTCCCATCGCAGTTCCTACATTCTGAGCGTCCCACATTTGTTCGTAGAAAGTTCTAAATTGTTCCGGTAGATTTTCGATTTCTGTTTCTGTCGCATCACTCGGCCAAGGATTAAATGTTTCATCCACCCATCTATTGTATGCTTCCGGATCAAACCCAAATACATTATCCCAGAACCATAAATTTGTATTTTCGTGTAACCGAGGATCTCCGTGCAATCTGGAATTTAAGTAACCGTCTGTCGGAGATGTTGCCCAATTTTTCAGAGGATCTTGAAGAATTCCCAAACCAATTCTATTCGCCGGGCCCCAACTAAATTCAGAACCACCACCATCCAATTGTTCGTCCTGATCCTTAACAAGAATTGCCCATCTTCTATCGACATTATATCCAGATCCATATATTTCTGTTGCTAATTCGTTATACTTTGCTCCGTCATCTGGATCATAAAATTCTGTCGTATCATCAAAAGGATTGTTTAGAAGCAACCCAATTTCAGAAAGATGTCCGCGCTTGTAGTTTAATTCAACTGATTGTCCGGAACCGCTACCCATATTTCGAACATGAATTGCAGGTAAGTGATCACATGGAGAGACTGTATTATATCGACCCACAGTTGGTTGATAAGAAATTCCAGGTCTACTGCTCCCGAGAACTGCAAGTTCCCGAATTGTTCTACCATAAGCCCCTATCGGATAATCTTCTCCGGCGCACTCGTTTGCCGGATACCCAAAGTAACCAGCATATTTTTCATTTGGATTTATTTCCGCTCCAAGTTCATATGAGTGACACGGATTAAGACTTACTTGGCATTGTTCATTTAAGGTATCAAGACATTCGGGATCTAATTCTCCAGTTAGAGGATCTGTACAGGGATCTGTACAGCATCTTCGAAGTATTGCATCTCCATTATCACTATATCCAACAAGAACTAAATCACCTACATCGGAATCGTCATTACTGTCATAGCAAGAACTTCCTGCACCTTGATAATGTCCACCTGCTTGATAGCATTGAAGTGCGGTATAGTTATCATAACAATTGGTTCCGGGAACCCCACCTTCTTCTGAACTAATGCAGCAGGCACCGGGGAACGAATCAAGACAGCAATTATATCCGTTAGGATTGTCTATTGGATCATAGGGCTGACAATTTTTCCCTGCATGGAAAATTCCATTCACTAGAGCGCAATTTTCTTCGTTAAACGAGTAGCAAACTCCATTGATACAACAAGCACCATCTTCTCCGGGACAAATATCTGGACATTGACCTAGAGCAGCACATGTTACCAGGTCAGGGAAAGCGATGCCGTTAAACTTGTCACATTTTTCTAGACTTGTATCAACGCAATTTCCATTCACACAACAGGGAACCGTATCTTGACATTCCGGTCCTTCATCTCTAACCGCACATGCAGTGGTTCCAAATGTTCCTAAAAGATTATCACAATAAGACTTTGTTACATAATCTAAACATTGAGTGCCATATTGTCCGGTTACAATATCCGGAGAAGAGCAGAAACAACAAGAACCGACTGTATCGTTAAACGAAGACATGGTAATACCGTGTGGTTTATGTCTTGCAAATTCAAAAGTTATTGGAGTGTCATCCCCTCCAGTTCCTATATCAATAAATGGTTTTAATTCAAAATTGCCATAGATTGTCGAAAATCTTGTTTGTGCTGCATTTTCATACAAATCGTTTTTTGGTAAAACAAAGCCCTGAACATTATCTCCTGTTACTGCTTTGCTTTGATTTATACCTGCATATTCGTTGTAGTTGGATACACCGGGTAAAACATCAAAGTTTGCAGGGAAGATCCAGTTATTTGCGTAGGATTGATCCCACCCAAAAAACTCAGCGTAAATATCACTAGCAATTCCTCTCTCGATGAGTCGAGAAACTACAGCGGAAAAAGTGTTACCCAAAAATGCATTTAATTGATCAGTGGATGCAGATCCACTATTTCCTCCATTTGTATAGAGAAGTTGTCCTATTTCTCCGATTCTGCCGGGAAGAGTGATTCCTTCGAGAATGAGCATTTCATTGGCATCACCACGAACATTTACTCTATTACCTTGAACATTTAAAGTTCTAAATTGCGCTGTTTTCGGAACTAATCCTGTACCAACTCCAACAGAATCTACGAAACCTCTAAATATTTTAGCATGATCTAATAGATCTGAGTTTTCGTTGAATATAGAATATTTAGCATTAACGAGAACCCCATCGGAGGTTTCTCCAGTAAATCCAATCAATTCAAAGGTTGTCCCATCAACGAGAGTAAAAGTAATTCCTTTTATAACTCCACTCTCGAAAGAAACGGCACCAGAAATACCAACTCCAGTTGCTCCGGTCGGCCCAGTTGCACCTGTATCTCCAGTGTTGCCGGTAGGACCAGTTGGACCAGTTGGACCAATTGGACCTTGATCTCCTTTAATTACTCTTAAAAGTCTGCTGCTTCCTCTGAATGGCATTAGATATCTCTCAGTACTGGCGGAACTAGCCAGGATTTGTCTAGTTGAAGATCGGGCGAAGATCCGGTTGTTCCATAAAGACCATCACACCTTATTAGCCTGATAGGTCTTACCTTGTATTTATTATTAGTTCTATGTTTCCTTGCAGATTTAAAATCTGTCAAAGCACCAGATTCAGGGAACTTCATTGCCCATGCAACACTACCAGGTCCATCAACGGTTCCACTGAATGCCGCTTTACCTTCACCCGCAGTATTACCGTTAAACGAACCCGTGGAAGACCAATACCATCCGAGGAAAGGTGTTCCTCCATTCATCAATAGTTCACTGTTTAAATCAAAACTATACGGCGAGTTTCCGTCTCTCAAACAATGCGAAGCAAGGAATCCTAATTCATCATGACTAGGAAGATACCAAGGAGAAACAGTTTCTGGATTTGCAGTTATCCCCTGCATTTCTGATGTTAATCCGTCAGGCAAGAGTCTAACTGCACGGGCAGAGGTGTAATCTCCACCTGTGATTGATGGGCCGAATATAGTAGAATCAAAGTTTCCTCTTGAATTGAAATTAATATATTCTGCGTTGTCCGCGTTGACCATTCGAATGGTGTTGAACAGTCCCCAATTTCTTCTCCAAAAACCATTTGGACTTCTTGGAGGTATGGATGCGATTCTCAGATTCCAATCTGATCCGAGTGATCTTGCATATGCACACGAAGAAACCAAACCTTGTTCTAGCACACATGCTGCACCACCAACGGCAATAGATGATGTCCAGAACCCCTCTAGATATCTTCCAATGTCTGAGTATTCTTCATCATAAATTCCATAATTCTGCGCTCTTGGATTTTGTAAGTTTATTGTTGGACCCCACGAAGAGCCGTAATTTGACCACACAAAATTCTGCGTGACTCCCCGACCCGGTGTGACCAAATCTCCGTTTCCATCCACTGCAACTGGATCCAAAGAGACAACCATAAGGTATGAATCAGGTCTGCTTTCATTTTCCCCGGGCATCGTATTGGAATTTATATCTGCACAAGAAACTTGTTGTTCACCTGATGCTCCGAAACCATAACCATGATGATCATATGGTGTTCTATAAATATCCGCAGTAATTTCAGACATGCTCATATATTGGCCGGTAGTACCACATTCATTCGTGTATGTTGTACTTTGACCTACAAATTGTTTTTCTGCACCCGCAACTTTTGCATAGTAAGGATTGAATATTCCCACAACCAATCCACCTGCAAATAAATCTCCAGGCTTCACTAATTGATTATCAACAATACCAAAGCATGAAACACTGTTTACATTTGGACATACTAATTCTGCACATGTTGAACCATTCCCCGCATAAAGTCCACCTGCATCCAAACAGTCGTCAAATTGTTGACCATCTATACAAGAATTTTTACCCAAGCAGCAGGAACCAGTTCCAGTAGAACAAATGTTTTCATCAAAATAGTCTAAGCAAGATATTCCAACACCTCGGAAAAAACCACCATCTTTGATGCAGTTAACTTCATTCTTTTGTTCGCAAACGCCCAGTCCATTACAACACGCTCCAATACCAACCGCAGCAGAGGGGCATGAAATATCATTACAAGACTTACCATTTCCTCCGAATGTAGTTTTGATTCCGTCTTGACTGTTTAGAGTTAAGCACTCGTCGCATGTTAATAAATTACATTGTGTTGAATTGTAGATTTCATTGTATATGCAACAAGGTCCTCTTTGATTGCAAATTCCCTCTCCAGTGTTTCCTGTGTTACCACAAGTTGTTCCGACTCCATGAAAAAATCCAATGCAACCACTAATCGAAGACTCGATGCATATACCATTTCCTTCGCAGCAGGCACCCGTTGCTTCGACTGCTCCCTGTTGACCTGGATTAAAAGGATTGTTTGTTCCCGAAGAAAATGGTTCCAAATTATTGCAACCGAAAGCAGTGTTGCCGGTTTCAGTATTATCACCCCACTTAACTAAGTTTCCATACCATTGATTCGGAATCCAGAAGAAGTTAAATATGTCAGTGGATCCACTAAAACATGGTTCTTTATCAAAGGGGAAAGATACATTAGATGAAAATCTTTGTGTTAGAGGCGTTGTTCCTGTTGCCCCTTTTACGATAAGAGTAAAAGAATTTCCATATTGGGCATTTGCTGGTGATTCTATATTGAAAAGAACAGGACAACTGGGATCACAACCCTTTGCATTTAAATCTATCTTAAAAAGTTTTGCTTCTTCTGGATTGATACTAAAACTGTAAGCATCTAAACCTTCAACTTGGTTTCCTCCGTCCAAAGTTATTCCAGATAAGGTAATTTCTCTTGCTGTTTCTCTATAGTCCTTCACCGTGAAAGAAAGAGTTTTGGTGCTTGGATCATAGTTGGTATTATCGATGGATACAGGATTTCCACCTGCACCAGAAGAAGTAAATGTGATTAGAGAATTTTGTGATGTTACTCCTGTTAAGTTTAAGTAACCAGTTTCCAACTCACCAAAATCATCTACAGTAACAACAATTTCTTTATCTGTTTGGGTTACATCAACTAGATCACCGCTGGTTAAAGTGTTACCTTTAATGCTTCGAAGAGTTAATCCAGAATAATCAACACCAGCGGATGAAAGAAGGGTAATCCCGGTTCCCTTATTATCACCCGTAATTCCTATTCGTGCAGTGCCAGTAGGTCCTTTTATAACAAAAGAACTGAGTACAAAAGTTCCATCACTGAATGTCGTACCAAGAATACCCGCATTATTTAAATTGTCTATCGAAGTTATATCTATTCCGGTATTACCCGTTGGACCGACTACTCCTGAACCCGTGTTACCAGTCGGTCCAGTAGGTCCGGTGTTTCCAGTGGGTCCAGTTGCAGCGGTAGCACCTAATATGGATATTCTACTGCTACCGTAAATCACTAAGATGCTCCGTTAATAGTATTTTCCAATGTTTCTATTCTAGAAATTATATTGTCTAATGTTGATGAAACATTAGAATATGTATTACCTAAAATTAATTCAGATAAAACAGTCATGTCTTCTACTGTAACATTTCTTGGAATACTAACTCCAACAACATCCCTCACTTTAACTAATGTTTTGAAAGGAGGAGTTATATCAGTGTTAAATATATTGAAAACAATTGGACTGTTATCAACAACAGTTGGAACCATAACTGAAGTTATTGTTGATGATCTGATTGTTCCGGTTAGTGGTTGGCCGGGCGAAGAAAGAACTACTGAAACGGGATAAGTGGTATCAGATATAAATTCTTGCGCATTTATCGACATTTGAACTTTAACTGAACTGCCGCCTTGGACTGATTTAATAATTCCAGTTGTATAAACTATACCCTGCGGTGTTTTTTGTGTTATGGTTGCCCCGACAAGCGTAGATGTGACTGTGATTCCTGTTAATTGCAGAGTTTGTATAAAACCAAAAGATTTACCTGCAAACGCATAATAATCAGGATATAATATTACATCTAAATCTAATGGGGTGCTTGTGGATGTTGAGGTTTCCACCCATCCATTTGGCACTATAGATGATCTTGGAACTTTTATGAAGGATCCAATAGGTAAGGCACTCTGTGTCTCTGCAACTAAATCTCCACCTATTTGATATCCGATATAATTTAAAACTTGGAAGTTATAAGATCCAGCAGAGTCTGATATTCTTTGTAGTACTGGTTTTGCGATCGTTCCAGGCTCTGTTGGTGCTAGATTCATAAATCCACCAGAAACTCCATCACTTAGGAAGAAAATATCATTCCCACCAGATGCGCCTAAAGTAGATCCAAAACTATCCTGATTGTATTCGAAATTAGTTTGGGGGTGGTTTATGGTTCCACGAAGAACAACAGTCAAATTTCCATTAGTATCAATTGCTTCAACTACACCAACTACTTCAGCATTTTCGTTGTTATTTCCTTGAGATCTTCGATATGTTCCAGTTGTTCCAAATGGAGTAGGCTGAAATCTAATCGCATCTCCGTTTGTAATACCTGCATCCAGAGTGTAAAAATCGGAAGTAGCATCTAAATTTAAAACTAGTCTAGAAGGAATACCGTTTGGGTTTTGAGTAACACTGTTACCCTGTAAATTGGAACTTGCGCTACAGCTCATTCTTATGTCCTCTTAAAGTTCTTGTTAATATCTGCATCTGCAACATAATGAACTGCAATCTTATCGCCCTCTAGTACACCACCAAGAAGATCTAAAACGAATCCATCTTTAGATACTTCACTTGATATAGTTGGATTTCCTGTAATTGCAGTTCGAGTATTTCCTTTAACATTTTTACTACCAGATGTTTTTCTTAGATCAAGTGCTTCATACGAATTAGTTGCGCTTAAGTTTAGTGCATCTCCAAGAGTTCCAGAACTAGGAGAGAAGAATTGAACAGATGGAACTTTTCTTGTGCTAACATCAAACTTTTGGTAGTGAGTGTTTGTTACATCATTTTGGAAAACGACGGGAGTAATATCAGATCGAAGAGGATTGGTCATTGTTGCAGTTTGGGGCGCAACCTCCACATCGTATGATTTTTGATATCTTCTCTTTAGTCGATTTAACTCTGTGTTATAATCAATTGCTGTTGGTTTGCTCGCATAATTACCCTTTTCAAGTATAACTTGCGCAAGATCAACAAACCCAGAAGCTTCAATCAGATCAAATCCAATTGATGCATAATGATCACCTTGAACCTTAGTGCCTCCCGGTTCAACACCCTGAAGTGCCACTTTATATCTTTGCCAGGAAGTTCCAAGAGAAATTGTTCCTAATTTCTTTTCATTAAACGCAGTGCCTGTTCTTGATCCATCAAGGAAGTATTGATTATAACTTATATTGATGGGAGTTGATGAGTTTTGGGCCTTTGCGTAGAAACTTAAAATATACGGAGTGTTCGATGCAACTTGAGAATCAGGTATTACATTTTCTAATCGCAAGAAATCAGAATCAGGGCCAGTTGATCCAGTTGAACCTCCTGTGGCTCCACCAGTTGTACCAGTCACTCCACTTAAAGTAGATGTATATCGAGTATAATACTCGGGCGAACCAAGAACTTCGGTTTGTGCCAAATCGAATTCTTTTCTTTCAATTCTGAATGTTCCTGTTGCAGAACTATTCGTTGGTCGAATACCATTCATTACTTTCCATGAGTCAGCAAAATACCACCCATCATCTGCTGTATTTGCAGTTTTATCTAAAACTCCTCTTTGCCAGAATGTCATCGCTCCATTCTCTGCTTCGTTAAAGGAGGGACCATCTTGGCCAAATTCACCGCGAGGATCTGAGCCATCACCGGAGTCATTTCCGGGTCTGTCAACACGAGACAGATTTGTAGAAAGCAAAACTGGATCTCCGGGGAACGAGCCTGATAGAGGGATCCCAACTTGAAATGATGTTTGCAATCTTGTGATTTGCCCTGCACTGTCTTTATATGCAACAGGACCGAACACCGGATCTGAGGTGGGAGCAACATAATAATTTGATGGGGTGACATAAATGGCGGCGTTAGCGCCATTGCCGGGATTAGTATTTACTCCAGTTATAATTCCAGCCATATTACCATCTTGTGGATAAAATACTCCAGATAAAGTGATTTCTACTAATGTACCATCTTCACCGCCAGGGAAACTTTTAATGAAACCGACGAAATCATTTATAGAAGGTTTCCATGAGTTTGCACTATTCTTAAAGTCTGGAGGACTCATAGGAGGAATGTCAGGATCGTTTGCAGATGTTAGATAGTATCCTCCATATATTTCACGAACTGCGGCTGTAGCACTTGGCGCTAGATTACTTGCAACAAAAGTCGATGGATCTGTATATTCTGTGTCCATTACATCGAGTCGATTTGGAGTAATAGCCGTTGATCGTGTTTTTGATATTGCTGATCCCACTCTTAACTGTGTTGTACCTAGAGTAAATCCATCAAGTCCGTATGACAAATCAATGATTGCGCTGTTAACTGCAATAGCACCAGCACTCGCACCAGACACCCCAGAACTTTCTCCTAAGAGTTGTCCTCTATAATGAAGAACACTTCCTCGATCACCCGATAGTCCGAGCAAAACAGGCTTTGAAACAAGTCCTGCGATATTTGGTTCTGTTTTTGTTATTTTTCCTTTCGTCGTAGAAAGGAAGTAAACGCAGTTTGTAAGAGTATTTCCAGTGTCGAGAGATCCGCTCCAGTCACTTAATTCCAAGTTACCATTAACAATAACATCAACATAATTTGATCCAACAGAGGAAACTAGACCAACAACTTCCGCATTTGTACCACTAGAAGAATCTGCAAGAGTTAAACCAATTCCATATGTTCCTCCGGGGACATTTCCGTCGAATGGAATAGATCTAACCGCATTACCGAAAGTAAAGCCAGCAGTTCCACCACTTTCTCCTGCATACATTCTTAAACCAGTCGGAAGATTGAGCGCGGATGTGTAGTTTAGAATCCCATTTATAGTTACATCACCCTGAAAGGTTACACCTTTGCTTATAGAATCACTAATAGAAACTAAAATATCTCCAGCAGAAGCACCTTCTCCTGACGCTGTAGTACCAACTAGAACATCAATACCATCACCAGAAAGACCATCAAAAACTTTGATGTTGTTCAATTTAGCAATTATTTCATTATTGGTTTTATTAAACCAATCATAAAAGGTATCACCTTGATCCAAAGAACTTATTTGAAATAAATTGTCTTCTACGCCCATTGTTTGTTTCCTCTAGTTCTATGTATTACGATCAAAAAAGTAATCCATTCATAAATCGATAAGTATTTGAAGAATCTACGGTAAACAGAGGAGCAAATTCATCTGTTGATTGTGCTTCTCCTCCATTAATTGTTCCTTCAGAAAAAGTCGCAGACCATCCAAGAACAGCGACTATATATCTGTCCGCTCCCTCTGCGTTAAAATCAGAATCTCCGGAAGAATTATCATATAAATTTGGATCAGAATTTGGACCAACTTTTAAAGTTGTTACATTAAATCCTACAGTTCCCGTAGTATCTGCTGGTATATTCAGAGGAGGAATAAGCGGTATATAAACCCAATGTTTTAGATTGGTGTTTGGTTCTCGTACAAGATACCATCCCGGATTGGCAGTAATTTGATTATTGTTTCTTGTAATCAAATCAGGAGAGAGAGGTGTAGCACCATCCCACCCTGGTCCATTAACTTGAATTCCCTCTGGTGGGTTCATCGTATTAGAATTTATCCAATTTGAAATCATTGTAGTTGTCAGAGTGCTATGAACATACATCATTTCTTGTATTTCATTTAATTCTGATGCTTGAAGAGCATAACCAGGCTTAAAAGCAACTCCAACATAGTTTCTAAGAAGTGTAGTATTGCTGCTGAAATACTCAGAGAATAATCTACTATAATATGGAGACTCAGTGAATGGTAAATTTTGATTTTCGTCGAATGGGCTGAATGACAATTGATTTCTCCTATTGATCTAGCAAAAATATAAATCTAAAGTTTCTAGTTGGACGATTACTGCTTGCATCTGTTGGTATATCTATTTGGGCAGAATTACTAAAAAGAAGACTTCCGCTGTTTGGTTTAATTACTGGAAGTGTTGCATTCGTTATCAAGAATGTCTCAGTACCTCCACCCGCTGTTGTGACAGTAAAACTGCTACCGACTGTAAATGAATTTGGGTTTGGTGTTGCGATCGAAACATCTGCTCGGTTGGTGAAACTTGCATCTCTTTCGAACGAAGTAACGGTTCCTTTTACAGCACCAGTGGATGTTGCAAATACACTATTAGCGACTGGAATAAATTCATCGGTTGTAATAGTAGTATTATCTTTCTTTCTTATTCTAATTGAAGTAAGATTTGAATTTGTACTCTTCTCGGAAATATTTTTGGTTTTCGCAAAAATCGTTTCGTCAGTGTTTAGAACATTCTTAATTATACCATATCGGGTAAATGATTTTTGATCAATAACAGAACTGATTTCAGAATCTTTTATCGCAATATTGAATAAAAGTTTAGATACATTCAATAATTTTCTTGGATCGTCTTCAATATTATCTTCAACATCGTCCAAACTTAAATCAATTGCATTTGTAAGTAAAGTTTCTATGGTATTTGTTGCTGCATCAGGAATACTTAAAACATAATCTTCGCTGTAGTTTTTACCTCTATTTTTAATTTCTATGCCGTCGGCGTAATATTTCTTATCCGAACCAAGATAAGTGATCAGGTTAATATCTGCGTTATATCCGGTTTCACTTCCAACTACAACTTTGGCCGATGGAACTTTTACCTCACGATTGCTGAGAGAAATTCCACTAAAATCTATGAATGCGGAAACAATTTGTCCATTATTTCTTGATCCATCTTCTTTAATTTTAACCTGATAATTATCATTTGTGTTTACATTTGGATTAGAGTTTTTAATTTTTGTTGTATTATCTAAAACTGTAATGGAGGAAGCACATCCACTGCAACCTCCCGTACCGGCAATAAACACCACATCTCGATTTAGTTTTTCGCCATAAATTTGACAGGTAAAACAATTGGGAACATCACAAATACAATCTACAAAATCACCAACTGCATATGTTCCATTGTTTGGCCATTTTTGTTCTTTTTCTTTTGCATATGTGCAACAAGATCCAGTTCCACCAGAGGCACCTGATAAGCCACATATAGAATCATATCTATTTTCAAGACCAACTGTATTACTAAACTCTTGATAATCGATCGTTGCGTTTGCAACTGGAATATAAGATTCTGTCACGAATCTTGCAATTTTATCATCTATTTTATAAAGAGGAAGCCAGGTATATCCATCACTGTATGTTCTATACCCCTCAGTGTGAACGGGTGTTTTTGTAGAATTACTCTGTCTGAATAAATCTTTTCTGTTTTTTGCGTTACTAGAGATACAAAGATAAACAAATCCATTCTGGTTATTATAGACATAATATTGATCGTCTGCTGCATTTCCGCTTGCTAAAAATGGATCATATACCTTTCCGGTTTCGTAATTTATTCTCTCGGTGACAGGATGAACCTCATCCCTTCCTATATTTCTAATTAAAGAGACATCGCCCCAAATTCTTTTACCTGCTATGGTATTATTTTCTGTGCTGGTAGATGTTCCTCCTATAAAGAAAGAATAAACATCTTTTTTATCGGCATTAGAAAACTCAGAGTAAAATCTTTCTAGATTACTATTCTTAAAACTAACTAAACTTTTTGTCGGTACAGGAGTGCTTACCGAATTTGCTGTTTTATAACTTACCATATATTTCCTATTCTATTCCTCTTATGTATCAAACACCTAAACAGATGAATCCAGCGGCACCGCAAGCAGATATACCGTCATTTGGATTAATTGTCAATCCAGAAAATGTCGGTGATAACTCTAAAAACTGCCAAACATTCAAGTCACCAAATTCGGGTGTTATTCCACTCGGAACTCTCAATGCCCATGCTGGATGCTTATGTGATGGTGCGTTGTATGTATATCCTGTACCGAAGTGAAGTGCAGTCAAAGCTCCCCCCGAACACCCGATACAAGCATCAATATCAACAGTTGTTCCTATATAATATGCAAAATAGTTTTCTAAAACTGGAAGTGTTGCATAAGGATCGAAATCTGATGTCGCACCCTCGATTGGTACATAATCATCAATTGTTTTCTCGAAAAATGGTTTAAGTCCAGCCGGATGTAAAATATTCAATAGAATATCGGAGTATTGACTATCATCTCTGCCCGCCTTGATCAAGTAAGAATAGTCTTGATACCACCAACCATCTCTTAGCACCGAATTGTTAAGATATGATCCACCCAGAGATGATATTTCTTCATATGATCCGGTAGATCCATTCTCTGCTGCTCTAAACCCAGAGAATCTACCACCGTTCAATCTCATGATGTATTTTTTAGGATAATCTATTCCGATATTTTCGCCAGAAACACCAAAGCCTGTTACCCCATATAGAGTCTTAAAGAAATATTTAAAGGAATTTTCATTACCTTTTCTATGATAAAATTCAGTTCGTATATTTCGAACAAAATTTCTAAACCTCTCCGCATCTTGTGATATGTCACCTCTATTTTCTATTTTTCCTTCTGGAAAACCAGCAACATATGCTAAAGTTATTTTTTTAAGAAATTCTAATTCGGTGCTGTCCAATGCATACAAAGATTGAAATTCTTCAAGATCTGTATAGTAGCCGGCTCCTTGATCGCTATTTTTACAATACAACCAGTCATAGTAGTTTACTGCTAGTTCTACAAAATTAGCGGGTAAATCTGAATCTCTTTCTAAAATCCACTTCGGTATTATATGTGTAATGTCAAAATTATTCACACACTTTGTGGAATCGAAAGAAAACACCAAATCGTTTTCAACTTGTTGATCATCGCCCTCTTCCCCGTCCGGCCGAAAGTTTCCGGGAGGATCAGTAGGCCTTGGTGGTACACCAACACCAAAATCAGAATCTTTGGTTTTATCTACTAGCCCTGCAATTGCAAAAAGTTCGGCACCCTCAGATCCCGGTTTATTCTGTGTACCCGTGGTTGGTTTTGGTCCGAGCATTAGTTAGGCAATTCCTTTTGTACATTAACTACAAATTCAAAATTACTTAATAATTCTTGCTTGGCCTCAAAGGATATTTTTTTCGGTTTAACAGACAATGTAAACTCGCCAGTCAAAACACCCTGATCTATAATAATAATTCCTCTCTCGTAATTCACTTTACCCACATTAGATTTTACTAGAACCAGAGAATTATTGTTTTCCGTGTATGCATCGAGTTTACCATAACCAGTGTCACTATTATAATCGGAGGGATTTACTGAGTTTCTTATTTGAATATTTTCACCCAAATTGCTTTGGGTTGGTGTGCTAGAGACAGAAAATGCGGTTGACTGTAATATTGGATTTTTAACAAGAATCTGTCTACCATTATTTGTCACTTTTTGTTTTACTTCTAAAGTTGTGCTAATTTCTGATGGATCTACATTTAAACTAGAATCTACTGAAGAAACTCCTGTCACAAGTTGAGACAAGTCTAAAGATTTATTAAATGCTCTTTGAGTTGTTTGATATGTGTTATTTAAGTATGTCGAAATCTTTGATTTCAATTGCTCTTCATTTAGATTTGTTTGATTTTCATCATATGTTACTGTCATACCTATTCGGAGAATAGAAGAAACTGGACCAATATATTCTGGAAGAATTGAAATTGTTAATCTTTCTCTTAAATTGGACAAAGCAGTTTGAACATCAGTTATATCTGGTTCGATTCCATCAGAGTTTTCATCACTGTTAATAAGAGAAACAAATACTCTTCCATAATAGGGTGGATCTTGCTCCTCACCTCCCCATACAGTGAATTTATAATCGGAGTTTTCTACACCCTCTCCGACTGGACTGTTTCCAATTATTGCAATTGCATCTTGTTTTGTAACTGCCCTATCCTGAGCGGCAAAAAACTTGGGTGCAAAGAATTTAATCGATTCAATATTTGGATCAGTTGCACCATTTTCACTTAAACTTTTTGTCTCTACAATTGTATTATTGTTTAGTGTTGTTGCGGAAAAATCAGAAATGAAATTACCAACACCATTCCCTACTTCACCAGAACTTGTAACATAACTCAATCTGACTCTAGTTCCCTCTGGAAGAGCAAGTCCTGCTTGTCTGTCAACATCAGTTGCATAGTTTCCACCGAACACAACAAAGAATCCAGCATCAGTTCTTTCTAAAAAGTAAATTCTAGAATTTTCATCTACATTTTGATTTATGCTACCGGAAGAGATCCATTCAATAAAATCCGTGTCATCTGGTGTTTGAACCTCAACCACTAAAGAATTAATATCGATGTTTACAGTTGAAATAAATGTCTTTGTTCTGTCTAAATTAAGAACTGCCGATATTTTATCGAACAATCTGCTTCCTTGGTGAACTTCAATTAAAGCATCACCGTTTTCGTCTGTTACATATGGTTGAAATGTATAAAAGGTAAAGGATCCACCAGACTCATCTCGACCTGTAAATCGATGATATCTGTTCAGTGTTTGACCAATTCCTGCTGCACGGAGTAGCACTGTGCTTTTTGCAGACTTTGCACCAGGCACCGTATATCCTAGAGGTTTTGCCAATGAAATGAGACTTGACAGTTTTTGCGCAGTGTCAAAAAACATCTCGTTTGCGATCATATTAGAATAAAAGGCATAATAAGTGGTATTATACGCCAGAATATCTAAAAGAGTTGATGCAGCAGAACCCTCGAAGTTATAGTCAGAAAAAACATCTTGGGTTTGAAGATACTGTTTGATGCTATCTTTGATATCATCAAACTCTAAATTTCCGATTTGAATTTGAGGATTTGCCATTATCTAACCTTTGTTATCTTTAAGTTGATTGTTTGTGGAACTGGTTCATCTGTGATCGTATTGACAATATAGTTTAATGTAATATCTAGGAAAAATGGCACACTGTCGTCTATTTTCACACTTTCAAATGTAACCCTAGGCTCATATATTTCTAATTGCTTTTGCATCGAATTGCCAAGTATTGCAACATCTGCATCGGTTAAAATTTCAAAAAGAAGATTATAAATACCAACACCAAATCCCGGTTTAAACGGTTTCTCTCCCGGACTAGTTAATATGATCGAAAGCACTGATTGCTGAATTGCTTGAAGATTTCTGGCAATCGATAGGTCTTTAGTGAATTTGTTTTTACCAAAATCTATGTCAATATCAGAGTATCTTGATTTAGTTTTCATGCCTTATATAGGTTCCTATTGGGGTAGACTTTCATAATCTTCCAAGTTAGTATATGAAGAATCTCTCGTCAACGAAACCTGCATATTATGAGTATTTGTTCCTATCAGGTGGGATACGGATTCTACGAGCCATTTACCGCTAGCAGATTTATCGAACTCATTTTGATTAAAATCAATTTCTTTTATTGAAATTTCAACTAAATTACCCGGCTTCAATGTAAAATCTCCGGGAAGTGACATCTGCGCTTTCATTGCATTGATAAGCGTCATTTGTGCGCTTCGTAGAAGTGGAGTCTTCTTTGGTGTATCCCAGAAGGTAGAATATGTTGACATGTATTCTTTGAATTTAGGATAGTCTTCTCCTACGCACGGACAATTACAACTGCTAGGATGATCGGGATTATCCCAGTCACATCCCATCCAACTCTCGCCAAGAGAGTTTTCTATTGAACCGCAGAATCCGTCTTTCAGTTCAGTCAGCAATTCTTCCAATTCATCGTCAGTCGGTTCTTCTGAAACGGGAAGATCTGCAATGTATTCTTTTGCTTCTTCGTATGATAAAAATGCATCTAGAGTCTCGAACGCAGAATTTACTACAACATATACACTGTCTTCTGGAGATGCGTTAAGACTCTCTACGGCATTTCCTATTGTTGTCCATATCAATTCAAATGGATTGAGCAATCCAAATATAGCGTCCCCTGCAATCGACCAATAATCAATCTGTTCTGATGCACTTGAACTTATTATGAATGCATCTCGTGGCTGAAGTTCTTTACATGGACAATTGCAGTGGGGATCACTTTCTGGACAAAGAGTGTTGTCAACTGGACCTTCGGGATTAGCACACTTGTAGTATCGCTTCTCTTCTTGGGTGATTGGTATTTCGTTCTTGTACCAAACCTCTTTGTGATTTTTCGTTAATTCTAAAAGTTCATTTGGTTCAATCATTGAACCCTCCTTCGCCCTGATCTAGAGGTGGTAATTGATCGCTCGCAGGGAATTTAATTCCACATTGACTTGCAGGGATTTCTCCGTTCTCTGGATCATTTAATCCACAGGAAATACCTTGATGCTCGCCGATCACGAATTGATTTACTGGTTGAGGAGACTCGAAGAGATAAATGTATTCATCATCTTGGTCGCGTGGAGATATATGCACCAAAGAAGATTTTTCTACGCGGAACAATCTAACAATAGTTCCCTTCAGAAGTTTTGTTTCCCCTAGTCGATCGTAGTTTCCATCTGCATCAAATTCGAATCCACCGGATGTAATGCTCTCGTATCTCATGCAATCGAATGTAGCACCTCCGGTAATCGAAGGAAGACTTCCCACTGGTCCAATTACAGTATCTTCTTTATATCGATCAAACTGACGGAAGTAGTCTATTGTTAATCCACCGAAACCTTCGAAGCAACATTCTTGGTCTTCACCATCAGGTGGACATGGAGCAGTCTCTGCTGTGCAACGACTGCATGGATCATCCTCTGGATTATTTTCATCTGCGTAAATAACTTCTCCTCCACCGTCAATACATTGCTGCTCTAATTCCCCTGTTCCTTCGCCCTCAACATCAGATTCGAAATATGTTGTACAGGTTGGCAAACCAAAGGATGTACATTTACAGCATCCAAAAACAGGAAGATCGGGTTCTGCGTCTTCACAATTTTCACAAATACCGAAAGCACCAAAATTACCATTAACTGATGCACAATAAGATGCGGTAACATTTTCTTCGCATTCAGTATATGATCCATCTTCTATGGTTTCCTCTGTTGGACAGCAAGCTCCGAGCATTGGTTCTCCACAATATCCATCTGGACACTCGGTCAAATCAGTTTCATTTATTGGTGTGCATAATGGATCACAGCAGCAAGAACATATTGGTTCAATACTACACTCAACACTATCTCGGGTTTCTCTACATGCTAGAACTTGTGGTTCGGGTTCTGGACCACAACATTGACCATCCGACCCAACTCCACCCTCTATCCAACTACCCCCATCACATTGCCAGCATCGAACATCAGTTCCACCCCACCCACAACTATAGTTTTCATCAAATGGATCGCACACCGGAACTACACACCCGGCCGATCCAGATTCCGGAGGTAAAACTATGACACATCCACCACCTTCTCCGCCACCTTCGTCTGTGTCATCATTAAATGCCAACTGCTCAGGTTCGTCTAAAGTGCAATCTACTTCCTCTGGTATAATTGAGTGTGGATAATATTTTTCATAGAAATCGGTTAAACGAATTCCGTTAGACTTTCCTTTAGGACCATTAAATATTTCTGTTATATTAAATGCATCTACCGTTTGAACTCTTGAATCTGGTCCGGAACCACCAGTGATACTTTGTGCTACGACTAAGAAATTTTCATCTTGGAAATTTCCTGTGTTTAAAATTCTTTCTGCCTCTGCGGTCCCACCTATCCAAATTTCAACGGGTGCAACTTTATAATAATATGAATTATTATCTGGAGTGGTATAACCAACAATCATCCCCAGTCCAATTTCTTCTTTTTCGGGTGTCGGTTGATCTTCGCAACAGATAGAATACTTGTAAACATTCCACTTCTCTTTGAGAAGTCGTTTGGAAGCGTACTGATTAATTAGATCCAGATTGTCCGCACTAAACACATCAGTCTTTATAGTATTTAATGGATCAATTTGCAAATCAGTTTGATCGAACATTGTTTGCCACGATGGAAATGAATTCTTGTCCGTGGTAGATGTGGTGTAATCAAACTTCGTCGGAGATGGATCATTGTATTCATTGATATTGAAAAACCCATAGAAAGAATCAAAGATTTCAGGTCCTCTGGTACTTTCATTTTTTAGTTTTTCTGGAAGAAGTTGATATTCTTCTAAGTGACTCCAGTTATCATAGTCCTTGAAATAATCATATGAAACTGTTGTCCGAATCAGTTTATCTTTTGTTGTCATATACTCTGCATATGAATCATAATATGCAGGTGAAATATGATGATAATAAGATTTATATGCTGGTGAATTTAGAAGTTCTTTTTGATTAATTTTTTTCGTGAAAGTAAAACTAGTAATTGTGTTTTTTTCATCGAATGCGATTGGATTGACTTTATATTGTTTAGGATCACCATCTTTAATAAGACTGTCGATTGATCTAAAATGCCACTGATCTAAATCCTGCCAGAAAAGATAGTTTGCTGCATTTACATTATCTTTCGAGATAGCGTTCTCTGTAAGATAATTCATGTACTGCATTAAGTGAGGTTTGCTTGTAAATTTACTGTAGGGATAACCGGCTTGTTCTTTTTTGTTCCAAATGGAATTTAGAGTTGGCTCGATGTCCATTTCTTTTCTTGTAGAAGAAAACTCTGTTGACTCCGGAGAAAAATATCGTAACGCTAAGTTATTAACAAGTCCCCTTCCTTCATCGTCTGCAATTTTTCCTATGAAAGAAGAACCTTCAGGAATGGCTTCCTCGGTGTTGAAATATTCAACTTCAAATGGTTGGAGTTCTATCGTGTAAACTGTCGAGGGTCCACCAAAGCCGTCAATTGTTGTGCTTGCACTATCTGAAATTTCACTAACTTCGCCCACATGAAATTTAAAATCTTGAGATGTTTCTTCATCGAAACTTTTTGTAGTCATTTCTAGGATTTCGTACCCAGTAATGTTAAAAAGTTCTCCAAATGAGTTTTTGTCCTCTATGAATAATTTACCCGTAACCGAAGGTTCGAACAAACTCTCATTAAAAACTACCCCCCGAAATGGAGGTGTACCGTTTTCTTCAGAAAGAAGATCCATACTAACAGAACCATCCATTTTGACAAGAACTGCTTTTTCGATTGTAATCTGTGTGGGTAATTTATTATCGGTCATTGTATAGTTTCAGTATTTGTCGATCCTGCAAACACTATTCCTCTAATATTTTTTTCTCCCCCTGCGTTTCCGTTTTTAAGGAGTTCTTCTGTATTTGAAGTTATTTCGGAAACAAAATTAACAGGGGGAACTTTTAAATTTCTTTTTTCTGTAATAGTTTCGTTGTATTTTTGACTCACTGTTTTTGCAAAGTACCCCTCATTCAAAGATTCATTTCTTATGAATAAATCTAGAAGACAGTTAGTATTGGTAATATCTTCTGTCGTCGGAGAAATAAATGTGTTTGTCGAAGGAACATAATATGGAGAGATATCACCGTCTCTAGTATAAAATCCATAAAGTCCATTTCCAAAAGATCCAACTTTATACACATTCACGGTTCGCACAGGAGCAGAACCATTTTGGGTTTTTCTTGCATGAAGTACGGTTGTACTAGAACTCCAGTTGTAAATATTTCTATTTGTGCAAAATACAACTCGGTTAACGGAATCATATCTTTCAACTTGTTGATACTGAATAATCTGACTAGATGGATCGAAAAGTGCAAAATAATCACCTGTTACTGGTCGATTCTCAGAATTTACATTAGGAAGATAGAATGACATTTTTTGATCATATGCTTCTTGGGTTTTTTGCACTTCGATGTAAGAAGGGGGTGCTTCTGATCTAGTGCAAATATTATTCATCATCATAATTTGCCAATATGCAGATGGATCGTTATACTGTTCTAACGCAACATCATCAACTGTTTGAGTTGAATTTGCGTTGACTGTTTTCCAGTTCTGTGGGTTTTCTCTAGTTTCTTGAGAGAAAGCAACTCTTCTAAAAATATCACTTACTTCGATATTTCTATTACCCAGTGTGTAATTCATTTTTGGTAAGTATTTTAGATATGTCATAGGATGCTTCCTTGTGCTGCCCTTATTTCAGATCTAGATTGAAGTTCTCCAATAACTCCACCGTCCTTTCTGAGAAGAGGATCGATTTCCGTAAGACCAATACTCAAAGCGAATGATGTAGGAAGTTTATAATTACCAGGCACATTCATTAAAGCACTGGTGTCTCTGTCAACCGATACATTCGTTAAAAAGCATGTTTTTGGATTTTGGAGAAATGCAGTTTTTGCGAATGAATTATTAGAATAAGTTCCGTTACTTCCAGTTGAAACTTCTATAGTCCACATGGGTGGCATAATCATTCTTGTTGAACCACCAAATCCACCAGTTCCGGCGGTAGAAGGGAGAGAAAAACTTGTTAGCAAATTACATATCTTAACCATTTCCGCTGATTGTTCGAAGGAAATGGAAGTAAATACCCAATTGAAAGAATATCGTCTTTTCTCTGCCTTATTCAAACTAAGTTCGGTGACATCCATCGGTCTTCTTCCCAAATCAACACCGCTAAGAGATTGGAATTGATCTCCAATTATTCTTCCGGGAAGATTCAACAAGTTAGATCCAAGATTTCCCGTTTCGGTGAAGAGTTTAGCGACAATCCCTTGCTCCTTTGCCAATTCTTCGTTATATGATATATTTAGAGCAGTTGGTGCAGATTCGGGGAAAGGTAAAATAAATTCGTGCAACTTCGCACCTCCATTTGCTCTGACACTTGGAGTATTGCTAAATTCGTGACACCGCAATATAAGAAAAAGAGGAACTGAGGTCTTACCCACAGCATCTTCCTGTGTTCCTGATGTGTTTACTTCATCGTTTTCTGGAAGCAGTCTAAATGTTCCCATTGCTTTGTTTTCCCTATATACTTTGATATGGCATATAAAACTAAATTTTACCCTAACAATGCTTCCAAGTATATAGGCAATCCAGTAAAAATTATTTGCAGATCTTTATGGGAAAGAAAAGTCTGTAAATGGATGGACAGCAACAAAAATATACTGCGTTGGGGCAGCGAAGAGATTGCAATTCCATATCTTTCACCAAAAGACAATAAAGTACACAAATATTACCCAGATTTCATAGCAGAACATAAAAAAGACAATGGTGAGATAGAAACCCTCGTCATCGAAGTAAAACCCGACAAACAGACAAAACCACCAAAGCCAAGAAAAAAAACCAAGGCTTTCTTGGGAGAATGCCTCACTTATGAAATAAATAAATCAAAGTGGGAAGCAGCAGAAAAGGTGTGTAAAGACAAGAACTGGAGATTTGTCATTTTAACAGAGAAACAAATTTTCCCGGAGAAAAAAAATGGCAGATCCTAGAGTAGATTCGCTTGTAAATAGAATTACAGAAAACCCTCCTGTCAAATCGCATCAATTTGATGCTTTTATCACCATACCCGATGGAACTCAATATGATGTTAACACTGCATTCAGTCAGCCTGTTGTGAGTTTTACCACAGGGACTAGATCAGTTCTTACAAAAGAGTATGCTTACTATGGAGTAAAAAGAAAAATACCATACAAAAGAAATTATGGAGATTTATCAATTACTTTTAAATTAGATGAATTTGGATCTATTCAAGAACGAATAGAAAATTGGATGAATCAATTAATTAACCCAGTTAGTGATATTTTAACTCCGTTTAAAACACTATCAGGAGGTATGGTGACTCTACAGGAAAGAGCATTCAACAATAAAACACTAAATGTAGGAATGCCAAGATATAGATTCTTCGAAGCATTTCCTGTTGAGATATTGCCCATAGAATTCAGCAACGAAACAAAAAATAGCACCGTAAATTATACCGTGTTGTTTGCGTATAAAGATTATCAGTTTGACAAAATTTAAGGAGATTATGAATGCTATCTGATATATTATTGGAGTCGATGCCAAGGTATCAAACAACAATACCCTCAAGTAAAAAAAGCGTAAGTTATAGACCATTTTTAGTAAGAGATGAAAAAACACTTTTAACTGCACTAGAAACATCTAATTCAGAAAAAGACATGATTCTGACTCTTTCAAATTTGATCAAAAACTGTTTCGAGGGAATCGAAGATATCAACGAACTATACATGTCGGATCTCGAATATCTTTTGCTTCAACTAAGAAGCAAATCAATCGGAGAGATAGTTGACTTTAGTGTTCTTGGGGAAGATGGAAACCCAATAGAATTTTCAATTGATTTGGGTGAAGATATTGAAATTATAGGCGAATTCGGAGATAAAGAAATAGACTTAAACGACAGACTTTCGGTAACATTTAGACATCCAAGAGTGAAAGACTTTTTGACAGATAAAATCACATCTTCAGATTCTGAAAATTATATCGAAATGATATCCAAATGCCTTTTACAGATTGAAACCCCAGAAGAAAAACTAAACGCAGAAATTTACTCTGATAGAGAAAAGCAAGATTTTGTGGAGAGTATGAATAAGAAACAGTTTCAAAAAGTATTAGATTATTTTGATAAAATGCCAAAATTGATAACAAAGAAACAGTACATCGAAGGAGATCATGAAAAAACAATTCAATTTGAGGGAATTAAAGATTTTTTCGTATAGCCCTCAGTCATTTAGACTTATCTAATTACTTTAAATTAAATTTCCAGTTAATTCACTATCATGGATACAATCTGACAGAGATAGAAAACTGGATACCGTGGGAAAGAGAAGTATATGTGGCGCAGGTGAGGGCTTATGTCGAAAAGGAAAACGCAAGAAGAGAACAAGAGGAATCAAATGCAAAAACCTACTATTAAAGCGTCAAAAAAACCGTTTAAAAACAAGTCATCTCTTCTGAAAAAAAGAGAAACTGGGACATTACTGCCTCAACCTACTTTATTTTTACCTGAACTCAAAGAAAACACTTCTCCAAGCAAATTAGAACAGAAAATTCTAGACCCAGCAAGCACAAATAAAGGTGATGCATCGAAAAATTCGTCACTTAACGAAAAGATCATCAAACAATTTGTCAAAAATATATTTAACACAACAACCAATTACAATAATAGTTACCCCAAGGCATTTTCAACTACAAATGTCAAGAATGTAAGCAATTCTGAATTAAACGGTGATACAAATGTCAAGAATGTAAGCAATTCTGAATTAAACGGTGATACAAATGTCAAGAATGTAAGCAATTCTGAATCTAACGATGATAATTCTACTAGGCAAATACTAAACAATAGACAAAATAACACTCTAAACCAATTAGAAAACAAGTTTTCTGATAAAAAGAGCGAATTTATAACAGTAGAAAATTCTAAAATCTCAAATAACAACTCAGTTCAAGACTTAAAAAACTATAACGACAGTCACTTTACTAGTTTAGTAAGAAATATGATTCAACCCGAATCAACTAAGGTGTATGTGAATGGAAAAGAAAGGCATGTTGATAGTACGAAGATAAAAGAAAGAATCAAAGAACAAGCAGGGGTGGTTCCCATGTTTGCTATGGGTGGCATGATAACCAAACCAACCCTCGGATTGTTGGGAGAAAAAGGTCCAGAGATGGTAACGCCTATTGCAGCGTCGAAAAGTGCAGTAGGAACTCCATCATCGACCACAGCAGCGTCGAAAAGTGCAGTAGGAACTCCATCATCGACCACAATGACACCAGATGTACCCTCACCGGCAAGCATCAGCAATCAAAGTTTCTCCTCGAATATGATCAACAAACAATCTGCTCAAAATTTGATACAGGGAAACAACACAACTAACATTTCCAATTCAAATAATATTGCCAAAACACAGTCATTCAGCGAATATAATCAAACCTTATCGAATTCAACAAATGTGTCAACCGCAGTAAAACAACTAGAAACAAAAACAGATAAAATTATCAAAGAAATAGGCAAACCTAAAAATGAAATAGTAAGAGAATCTGATGTAGCAGCAAATCAATACACAGCCCAAAGTCCTGGTCCCGGCCCCCAAGCGGTTGGTCAGGAAAGTGGAGTATCTGAGGGACCTGCGAAAGAAGCATTTAATAGATTCTTTACAAATCAAACATTCAGTGTGCCAGAATGGCGACAAAGAATGGGATGATAAAAAACCCCACCTCGAAAGAGGTGGGGTTTCTTTTTAAGAACAAAGAATTTATCAATCTTCGTTCAGTTGTCGTTCAAAGAACGACATGGCGCTTTCTTCCTGTTGAGGCTCAGGATCACTGGTGACTGCCGGTGAGGATTGCTCCTCCACCGTCGTTGTATCCTCAGCACGGGCCTTGGCGTCCCCTCCAAGAACCTGCTGGAGACGATTCGAGAGTTCTTCATAACTCTTGAACTTATCATCAGCAACCAGATCGGTCAGAGAGTATTCACTCTTCCAAATCCTTTCGAGTTCTCCATCGTCCTCGTTGAGAGCCGACGGCGGATCGAAGTGGGACTTGTCGTAGTTGACATACCCTGCGACCTTGCGAACCTTCAACTTGAAGGTAGCACCAGTCCAGAAGTTGAAGGGATTGACTGCCTCTTCATCCTGAAACTCAGGAGTCATGGCTTCGTTGATCTTATCGAAGATCTTCTTACCATACTTGTAGAGGAAAACCTTTCCTTCATTCTGGGGGTTAGCAGGATCCGAAATTACATAAATGTTTGAGATGTACTGAAGCTTACGGCGCCTCTCTCGTGCGATATCCTTATCGCTATCCAACCCACTGTTCCAAAGTTGGCTGTTCATCTCGGACACAGGATCCTTACCACCCTTAGTGGTCAGAGAATTTTCGATATACCAACCACCCGGTCCCTTGAAAGCGTGGGAGTACAACTTCGCCCAAGGAAGATCTTCGCTTTCGGGAGCAGGCAGAAATCGAATTTCTGCATAACCATTGCTCGACTTGTCAAGTTCTGGACGCCAGAAACGATCATCCTTGTAACTGGCAGTCTTGTTTGTCTCTTCCAACTTTTGCTGTAGGGTTTCGAGCGAACCCTTAGCATTTTTCTTCATGTCTGCAAAACTCATGTTGCAAATCCTTTCCGCGAGGATCTCCCTCGCACTTGATGACGGTGGGAACTCCCCACCACTGAATTATCAATTATACTCTTTTTTACTTGAATGTCAAATAGGAAGTTTGGATTTTGTCTTAGGCAAAAGATTGATGTCTTCAAACTCAACTGCTAACTTTTCCTTGAGAGGCGGATTCAAAAACTTGCCTGCCGTTTCAGGTTCCAAATTCATCTGTTCACAGCACTCAAGAATTGCCTCAATATAGGTCAACTTTGAGTTCATGACTCGTTCTTCGATCATTCTGCAAAAATGCTTTTTTTGTTGTTCTGTGAATACCATGCTGTAATTATACCCAATAGGGAAAGAGATACAAGTAAAATCCTTTATATATATCTTACACAGGAGATATGAAAAATGCCTTATACTGCAAGTAATGTACCACTAGAAATATTCGGAAACACTGCTACCTTTGCCACTGACTTCGGACCTTCCGGTGTAGGTTTAACCAATGCACATGTCAGCATCGTTAAAGTAGTATTTGGTGATGAAGATAATGCAACTAGAGTTTCTTCTGCCGATCCGATGCCCGTTATTGTAAACGGCACCACTGGATCCGCTGTCGAAGTGACAGGTGATGTTGCAGGAAGAGGAGATTTTTATGTAAGAAATAGTGTTCTTGGTAGTGGCTCAACCGCGATCTATCTTGCAGTCGCAGGTAACACAGCAGGAACAAGTTTAGTCGGTGTGACTGCAATGGTTCAGGGTATCTCTGGAGGTCATCCTGTTGGGGTTTCCGGAAGTGTCGAAGTAAACAATCTTGCAGTTCCAATTAAAGGTATTACAGAAGATCATTACATTGGATTTGGCGGCGTAACAGGATCAGGCTGGAGTGCTGGAATCTACCCAGTAGTGATGACGGGCGGAAGAAGACTGGATTCGTCGATTGACAGCGTTACTGTTTCCGGTACTGTTTCTGCAACTGGTGGCAGATTCCTTTCATCTGGAACAGATACAGTCGCGGTACGAGGATATGATGGTGGAACTAAAGTACCTGCTGCAATGTTCGCAGGTGATGGTGTCACCATAGGACACTCCGGAGACGCTCTCAATGTCCACCTAACCAACAGCGGAGTTTCTTTCAACCTCGATGTCTCTGCTGTACTAGGAGTCACTAACGCAAGTGAAAATCCCCTGTATGTCCAAGGATACACCGGAACAAACGGCGTTCCTCTTACGGTTCGAGGAGAAAATGGCGGAGCAGTTGAAGTCACATCAACCGCAGCACTCAATGTCAGTGTAGGAAATGAAGTTAGCATAGATGACACCGACATTCTGAACAGACTAGGTGGTGCTACTGCATCCATCTACTCCGCTCTCAGCCAGATCGATTCAAATACAGATGTCATTCAGACTATCTCCGATGATATTAAGAGTGGTGCTGGCTCTGTGAAAATCAGTCAAATCACAAGACCAAGTTCCTTCACTGCTGGCGGTAAAAAGATTAGTGCAAGTAGTGGATCGACGGTTCTTGGAGCAAACCAGATCACAAAGGCTGGTGTCACCATCAAAGCATCATCATCAAACACAGATGTAATTTTTGTAGGATCAACAACATTAACCCGATCAACATCAAACGGTTATCCTCTGGATCCCGGTGAGTCGTTGTTCTTGGAGGTAGGGAATGTAAACTTGATTTATGTAAGAGCAAATAGTGGCACTCAAAACATTCACTACATCGCCTCATGAGCAGAAAAAGAACAAATCGAGTAAAAAACAATAAACCTACGGCCAAAGATAATCTAATTCAGATTTCTTCGGCTGTGGTTTATGGACTGAAGTTTTTCAATTCATATAACGAAACAACATCCAAAAGAACTTTTCTTAAATGTAAACCAACAATTACATTTGATGAGGAAAAATTATACATTGATTACACTGACTGTTTGGACGGAGAATCCATATCAAACATCCAAAATGTTTTTCAGGATTTAAAATTAGGATCCACATTCACACTTCACGATGCAGTGTATCAAGATCCAATAAACAACATCGAAACTAATTTGTCTGGAAGTTATGTTTTTATGGGATTGGTGAATGGAACAATTGTGAAAGCAATTAATGAAACAATTTCTCTCCCAACTAATGTCACCATATTCACGAAAAATAATTTTAGCAGAGTCCCCCAGATGACAGTGACATCGGTGGAAAACACCGCATCAGTTTATGGAATCAAAAATGTTCTGGGACAAACGAATAAATTTTCTTTCGTTAAGTTGGGTGTAGAAAAAGATTATCTTGTAGAATTCTCTGGCATCGACAATGCAAAGTCGTTTAAGGTTAAAGATATATTAATTCAAAACGACGGATCAGAAGTTCTAATAGTCAAAGAAAAAGTAGTAAACGAAAATAAATTTGACTCTCCAGTTGTTGTGAACATTCTCGCACCGAAAGAGATAATAGAGCAAAGCGAAAAACAAGTAGATCAAGTAAGAATAGTAGAAGATGAAGTTCTTACAAAGGGAATGGATCGGTTCAAGACAAGAATCGAAGCACTGTCGAAGGCTACGATGTATCGTTGCAATGGTTACCATACAGGTATTGATTCTGGAATTCTGTACTATTCCCCATGCTCAAGCGCAGCAAATCTGGAAAGAGCAAAGACAGTCGGCGTGCCGAGTGCAAAGCCAAAATTTATGGGTCCAGTTCCTCTCGACGGTTATTATCCACTGTATTACTCAGCGGAAGCAGCAAGAGAAGCAAGTCCTTCGCCCAATCTAATCCGCGAGGGCGAGACTACCGCAGGATATCACACACATGTATTGAGAGGAAGAACTTTCTATATGCCAAATGGTTTAGAGAAAGATGTTACATTCTTCCACGGTAATTACTATGATGGTATTCTGAAGGAAAAGAATAGAGCAAAGAGAGTTGAGATCGTGGAAACACAAGAAGAAGGTGTCGCAACACCTGCTGTGGTTGATACGACTGCACCAACCACTACTCCCAGCACCACCACACCAGTCACTAGCACACCTGTGACATCCCCCCAAACAACAACCTCCACTACACAAAGCAGTGGAGGAAGTAGTTACTCTTACTGATTATTCTGATTATTATTTTTTGCTCCGTCTCTTCTTTTTTTCTTTTTCCACGCGGCCGTTTTTTCTCTCTTTATTGATTTACTTACTATTTTCTCGGCCTTATGTTGAGGTAAGTTCCTTTTTTTCATCAGTTTCAACACTCTTCGTTCGAAGCTGCTCATATTTCTTTCAGCCTCTTGTTGTTGAATGATGATCAGTTCATCAACTGCCGCAATTGCAATTTCTCTACTGCATTTATTGTTTCTACAATGCTCAACTACCATTTTGTCGTATAGTTGCTTTGATATACCATTTTTGCCTTTTTTAGGCTTTGTTTGTCCTTTAAAATACTTACCAAGATTCCATTTGCCTGGAGGACCGCTAAACTGTTTGCGATTTTCGTTTTCCCAACCACCGGGAGTTTTATAATGCATTAGTTTTTTCTTCCCCTGCTACGAATACCATACTTGTTCTTCTTGGACTGCCGAGGCTTACCCTTCTTGCGTCCCTTGAATTCACCCGCACTACCAATACCTCTAATCTTAGCCATAATAAATCTCCTTATAAAATTGTCCCGCCAAGATTCGAACTTGGACACAGAGAACCAAAATCTCCGGTGCTACCGTTACACCACGGGACATCAAATCAAATACCAAAAACCAATCGAATTCTTTCCCAAAGGCTTGGTAGATCCTCTGGGTTGTTTTCTGCTCGTCTCTGCGCGCGCAGAATTTCCTTGTCTGTCAGGAGAATCCATGTAGATTCTCCATCCAATCTCACTCTCGAAGCCCAGTAAACTTTGGCCTCTCTCTCACTCTTTCTGTTTTTGTTTTCTTTTCTGCTGTCCATGTCAGTCTCCCTTACCACTATTTATCTTTGAGCAGTATTCGTGCATCGCAATTCCCGATGCAGTTCCAACATTCAGACTACGCACGGTTCCGTACTGTGGAATGTACGCGATCTCATCTGCTACTTCAATAAATTCCTGTGGGACTCCGACTTGCTCTTGACCGAAGACCAATAGTGTATGTTTTTCTTCAGGCCAATCAAGTGTAGCAATGTCTCGACTGCCTTCAATGTTATCCATACAGACGATATGATAATCAGATATTTTGTCCAGAAGTCTTCCATGATCTTCTTCCTTGAAGTATGTCATTCGATTATAGTTATGCGTTCCTACCGCGCCTCGTCGGTCCCACTGCTTCGATCCGTAGATGATGACTTCTTTTGCGAGGAAGGCGTTCGCGTTACGAACAACAGTAGAAATATTGAAGTCATTATGTAGGTTAGTACATAGTACGGAATAATTGTGTCGCTTGTCTTCCAAATCTGCCAATATTGCATCGTGTTTCCAATAGTGGTAATGATCGATGATGTTTCTAGTTTCCATTCAAGTTCTTCTTGATCTTCTTCCAGTACTTCTCGGTCGCCTTCTTCTTATATCCGTTGGGTCCGCCGTTATGAATCCTTGCACGATCTTCGTCGGTTACGGTTCTTCCGATTCTTTTTTCTGTTGCATACCGACTCCAATACGCGAGAACAATCTTCTCCGCGTAAGCCTTGTCGGTACAATCCGAATATACTCCGCCGATGGAGGGATCATGCTCAACCGCATCTTGCCAGTAGGCTCTCCAAATCTGGTATGCGCCAATCGCATTTCCGTTGTCACCGATCGCGGAAGAGTCGCAATTTGATTCTACTTGGCAAATCGAATCCAAAAGAGGCTGATTAGAAAAGACGATGCTGAGTGTAAGAATTTTAGTAATCATTCGAGTCCGCTGCTGTAAGGAGCAGTCTTATCCTTTGTTCGTTCGTATCTCGGTTTACCCCAACGATTATACCAATTCTCTGCTAGTTCGTCAACCGATTTGTTACTACAAGGCGAAAAATATACACCTCTTTTTTTGCCATGCTTCATTGATGCCTTTATGCCTTTTGCCTTATTATAGGCAGCAATACGCCTCATTCGTGGATTGCTGCCGGCACCAAAGGCACAGGATGGAATTTCAATATCATTATCTTTCATCCACTCAAGCATTTCCTGATACTTCTCCTCAGAAATATGTTCATGTCCATACCCCTTCGTGTATCCTAAAAACTTATAGACGCGGTTGTACTGTGATCCTCGTCCGTTCAGAGAAGTTGTAGTTATTCCCCGAAGTTCATCGCCGTACTGATGCTTATAGTACATGGAAACCTGTGAGGAGGTTGCAAGCATCGCAATTAACTTCCCAATATTCCAGTGCCAGGAGATCGGCTGCAAACCCACACAGGTTGACATGTCCATATATTTCTTGAGTGTGTAACCTTTTTCGGAAGGATTTTTTGAAAATTGAAGATACTCATCCCGCACCCCGAGATTAATCACTGGACTAGAGAATCCCATCACACCGAGAAGCGAAGTATCATGCCAAACTGCAAACCCGAATGTTCTTCCGGGAGCAGGGCGTGTGGTTGCTTTACTTATATTCTTCACAATACTAAAAAGTTCTCCAGTTGAAATTCTGGAGATTTCTATAAGCGAAGGATTTATATCAACCAATTCGTGTGTGTACGAAATACTACTTATCAAAATTTATTCCATAGAAGTAATTATCATCATCAGAAAATGACATGTTTCCTTCGGCATAGTAATAATGCGTGGATGTCTTGAAGTCCGGCCGCTTCGGTTCCTTTGGAGTGAAACTTGCATCTTTCCATATAACACGATTGTTAGGATAGCAGCCAAACTGACCGTTGTCTAGTTTTATTACATTAAAAGATTTATGTTCGTTGGGTGTTTCCGCTAGGGTTCCAGATCCATATCCGTCAAGTGTGAAAAGATAACTCCCCTCCATCCAGTTGTTAGATGGTAAGTAAACCTTACACTCTCTTCCCCGGAGAAACATTTTTTCAATACAGACAATATCATATGACAAACAATCCCACATCTCTAAATCTGATAGAGGCAGAAAATCTTTTATGTTGTCTTTCCATGTATATGCCGAGATAGGTAACTTATCATACAAAGCACCATACTCTGACAAGTAACTTTCGAAATAAAGGGCTCTGGCCTGAATTGACTTTGCACTAACCCAAAAGCAAGGAACAAATTCTCCGTGACCATCAACATGATCTCTTAAAAATTCTTTTCTAACAAAGCACTGTACCGGCGGTATATTTTCAACTAATCTTGGCATAATGTAACTCCTACCGTTGGACTCTGTATTCCTCTAAACATCCACTTACTTGCTTCGAGTTTATCACCACGATAATCTTTAAATGCTAAGTTAGCGTACATAGTAACAATTCTAACATTTCCTCGCATATAACCAGTTACATTATTTATTCGCTCAAGAGATGGTTGCATGAGCCATCTAGGATTCAATTTGTCATTAATGAAAACATCATTCATGTCAATTGGATGTCCAGTATAAGCACACAAACCTTTTTGTTGATTATGAAAAAGATCCGCTAAGTATAGCGGATCAAGATCAATACCATTTCCTCTTTCACTGTAAAATTCAAACCGATTGACCTTTTCTCCGTTTTCCAGAGTTAACAGATCATTTTTCTTTCCGCCAGTTTGATTTCCACTTGCTCGCGTGCGTTCACCTTGCTTGGCCTTTGCGATACACTTCTTGTACGGACACTTCACCTCGCTCTGGCCCATTCTCGGTCAAGACGACGAACATTCTCCTTACCTGTAGCAATAAAAAGTTCACTGTCGCACTTGTGACTGTAGATTACGCGAGCAATTACTGGAACAGAATTCTTATCTGCACAATTGACACAATATTCGGCACCGGGGAGGGCTTCAAGACGAGCGGCAGAAATGGGCTTTTCACAATCAAGGCAGTTCATTAGATTCCTCTTCAAATCTTCCACGCAGGATTCGACGATCCCGGTAGTCCTTCGGAGACTCCCACAGACGAACATCGCCCATGAGATCCCTCTTGCATTTCCAAATTATACCAAACATCCCGAAGAATGCAAGAGACATTCCATATATTAATGGAATAATCTCAAAAATCATCAAAATACCCAAAAAGATATTCATCGTAGTCATGATTAAAAGCATGGTATTTGCATATTCTTGTTCACGCATTTTCATTGATCCTATCTAAAAGAAGGTTCCACTTCATCAATTCCTCTTCATGTTCTTCAATTTTTACCTTCACCTTGTTTAAAAGTTTTTCGCTATTCATAGAGTACACACCAGAATGACCTCCTTGATTCTTGATAAAAACCAAATCTCCATCTGGATGTTTGTGAATCTGATACGGGCCGTAGAAATCATGAATTTCACCTTTCATGGTCCGACCTTCCTTACCTTGTTGTCCTTACGAGAGAGCATCCACATCACGCCGTCGTTGTCTTCCCAGACCCAATAGACGGGTTGGGACGGATCTTCGATACGAAGCAACCACAACTCGGCGGTTGCATCTTGAATCTTTCGGTTATCTTCAAGTTCCTTCTTGGTATCATCCCATCGAAAGAACAGAGTCATCGAAATCAAAAGAGAAATGATTGCGATGCAAACCAGAAGTTCTAGTGTACTAAATGCTCTCATTTGTGCCACCTTCTAAATTCTTCATTTGCCTCATTTGCTGCGGCCGCCTCATCCTGTGCATACCACTCAGCATAGATGATGCGTGATTCTTCATTAGGATTTTCGCCACATGCGTCCTCTTCGATGATCTTCTGACCTTCCACAGAAATCCAAGCATCGAACTCCCAAGTAAATCGTGCCTGTTCCCACCGCCTGATAATCTTACCAGTGACGAAACAGATGTCTTCCATGCCTAACCATTCTTCTGTCATGATAGCCATTGTCCTCTCTTGATGATTCTAGTTTCCAAAATTTCCTGTCCCCGCTTATGCATCCTTCGCTGCTTGGTAATACCCTTACCGTAAGCAGTTTCCGGAATTCCACGATGACCACGAATTGCAGACGCTTCTCGTTCTGCTTCCAAATCAAATCGATCCAATTCACGCTTTGGCATCATAATCTCCTTAAGTCAGAGTGACAGGATTTGAACCTGCGACCTGCTGGTCCCAAACCAGCCGCGCTACCAAGCTGCGCTACACTCTGAAACTCCCCCGGCTGGACTCGAACCAGCGACATGCGAGTTAACAGCTCGCCACTCTACCAACTGAGTTACAGGGGAAAAGCACTGCCCTCCGAAGCCACCAACAGGACTCGAACCTGCGACCTGAACT
>Ga0208767_1000299_pt1 | contig 38279 bp, 58 predicted proteins | sample VirMetDEL_Mar_21_FD_184514 | JGI IMG/M metagenome (GOLD analysis project Ga0208767, IMG submission 184514) | Aqueous microbial communities from the Delaware River and Bay under freshwater to marine salinity gradient to study organic matter... | ecosystem: Environmental > Aquatic > Marine >... | reverse complement strand
TGCCTGTTCCATTATCTGTGACGCTAGACTGCCCAAAACTATCCAGCACCGTCATTGTTCCTGTCTGCTGAATGGCCGTCCAAACCTTTGCTGTTCCCTCAACAACATAGTTCGTGGCGATTGACCCTGCGGTGCTGTGTTCAATCTGGTCTGCTATGATTTTTCCTGCCATTATGCGAGGTCTCCTATCACACTATCCGCATTATACTGCGTGTCTCTTACAGTGCCGCCTTCTACATGAATAAACTCCAAAACACTTGCAGTTGATACGCTATATAGAGGTGAAGTGTCTGCACCTGCATTAGAAAACCAAGATTGTGCGCTATGCCCAATGATATATTGTTTAGCAGTAGTGTAGTTATTTGATAAATTTAGTCCGTATCTTCCTGTAGCACTATCTGTGACGCTACTGACGTTTATGCTCATATCAACTGCATTATTTTGCTGGTCATACAGAGAATATGTAGATACAACGCCGTCTTGCAACTTCTGTGTTGTTGCGCCATTGGTAATCGTGATGTCACCAGCGGAGGTCTTGCCGGTGAGCGTGTCTACTTTTATCTCACTCATGCTAGGTCCCCCGAACTCGTTACATTATGGTACATACTTCCCTCATAACCACCCGCATATATGTCGTTAACTATATAGTCACCCCTATAATTTATTTTGCTTGCGGTTTTGCTGTGTAAACCAGCAAGTCTTACATTACCGCCAGTGTTTTGGAAATTAGCGGTTTCAACAACATTTGTATTTGCATAATTTGCCGATGACATTGCGCTTACCAAATTTATTCCGCTGTCACCAGTTCCCTCATCACTAATTGAACTTACGTTTAAACTGCCACCTATGCTTGTCATTGTAGCAATAAAATATACCCATTGTTTCGCCGCACTCTGCTTAGTCAGCGTGACAGGACTTGTGCCATCGCTTGCAGTAATTGTGTCTGCTCTTAACTCGCTCATGCTATCACCAGATTACCGCCGGTTGTTACCGTCAGTGTTACCCCTGTTGCGACCGTCAATGGCCCGGCACAAAGCGCGTTGTCTGTTGCCGCTATTGTTGTATCTGTGTTTAGTTCTTGTTCGTGAACACGGAAAATGTCACCCTTGCCATTAGTCGTATCGCCAGTGGCTCCGTTATCCCCTTGAAAGTAACCAGCGCCCAAGTTAAGGCCGGGGGCAAACATAGCCTGCGTAATCGTCCCCGCGCCCGGAACCACGGTCTGCTGGGCTTTGCCTTGAAAAACTACATAGAAGTCGTCAGTGGCAACAATAGCGCCTGTCATTGTCAAGCTAGTGCCGCTAATGGTGTATGCGTCAACAGGCTCTTGGCGCACGTTATTAACAAACACCTCGATATCCTGCGGGCTACCAACAGAGTAGTCGAGGGTGAAGTTCGTTCCTGTGCCGCCAGTAAGATCTTGCTTATTGATGGTAGAAAAGGCGGTGTAGAGCGGATTACCTTGGTATGCCATCTATACCCCCTATGTGATGTCTAGGTGACTCATCACCACATCAGCAGATGAGGCCGTGTCTGAGGTAACTTTCAGAACGTCACCGGGTTCCATAACCACCTTCTGATCACCGCCAACCACAACAATAGACGAGCCAACCGGAATCGGTGCAGCCTTGATAAGATACACACTGTCTTCTGCGCCGCTTGTACGAGCAGAAGCATCCAGAACTACGTCAATTAAAATCTGCGAGGTTACGATATTCGATATACTCAAACCAATGATTGTGGTCTCTGTCGCGGCAGGACAGGTGTATATGCTTGCCGGACTCGTTCCTACCGCAGTATCTGTTTCTGATAAAAATGAGTTTGCCATCTTCCTATCCTAACGCAATCGCAAAGGCCAAAGCCTGCGGGTCTTGTTCAACTAGATTTACCGGATTGTCGTTGTTGTCAGCAAAGATAATCTTTTCTGACGGCATTGTACAAAAGATTGTACGAGTGCCTGCTGTCCAGTTAATCTTCTCATCCCCAATTGTAAGCGGGTCATCGTCAGATAAAGTTACTGCCACACTGAGGTCTATGTCTGTCTGGCTGTTAACTACAGCGATTGTTACTACACCAGTTATTCCAGCGCCACGCACACGCTGGCCTACGGTAAGGGTTCCGCCCTGCACATTGTCCACGATCACGTTTACATTGTTAGTCACCGCACCGTTAACATCAGCGGTCAGTTTAGTGCTGCTGCTTTCCAGAATAGTGTCCCTAGAAAGAGTTGTGCCTGTGGCTGTGTAAGTTCCAATACCTACCTCAAAGTCCACGTTATCGGTGCAAGCATAATAAGTATTGTTGCCGTCACCGATTTCAGAAAACGCCTCAAATCCACTCAAGGCACCGGCAAGAGTTAACGTGCCAGTGCCTGTTGTGGTGGTTGTTTCCTTAACGCGATCCTTGATTACAAAGGCCATTACTTCAACTCGATGCTCAAGTTACCACTGTTGATACGGAAGATATCCCCCGTTGCAATTGTCTTACTTACATCAAGCTCACCAACAAACATTTTATTTGTTCCGTCAAAGGTAAGTACATCATTGTTGGCTAGCGTAACTGCGGTATCCAGATCAATGTTGGTCTGAGATGTAACCGTCTGTACACGAACCACACCGCTAGGTGAGCCTGTGATACCTGTGCCAGTCACGACATCACCAACCGCAATTGTGCCTACGTTAGTATCTAGAACCACTGTCTTTGATGCTGTTGTCGCACCGTTAACAGCCGCTGTGGCAATGTTACCGTCAGCCACAAAAGCATGTGTAACAGTGTATGTTGCTGCTGTACCCGCCGCTGCTGGGAACTCAATGTTGTTGTCATTGATTACCTGCTGCTGATCACAAATCACGGACTCTGCGTCAAATGTCACCGCGACATCATCAGAGATAGTAACCGCTGTGTCCAGAACAACTGTAGCTGTACCGGCAGATGGGCCGCTCTGTGCAGAGATAGAAGCCACATGTACCGGACCAGTGATACCTGTACCACGGATACGAGCGCCAACTACCAATGTGCCAAACACGTTGTCCATCACCACTGTGGTAGAAGCCGAGACCGCACCGTTAACATCAGCCGTAACGTGGTTAACTGCTGTTGTGCTTGATGTGCCGCGTGTACAACCTGTCAGGGTGTTTGTGCCGTCAAAGTTGAGCAGTGTGTCATCAGCAAGTGTAACGGCAGTGTCCAGAACAATTGCTTGCTGTGAGGTAACTGTCAGAACTTTTACTGTGCCACTAATACCCGTACCTGTAACGATCATACCAACGGTGATTGTTCCGTTATTGCCGTCCAAAACCACGTTAGGTGATGCAGTGACCGCTCCGTCAACATCAGCGTTAGCGGTGCCATCTTTACCTGCGTAGGTGATGGTCTCGTCATCAATCACGATAGTGCCTGATGTCGGGAATGCTTCTGCGTCTGTAATCTGAATTTCAGTGTCTGCTGTACCAATACCACGAGCCAGTGTAGTGGTTGACTGTTTCCAGTCTGCCGCTACAACGCGCTTGCGAGTATAGTTAGCGTCATCAGTGTCAACCTGAACCTCTGTTACGGTTCCTGTTTCTACATCAGTGATTGCTGTTGCTAGGCCGACATAAAGGTTATTACCCGGCGAAGCAAAGGAGAGTGAATCACCCTTGAACAGATAGTCAAGGATCCGTCTCTCCAGATAGGTGGTTGCTGCATTTGATGTTGCCATCGTCTTTTACTCCTGTTTATGTGCGTGGCCTATCAGGTAGACCTCTCCTGTAGGCATCGCTATTCTCTCTAGCTTCAGCCAAATCCTTTAAGCGTTGTACTTCTTGCGCGAACCGCTGCTCATACAACTGCATCATGTCTTGCTCGCCTTTCATGTAAGTATACGCTTCAACAAGCGAGCCGTAAAGAAGAGCATTCGGGGCATTCTCACTAAGCCACGTTGTGCCAGATGCCACTCCTGCGGTGATGCTGGCTGGACGATAGTAATAGTGTAGTTCTACGTCATAGGCTAAGTCTGGGGTTGGGCCAACAATGAAGTTGCCCACATCAAAAACACTATAGTATCTAGGTGTAGTGTTAATACCGGCATCTACAGCGTACTGCTGTACAAAATTCACGTCTTTTATTTCGAGAAACTCTTTATAGTTTGCAGTAATAATTTGAAATGAAAAAGGAGCTAGATAGTCTGCGGGAACACTAAGGTAAGGGTCCCCGACAGTAAGCTGCGAAGTAGCGTTCTTGCGAAATAGCTCAAGATCAACAAGCGTAAAGATACGGTCTTCTGCACCACGGATAAATACCGGCAGGTTTGTTACAAAGGATGTCTCAGAGTTTTCTGTGAAATCTTGTATTGCTGTTTCTAGCTGTGCATATGTAAAGCTCATTTAACTCACCAAAGTTACCGGCCCAGCGGTCGCATTTTGACCGCCGCCTCGTGTGTTACCGGCTGCCGCTGTTCCCGTGGCGACCGTAAATGTGTATCTGTCTGCGGTGGCAACGGTGATAGAATACCCCGAAGCATTTTCCAAAACCGATTTAGTAAACCCATCAAAACCTTGTACCTCCCTAAAACGCACAATATCTGCTGTAGACCGCCCATGTGATGGCTCATACACCGTAATTGTTTGTGTTCCCGCAACTCCGCTAGTAAATGGGTTATACGACAAAAGCCTAGCAGTTTGCGGTTCTACTCTATCTGGTCGAGCATCTTTTAACGCCTGCGGGTCTACAGTACGGGGGCGCGGCTCTAGCTGCTTATGCTTGGGCTCATATTCGTCGCGACCCACTAAAAGGCCATTCCACTCCCTACGCATATCCCGGTAACGATAACGTAGCCCGGAACGGTCTGAAATAGCAAAAGCGTTTTTTCCTACCGCAAACTTGCCCATTACCCCGCCCTAAAATACTCATACTGAGGTACTACATTAAACGAGGCTCTGTCCCGATCTTCAGACATTGCCCGCTCAAACTCTTCCTCATATACTGCCTTTAAAAGCTGAACCCGGTTGGGGGCGCGTTTAATCGAAATGTAATACGCTAACCCCGCAGCTAAACAAGGGTAAAACCTAAACGGTACTTCCATTGTGTTTACGGAATTAGCGGCGTCATCCATCCGGGTCAGTGCGTCATAGTAAACAACGTCAGTGCTGTTGTCCGGTATCGGCCACAGTTTTAGTTCCGGGCTTATCTGACGATCTAGAAAAAACTGAGACGGTCGGCCTTCCGTTGTTTTTGTAGGAATGTTTAGATAGTCGGCGCGACTAATTCTTTCCAAAGTGTAGTCAGTGCCGCTACGGCGTATCACTACGGACAAAATGTCAATTACATCGTTAGTAAGAGTATAATTTCCAGTGCCAGAAACCAGCGCTTGGCTGCGCTGCGTAATAGTCCACTGGTTTAACCCCCTGTTTGCCCACTCTGCAAGCATGAGGTTGAGCGAACGCCGCGCAGATTTGAGGTCGTATCCAGTACGAACCTCTAACCCACAACGCTCAAACGCCTCCTCGATGTAGTCAGCGACATCTAGCTCAAAAATTCTGGTTCCGGAAACGGCCATCTTATGTCTTCTTCACCATCCCGCCGCCGCGCATCTTCTTAACCATTCCGCCACCGCGCATCTTCTTAACCATTCCGCCACCGCGCATTTTCTTTACGGTGCCTGTTTTCTTAACCATCTTACGAGGTTTCATCGCCATGTTTTAATCTCCTATATAACTTGGCTCGTTTATTAAATATAGCCTCTGCATCATACTCTGCTAGATAATTGTCATAATAACCTTTTTCCGCTAGTTTGTCTGCGGATTCTTGCAACTTAGACAACCGCTGCACAAAAACTAGCGCGTACTCGTCGTCAACCATCTGCATAAAAGAATGATCATCAATAAAATCGTTCGCTTCATCGTAAGGGTGAAAGCCCATTACCCAAACATCTTTATCTATAAAAATACCCGCAGAAATAGCGTCGTTTAAGCTATCTAAGTAATTGTGAAAAGCGTCTGAGCTTTTTTCAAAGTTCATGTCTACAATTACACATAAATCAAAAACATCTTCCCATTGAGATATGGTGCTGTAAAGGCATTGATAGCTGTCCTCGTATTTAAACAAGATAGCTACCTTGTTTTCCTGCCACGCTTTTTGCGCGTAAGGGCAAGCCGGGAGATTGTTATAAAACGGGTTTGGCTTCTGAAGCGTGTGCTCAGACCAAGCGATAATTTCTTCGCAAATCTCTTTTTCTTTGTCTATGTAAAAAGCTAGAGAACTCATGCTTGCGATACCGATCCTTTTGTGCGTTTACGCCGGTCAGACATTACTACGCCGCAGCCGCGAGCTACAGCAGTGCCCGATACACGTTTTCCGTTAAACGGGCGTTTAGGGGTCGTTACTGCGCCGCCAAGGGCCATTTTTTTTACTTTGGCAGCCTTAGTGTTTGCCACAACCTGCTTTCCTTTAGCTCCTTCACGCTTCTTTTTACGCGCTGTCGAAGCGCGTTCAGACTTGCTAAGACTTTGAGCTTTACGTCTAGGCAGGCAACGGTCAGGGTTACGCTTATCTTTTGACGTACCACATGCGCCCGAAATGTTGCCCGAGCTATCAATTCTGACCCAATCCTCATCTAACCACTCCTGTAATTTACCCATTACTTACCCTTTCGCTTGCCGCCTTTTGATTTTTTGGCGTAATTAGGGTCTTTGCAATATTTTGATGCCGCAAGGTTTGCATAGGCGCTTGGATAGGTATCAAACGTGCGCTTGGCCCACGCTTTTCCTTCCGGGCAAATTTTGCTGCCTTTTGACTTTGCGGGCGCGTTTTTTGATTTTCGCGAATAAGCCATTAGAACATCTTTTGAACTACCGCTGCGCCAATAATTAAAATAGCTATCCCCCAAAGCCGCATGTCTAGGGTTTCTAGCTGTTTTTCTATTTTAGCGTACCGACGATTACACTCATCTTCATGCTTTTCTAAAAGCTTTAATACTTCTTCTACTTTCATTTTACCACGCCTTACAGGACCAATATCTTGCGCTAAATTTGTCTTTGGCAGTATCGCATGAATGTCTTGATCTAAAATTGCGTCTACGTGCGGGTTGATCCTTTTTAATTGACATATTGGGATCTCCAAACCTAACCAGCTTAATCTCGCTGCCTTTTTTAGCCAAGACGGCACTTTTCTTTGATTTTCCCGGAGTGCGCTTTGGCTTGTTATATCCAGCAAAGGTCTCTCCTCTATATTTGATTTTCCCAGAGGGGGTTCTAGTAACGTCCTTAGTAGTAGCCATTACAAATCGCTCCCGTTTTTAATGTGAATAAACTCCATAGACGCGGACACATTAAAGTCAACAGACCCAGAGGAAGAAAACGCCCTCATCTCTAAATCTGTTTTTTCTGTAAACCTTAACGGAAAAGTATAAAACTGCTCGTGTGCGCCATCTGTCAGGGTAAATCTTTCTTTTATCTGAAAGACTTCTCCGTATGGTCTAGCTACAAGACTAGCATTCAAAACGGCTTGGGTGTTGGTAGAGGTTCCTGTGGATAAAGACATTTTTGTAAGAAACGCTGTATATCCTGCGGGAACTGTCCAAAGACCCATTAATGTTTGATTATCACCATCCCCATTTATGGTCAGGTAAATATTAGCTGGAACCCCAGATGTAACCGTACCTGTTCCTGCGTAAATTGTACCAGCATTTGCGCCACCACTACCTGCGCTGCGAACAATACCGCGATTTATCCGTAGGTAAGATTTTGTGGTGTTAACAGCAGTTTGCCCATTCAGTGTGACAACTTCGTTTATTTCGTTGTAATCCGCATCTAGGCCAAAAACTTCTACTGTTCTTGCACCAGTTCCTGCGGCAGTGTCATTAGCTGAACTGCTTGATATAGTCATTACTGTGGCTGATGCGGGGTATGAATACAAACCACCTTGTTCCCAGATGGTTTCTTTTGTGGCTCCAACAGCAGCGTTGTAGCCAAATTTAAAGACAGTTTTATGGAAGGATATTTGACCACGGGCAACTTGAAGCTCAAACGGCTCGGAAGTCCCTATACGGGTAATCGAACTTACTTCACGTGCCATTTGAGTCTCCGTTTAGTTGTAAAACACCGTAGCCGCAGTGATGTTCGTAAAAGCTGACACATAAATGTCATCTACACGAATACCATTTGACGGGATGTTTACTGAGTGCGTATCAGACGCATTAAAATCCAAGTCCAAAACGGTGGACCCGCCGTTACCGTCAGTGATGGTAAGGCGGGGAGTACCGGTGGCTGTTTTTAATTGGATCTGACGAATACGCGCAGGACCAACAGCGAGTGACCCCGTTGCGGTAATGCGCTTTGATTTTACATCAGAGTCGGCCATCTAAGCCTCCTATTAAGCCGCAGCTACTGCGCCGGTATCTACACGAATCCAGTTAGAGCCGTCAGAAAACACAAGGTTTCCGGTTCCCGCGCCGACACCTTCCGCAGCCTTACGGCAGTCTGGTGAAAACACAATTGCTCCGCGATTTGCGGCAGAAGCTGCGGGAAGCGCACCAACATCCAATGCACCTAAAGTAATAAGGCTGTAGGAAACGTCTCCTGCTGGATTATCAATTTGAAAGCCCCGCTGTGAAATTACGGGTCCTGTAAAGGTAGTATTAGCCATTTAGTTCTCCTGTCGTGGCTAGTGTCAGCCTCACAATAAGGCTGTCAGGGATTAAGACACTATACAACAAAAAAAGGCGGCTGAATAGCCGCCCTTTTCCGAAAGTTTTTTTGCTTATGCGCCCGGTGAACCGAACACGGCCCGCCAGTCAGAAACACCGAAGCTGTAACGCTCACGTGCCTTAAACCGCATGTTGCCTGTGTCGAAATCGCCTTCCATCGCAGTCTTGATGGCCGCACGGTTAAAGTATTTGAAACCGTTTGGTGCATCAGTCTTGATGAAGAAAGCATCGGTATCAGTCAGGAAGTGGTTAACCACTGCCCCTTCTGGGATCATACCCATGTTCTTCATTGCGTTTGCATCATTGTCCGCAGTGGCTGGACGAAGGTTTGAGTTGAGCACCCGCTCTGCAATGAATTGCAGTTCTTTCGGGATGATCAGCTTTGTGCCACGAACAGCAATCTTCAGACCACGCTCATCAGTCAAGCCAGCAATGTCGATCAGCATTTGCTCAAGAGAAGTCTCGTTGAGGTCTGCTGCAACAGCAAGCTGGTTGCGCTGGTTGCCTGAGAGTGAGGGGTGAGCAGAAGAGCAAAGTGCCGCACCATCGCCAACAGGGTTAGCTGTGTTGAACGCATTGTTCAGGATCGACGCAGCTTTGATCTGTTTTGTCTGAGCCATTGAACGGGCCAGAGCTTTGGTGTAACGAGATGCCAGACGGTCGTACAAGTTGTCCTCGATTGCTTCCTCAGTAATTGAGAAGGCCAGAGCGATTGTCTCATGTGTGTACCGTGCTGTGTAGGTCTCTTGAGCAGCGTCAAAGTTGATGGCAGTGCCTTCGCCTTTAACTGGTGCTGTTGAGAATCCACCGAGCATCACTTCTTCTTCAAATGCACGATCTGATGACTCTTCGTCGAAGATTTCAGAATGCTCATTTTCGTAGCGGTCGTACTCAAGGCCGAACAAGGCATTCAGGCCGGGCTCAAGCTCTTTCGCTAGTTGTGCGCGAGAAATAGCCATTTTCTATCCCCTCCTTAAACGCCCGTTGAAGTCGCAGTAGTCTGCGAGTCAAAACGGCTTGTGTTTGCGTTGTAATGTGCATTCAACCGAACGATCATTGGAATGCCCGCAGCAGTAAAGTCGCTGTTGGCTTCGTCATCCATGATTCCTACAATCCGCAACGGCAGAGTCGCTGTTACGGCAATTGAAGACACGCTAAGTGCACCGTTTGCGCTACCAGTGTCGGTAGAGCCGGTGCGGGCTGATGTGCCCAAAGATGCGTTAGCAAAAACGGCTGCCTGTGCGGTTGCACGGTCAGTCAATGATGCGTCAGAAGCAACTTTGAACAGTTGGTTTGGATTGTCAGCAACAAACGCCTTTACAGGGTAGTTGGTGTCAACACTTACTGAACCAGAACCCGGCCAATAGTTTAGCCATACTGGCTTCTTTTGGATCGAGTCGTGGTATTGAATTCCCATCAGGACGCCCAATGCTGCTGTTGTGCCGCCGCTTGTCGCGCCAGCATAATCAATTACGCCTGCTGCTGTCGGTGTGACAATAGCGTATTGAAAAATTGCATTGGCGTTGGTAGCAGCAATCTCGTACTCGGTTACACCGGTAGAGTTTACGCCACTTCCAACTAGCCCGATAGGACGTAGGCCGTAGGCAGATTCTTGGTTTGCCATTTGATCTTACTCCTAATCAGGGCGACCCTTATCTCTGTGGGCCGCCAAAAGTTACACGAGATTGACGATCGGGTTTATTGATCGTCATACTAGAATGAGCGTTCTCTCTCATCATGTCAGAGTCAACTGCCTGCATCTGGTCGGCACTCCGCTGTGCAAAGTATTCCGTCCGTTCTGCGACTGTTTCCAATGGAATGCGAGCCAGAACTAGGCCGCCTACTCCGAACACACCTTCGTATTTACCTGAGTCAAGTACCGGGGCCTCAAAGTCAGGGTACTCGTCCTTACGAACCAGTTCCCAGCCCTCACGCATTTTTGCGCTGACATTTTTAGTATCGTTGAAACCGCGGGTTTCCGCTCTAATCCAACGATGCTTATATCCATCCGGTGCAGGTGGTGCATCTAACATAGACGGGGGAGCCCACGGCTTACGCCTTGCCGCTTTCTCCCGAGTTTGTGTTGCGCGAGAAGTACGAGTAATGCCCTTCTCAAGGGATTCATTTTGATCTTCAGACATCTTCTACTCCTTCACGTATTTCGCGTATTCTTCAAGCGGCACACCCAATTTCTTCGCTATTGCGACTTGGCTAGGGGTGAGTCTAACCTTTTTCCCACTACTGCGCCCAGATGTACTGCGGGATACGGAAGCAACCGTCTGAGCGGGCCGTTTGCTACCACCGTTAAGCTTATGGGGAAACTCTGTCGCCATACGCCTATCAAGTTCATTATAGTACTCATCGGACTGTGGGTCAAACCCTTCATTTTCGACAAGTTTTTTGTGTACGCCAAAAGCAGCATACGTCATAGCTTCATCAGAGCCGAACCACGCGTTTCTCGATGCCCACTGTTCCGCCTTCGGGTCCGGGCGGCGAGGTTGCTGCTGCGGCATAGGAGCCTGTACCTGTGATTCCTGTTGCGCTCTAACCTGTTGGGCATAGCGCTCTTGTTGCGCTTTAGCTTGTTCCGCGCGATCATTTTCAATCGCGAGTCGCGTGATTTTGCGCTGCGCCTCAACAACACCTGCGGTATCCCCAATCTCCATAGCCCGGGAAAGTTTTTCTTCCGCCGCGGCCATCTCCGTTTCAACCCGCGTACTATACTCGTTGACATAGTTCGTGTCCAACGTGTCCATGCGCTTTTTAAGCTCAGTTGCTTCCGCCTGCACGTTCTGTGCAAACTTTACAGCTTCCTCTCGCTGGCGCTCGGCCTCGCGCATTTTCTTTGTCAGGCGGTCAATACGCTTCTGGGTAGCGTTTTCTGCCTTTTCAAAATTATCGTCAGCTTCCGCCGCAAGAGGAATATCCTCTTCTTCCCCGTCGCCTCCCGACAGTTCTACGTCAGTGTCTTGGTCCGACTCCAGTTCCAATTCAATCTGGTCGTCGTCTTTTAATTGCTCTTTTGCCATTGTTCACTCCTAGAAATGCAAAATATCTTCAGGTTCTTGAATTTTAGCTAGGATTTCGTCATCGTTAAGAATACGAACCTCCCCGCCATCTATCTTGAATCGGGAACCAGCGTACCGGGCAAACATTACCCAATCGCCTTGCTCGCACCACGGTCCAACCGGGAACTTGTCCGGATCTTTATACGCCAAATCCCCCACTTTTAAGACGTAGCCGACTTGGGTAGAAACATTCTGTTCCTCCAAGACTTTGTCTGGTAAATAGATGCCGCCGTCTGTCTTACCCTTTCCGCGATACGGGAGAATAAGCAGCCGCCAACCTGTGGGACTAGGCATTCTTTCAAGAAGTGAACCCCCGATAGCTTCGGGGTCTAACACCTTATCGGTGACATCCTTGTATGCAGAAGCTAGGTTTGAAACACCCTCGCTCACTGCTTCAAGGTCAAGTTTTTTAGCTTCAGCCATTGCTTTGCTCCTGTTTTTCTAGCAGGCCCTTGAGTTCCTGTTCCACGTGATCTAGGGATTTTAAGTTGCCCATGAGCTCACGATACTGCTCGATGTTCTTGACGTTGTCGTAAATTAACAAGTCTTGAACTGCCTGTCTCCGCTCCCGGATAATCCGGAACACGGCCTCGGCAAAATATATTTCATCCACTCGTATACCTCCGCATTAAATCTGATATGTTTTTATACCATGTCTAAAGCAAAGTCACGAGTTTCTTTTGTGCGTCTTAACCAACCTTTTCCAAAAGTTTCAAACGTAGACAAATTCCGGTAGAACTCCTCACGATACCCCGTAATAGACTCGATTAATCCCGCGGGGTCATACTCTTTAACCGCCTCTAAGGTCATCGGGCCGATAACCCCGTCTTGCGAAACCATAACCGCCTTCTGCAATGCTTTTGCCGCGCGGCCCGGACCGCTGTTCACGGCCCAATCAAAAACACAAAAATCCAGCCCCGACGGGAGCTCATCACCTTTTATCTTGTCCCAGTACCCTTTTTTGTAGATTAGCTGAATGTGGTCTTCCGGGATGTTTTTTAGCTCGTTTACGTCTTCCAACGGGCGGCCAAGAAAATCAGCATAAGTTTTATGCGTGATACCCTTGTTAGTTGCGCCTCCGGGATCATCTTTGTGATCCACAAATCCACCTTCGTGGTGCAGCACCATTTCAAGGCTTTTAAAAAAATTAGCTTCCATTATTTTGTTAACCCTTTGGCTTTTTCAAAGCTACGCATTCCTCCGAGCCCGAGCATACCCAGTAAGACAGTCATCAAGCTGTCCATATCGAACTGAGGGTAGGCTACTGGCTCAACGCCCATGTAGGCCGTTACTACATCCATAGTAGGAAAGACTAAAAAGTGAGCAAACAAGGCCAGACTACAGCACCAGCCAACACTCGGCCTCCAGCCCGCCACAAACAAGTTCCGTGACTTGGCTTCTTCAGCATTGATAGCCAACTGCCCCTTGGCAAGTTCCTGCGCGTGGCGCTCTGCCATCGTGGCTATCTCATGCGCCAACTTGTTCTTTTGGTCTTTGTCTTCAACAAATTTACCGATTAGCTCGGTAGCTGGTCCAATAAGTGCCTGAATCATGCTGTTAACTTTCCTTTTGGTAACGCCCGACATTGCCAAGATACCGGCTTGTACCCTTGCATGTGTTTATGAACTGCGCGAGACATTTCATAGGCTCGTTTCTCGCACCGCTCATATGTGCTATAGGGCCCCCACTGGTCTTCTAACTGGTAACATTGTTCCATATTAAAAACAAGACACGCAAGAACAACCGCCTGATACATTATTTAGCCGCGGGCTTGTGCTCGTGCCCCATCCATATACCAAAAACGCCCGTCATAACGCCCATAACCACTGAAACAAAAGCGCTCTGCGCCCCCGTCGGCGCGTCTAACGCCATAAACCACTCCGCACAGCGCCAACTCATTACGGTGCTTGCTAGCATCATAAAACGAGGAAGTATCTTCCACTCTAGAAATTTATCTACCGTCATAGTACCATCGCAAATAAAAATATAAAAAACCCTACCGCGATAACAAGCACCGAAGTTACAAGCACGACCTGCTTCATAGTTTCTTCAAACTCTTTTGCCTCGGCTATCTTTTTACGACGCTCTACCGCAGCGGCCTCTTTAGCCGCCTGTATCCTACGAGCCCGCTCATCTACGATACTTTGCCACGTTCCGGGCCCAAAGCGCAAATCAATCAAGTTACGCATTTCCTGCATCTTTTCTTGAGCCAGTTTTGCATCTATGACTTCAGACGCAATATTAGACACCCCGAACTGATCTCCAATCCCGGGGTACGCACTCTTAGCTCTTTTCTGCTGGACCTGCTTTTCACCTTCAAAAAGCTGGTCAACATAACCCGCTATCTCGCCAACGTCCTTGGCCGTGTTAATGGCTGATTTAATTCCATCAACCGCGGATTTGACCAGTGCTATACCAGCCAGTGTTTCTGCTATCATTTCGCCCCCAAGCTAAACTAATGAGTATCTAGTCCCCCCGTTGTTTAAGCATCTCCCGTTCCATTGCAGATTGGATACGCTTGTCTGTCTGACGCTCTTGACTTGCCATGCGCTGCTGGAACTGATCCGCCCGCATACGCTGGCCTGCCGCCTCCATATTAAGCTTGGCCTGATCTACCTGCATGTCGTTCTGCTCTGACTGTGCCTTGATCTGTAGCTCCTGCTCTTTAAGCTGAACTAACGGATCAGGGCCTTGACCTGAGACTTGCGCCGACATCTGCTGAACCGTCTGCATACCCTGCGCCACGAACTGCGCGGTAAGCCCCTCGATTGCAAGCATCTCTTCCTCAGTGGCCGCTTCGCCGCCCGCGGCCTGACGGCTCTGGATAAACTGCACCGCAGCCTGCTCTCTCGCGGCTACCTTAACGTGTTCCATGACGTGCTTTTGAAGCTCCATAGCCAAAGCTGGCATAGAGCCAACCATCGGAGATGCGCCAAAAATCAAGTGCGCCATAATGTGAGACTGATGCTCCTGACCCTCAAACACCTTCAGAGGCACCATGTCCATCACGTCGATGTTTTCCTGCGCCGGGTCTTTAGGTGTTGGCTCTTCTTCCACAGCCCGCTTCATAATACGGTCCGTGTCGCGTACACCAAGGGCATCGTACATGTCCCGATACACTTCATACATGTTGTGTAATTCAGGAGCGGCACCCGCTAGCTGTAGCTTAGTCTGTGCCAAAGCAATACGCTGCGCCTGACTAAACACGTTAGGGTCGGACACCGGAATGATATCTACCCGATCGTCAAAGTCAGAAGCTTTAACTGACGCATCTTCGCCTTCAATTGTATATGGGTATTCTTCTGGTAAACTTTCACCCATCACGCGGGCCAAAAGTTTAAATTCTATCCGCATTGCGTAGTGCAACCGCTTATGCACTGCGCTCATCACGCGTGAACCTTGCTCCAGCATCGCGATAGTCGTTCCAACCGCCGCCTGCTGGTTACCGTCTCCCACTTTCATGTCTGTGATTGTGGCAAAACGCTGTCCTGCATCCACAACAAAGCCCAAAAGCTGGAACAATGTCTGGTCAGGGCCTTTAAATGGCAGCGGCATAAGGCTGTCACGAATAGCCCCTCCGGGAGCGTCCACATCGCGGAACTCGCCGGGCTGAAGCGGATCATCGTCGTCTCTGATGCGTAATCCACGGGCTTTGAAACCCGCTGGGAGATTGGATAACGTACCTGCGTCGATCAACTGCCTCAGTGCCGCTGTGGCGGTCCGTGACAAACCGCCAATCGTATGAATAAGCCCTAAACCGTAAAAACCAAAGCCCGGAAGGAACTTATAATGTACGAAATACTGAATTTTACGCTTTAATTCGTCATCTTCGCGGTAATTACGGCGAATAGACAGCACTTGGCCGTTGTCCTGACTCAGCGTGACAACATATGGTATCTTAATGCCCGTCGGCTCACCGTCCTCATCAAGGTCTTCGTAGCCTTCTAGGTCTAAATCGGCGTGACATTCCAAAATTGTGCAATCGTAGTCGATCTGGGAGCGGCTTGTGCCGTCAATACGATTGATTTCGCTGGTAACAGAGTCTTCTTCTTCCTGTGCAGGGATCACCGGTATGTCCAAATAGAAGCCTGCAACCTGTTTTTTACGCAAATCGTTAAGAGACATCCTCAAAACTTGCGTAATATTAGGGCAAGTCTCCAAATCAGACGTTTCGTAAGGCACTACAAGGTGCTCCGCCGGTATAAACTTAGCTACCGCACGTCCCAAAGTCTCGTCATAGTATACTTTTTTGAATGTAGACCCCGCCAAAGGCAGATAAAACAGCATCTGATCCAGTTCGGGGGTGTATTCTTCCATCACATCGGTGATGTAATAGTTCATAAACTGCTTTACGCGCTGAGACTGCCGCTGTTTGTCGTTTGTTTCGCTTCCCATGATAGAAGTACGCACGGGCCCGGACGCTGGCAACAACTCATTGAACGCCTGCGCTTGAAACTGCGTAGCCGCCTCGGCAAGCAACGGGTGCGTAACCCCAGAAGCCCCTCTGAACGGCTGCGTCCTTTCCTCGTAGTTGAACCCGAGAAGATCAAGACCGTTTGCATAAGCATCTTCCCACTCCTGTCGGCTTGCTTTGTTTGCATCAAACTCATGTAAAAGCTCGCCAGCAATCCTAGAAAGCTCGCGGTCAGGCATCTCTTCTGCCAAGTTGGCGTAAAAGTCATCGCTTTCGCCTCGCTGGTCAGACGGATCAAAATCAATCGTAACGCCGCCGTCCTCTTCCGGGGTCATCTCAATATCCATGCCCTCCGCCATGCCTTCAAAAGCCACGACGTTGTCCATGCTGCCCGGAATCTCTAATTCGACCTCCGCAGCTAAATCCTCTGGGTCTAACTGTGAAGGGACATTGTTGTCCATTAAACCGCCAATTGGTTTACGCGCCATCTGTGTTCTCCTTTAAGGCCCCTAACTTACCATAGGCCGATACATATTCCTAGCTATTGGTGCAAGAGCGGCTACGCCCCGTGGGCCGCGGGTCATGTTCCGCGCGGTTTCGGCCAAAGTTATTACGCCGCCTTCTGCTTTCCGCGGATAGCGGATCATTTCCCGGTCTAAGTCAGAAATGTCCGGGTCCGGGTCTAAATATTCAAAGCCCTGCTTCTTGTAGAAATCAACAAGATCTTCCAATTCTAACCCACCATCTCCATAAGGGGCTGGGTACAAAGTCATCGTCGTGCCGGTTTCATCTGCCGTTTTTGTTAAACGACGCATTATTTCCGTGCCATGCCCCATGCCCTTTTTACCTGCGCGAATAAGTTCAATATCAACGCTGTTCGGAATTTCATTACCCTTTAAATCTAGGCTAGGGCGTAAAGTAAGCTCAGACATATCTAAGTCTTCAAAAAAGAAACGATTTGGCATAGTAGGAATAAGCGGTTGCCCGCCAATGCTCTCGCCCAACGCTTCAGGGGCCAAAGCAGGGGCAGGCCCGCTAGGAGGACGCTCAATCTTCTTTTTCAGGTTTTCCGGTATCTTGTCTACATTAATTAGACCTTCGACATCGACCAAGCCTCTTTCTGCGCCTTCCGTGTCATAACTTTTTAGCTGCGTCCCGCGCATAGTCCGGTAGTCAGGCCGTAGCTGTTTTTCTACGTCCAACGACGACCCGGCTATGCCCTTGTTGCCGCCCGGAGCCGCTTTTGTTGCACGAGCGCCCCCGCTAGGTATGTCCATTGGAAACAATTTACGGCGCTCACCTACTGGCATTCCTTCAGTTGCCAAGGCGTACGCCTCTTGCAAGCGGGCCATAAACTCGCCCCGCGTCTTCATGTAATTCCCTTTTGCCGATGAGCCTTGTCTTAAAGACCCCGCGTCGTTCTTTTCTCTATATATGTCAATACCAAGGGCCTGATACGCCTCCGCTTCTTTAAACGCTTTGGCCTCTTTTTCTCCGATGAGGCGATACATCTCCGCCAGTACCTCATCTCTGTACGGCATTTCGTCCAAATTAATACGGGCGGTGCTATTTGTATTACCGGGCCACATTCTAGCTAAGTTGTCCGGCGCAGCCGGGTTTGCGTTTTTCACGTTTAAGCGAGCTTGGTTGACCAAGCTTTCTACGTTCTTTGCTTCCCCTTTAGGGCGCAACTCATTAAAAAACTCATATGGATTAAAATTCCGGTTCCCCCGCTCCGCCAAAGCTTCTGTTGTCTGAAATAAAGCAAAGTTGTCAAATAGCTTTCCTGACACACTCTCCTTAACCAAAAACGGAGCACTACCCCCGGGCAAATCTCCCCTTGTCTGCAATACATGCGCTAACTCATGGACAAAAAGTGTGGATGTGTAGCGGTCGTCCCCTAAATATTTTGCACCAATGGCAATCGTGTTGGTGGTATCGTCCCAATGACCCCCAGACCCCTTCATGGGTTTTTCAATAACCCTAACGTCTATCTCTTCTCCCAACTCCGGAAAGACATCAAAAAGCGGGTGGTCCTTGCTCAGAACCTGATTTAATTTAAACTGTACGCTTCTACCATACTTCCCGCCCCGGTGGCCTTGTTCAACAAAAAAGTTTTTGGGGTCCTTTAGCTTTTCAAACGCGTCCATGACCTGTTTTGCAGAGGCATTAGCAGCTACTTTAGAGGCAACAGACTCTGGTAACAAACCGCCTAAATTGATCTGCGTTAGGTTATCCGGAATGTCGAAAACCATCTTGGTTTCAAGCGGGGCATCCCCTGCTTCACGCCCGGGTCTTGCGTCCACGTTAATACGCATAAACCCCGTGTCTTCAAACACCTTGCGGGGGTCTTCGCCTGCTTCTAGGCGGTCCTGCGCCGTCTTTTCCGCCTTTTTTATGTCCTTTGTATATTTTGGATTCATTCCCGGTGTGTCCGCAGACGCCAGCATTTCGGTAACAGAAGTATCCGGTAAAGGCATCACTTGACCATCCGGAGTAACCACCTGCGGCCGCAGATACTGCATAAAGTCCTCTATGCCACTCGAAACAGCTTTAGCTCCGCGGGCCGTGAGCATTTCACCGGCACCCGTGATTCCACCAGCCAACCGACCCAAATCACGGTACGCCTCCAAATCTTCTGGCGCAGGAGGAAAGAACCGTGAGCCGAGGGCCTCGGAGCCAAATCTTTTAACAAAAGCCTGCGCGTAGGGGTCCGCGGCAGACAAAGCCGACGCTATCGGCGACACCGCTAACAAACGGGGGTCTATTTGAGACGCAATGCCCGTGGCTGTCGCACCCATGTCTGCGAAAGAACCACCTAAATCAGTAGTCGCACCCTGAAGGGCCCCGATACCAAGTTCGCGGTACGCGCCTTCCGGTGGGGGCTCAAACTGAAGGAAGTCGTCTTCCGGGTTACTAGCCAATGTTCCGCCCCAAAATATCCGACATTTGGTCCATAGCAGCGGGCCCCAAGCTTTGCGGGGAGGCCCCCGCCATCTTCATTAATTTATTATCCATAGCCTCTAATCGAACCATCTGCCCGTATTGGAAGCCACGCTTCTTATCAAAATTCTGCTTATCTATGGGACGGCGTTTAAACTGTTCCGGTGCTAGGTCACGGTAAATGTCAAAACCTTCTATGCCGGGATACTCCGGAGCGGCTTGTAGTGGACTTGTCCTATCCGCATCCTTACCGAGGTTAGCCATTATACCTAAGTTACCCGCACGGTCTTGCTCAACATACGGCTCAAGGGCTTTGTCCATTAGAGGCGGCGCAAACTGTCCGCTATCTTCATAGGGGTCAAAGCGCCGCGGGCCGTCTACCTCAAACTCATACTCCGGACCAAGGTAGCCGGGCTCCGTAATGTAGTCCCCTTCCCGATATACACGGCCCGGGTACTCCCCGACATAGTACTCATCCCCGGGTTGAGCCGGAGTGGCGAACATGCTGTTCATGTCCATGTTACCCATATCTATGTATGCCGGTTCGCCCGCGCCAAGGGAAGCCACGCCTCCGTTGTCAAAGCCCTGAACCAAATCATCCGGAAACCCTTTTACATAAGGAGCCTCCCCCTCTTTCATATATAGCTTAGTTTTGCTCTCCGGGTAATTTTGAATGGCGCTGGCGCGTCGCTCCTTAAACTGCTCGATCTGGTCACGCAGCTTTTCTGCCTCCTCATAGTGGTAGCGCTTCATATCTAGAGACTGGCGCACAGGGATGTCTTCGGCATGGACGCTCTGGGCCGCGGCCAAATGTCCCAACATCTGCTCTTCCATGTTCTGGAGAAAATTGTACGAGCCCTCTTCTACTTCGGCAGAGGTCATGTAACGTAACTCATCTACACCGGGAAGGGACCCGTCGTTTTGCAACTCCACCGCAGGGCTGCCGCCATCTTCAAAACCAAAATACTCCATTACTGGATTGGTTTTTTTATAGTCTCCGGGCCCAGAAAAGTACTGGCGAGCTCCGGGGCCAAGCTTTTTGTAATACCCGCCACTGGCAGAAGCTTCCGGGGCCCCTGTCATATAATCCCAAACACCCTCGGCATAATCTAAGGCCGCGGCCCCCAAATCTACTACACTATTTCCCATTAATAATACGCCCTAACTCTTACGTTGGTATCCTCATCACCCCAGTCATCCGACGGTAGCTGCACAAAGTTACCCTGCCGATAACGCATAAGGGCCTGTGTCATGCTATCTACCAAGTCATCATACTCCCCGTTGGGAAAAGCTGCTACCTCTTCTATGAGCTCGTCAGCAAAAGAAGTGTCGGGGGCCCAAACCATCCCCGCTTCAAACAACGGTGAGACGGAGTGAACTCTTGTTATCTTATCATTACCTTTGCTTGGCGTAAAGTTAACAACGGGTATCCCGACGTTTCTTAATTCGTGCGTCAGGGGTAATCCAGAAGCTTTTGCTTCTACGATGACGGTGTCGGGGTCCCAGTACTGATACTGCTCTAGCGCCTCTCGCTTGAGCTCCGGAAAATCCCACCGCTCTTTCTTGCTGTCCAGTAATATAATCGCCGGGGGACCCCCAGCTTCTTCCGGGTGAAAAACACCCCACGTGGTTATGGCAGAAAAGTCAGAAGTTTCTCTTTTACTAAACGCCGTATCATAACTTTGAATAACAAACTCAAGATTGGGTACGTTGTCTTTTTCCCAACGCTTCCACCACTGGCGGGGGATGATGGCGTTCTCTTCGCCGGTAGGGTTCTGCTGATACTGAGCATTCCATTTGCTCGGCGGAATGGACGCTTTTACCGCGGTTAGATCATCAAGAGACCAGAACTCCGGCCAGCAGGGCTTGCCGTCATCAAAAATAGCTGGGAGCTCGACAACCTCCCACTGATCAGCTAGCGGGTCTTTAGCCATCGCCTTCAAAAGCTGGCCGGTCATATCCTTTTCGGACCACCGGGTCTGAACTAGAACTATCGCTCCTCCCGGCTGGAGCCTCTGTCGGGGGCCCCCAGTGTACCAATCCCACGCGTCGTCAAAGCCGTTAGCTGACATCGCAGTTTGCTCAGAGTGCGGGTCATCAATAATAACCAGATCGCCACCGCGCCCAGCAAGGTTGCTTCCCACACCGACGGCGTAATACATGCCTCCAGAAGCAGTATCCCAACGACCAGACGCTTTACTATCTGCTGCCAACTTAACTTTCGGAAAAACTTCTTTGTACTCATCGCTGTCAATTAGATTTTTTGTTTTACGACCAAAGTTAACTGCAAGCTCCGTGGTGTGCGTAGCTTGAATAATTTTCATTTTAGGGTTTCGCCCCATCATCCATGCGGGGAACAAGAACGACGCAAACTCAGATTTAGTATGACGCGGTGCCATGTTGATAATAAGGCGCTTTAGCTCGCCCTTGGCTACGCGTTCAAGCTTTTCGGCAATGATTTTGTGGTGACGCCCGGCTATGAACTCGGGCCACATAGATTTTACAAAAACTAAAAAGTCTTCCTGACAAGCTTCATTCTTCTCGATTTGCGCGAGTCGCAGGCGAAGCTTCAACTCCTGATCGGAAACATCCATCGGGGGCCCCTTACGTTTACAATTTATCGACAAAATATGCACGTTTTATTGACAGTTAACAAGTCTTGCGTATTTGCCTAATAATTAGGCAATGTTTCACGTGAAACAACCCATATCGTTTTTTATATAAATATTTGAGAGAAACATGGCCCTTGCCCCCGCTAGGCAGGCCGGTGGCCGCGCTGCGCGGATCGCGGATTTTTGGCGGATTTCTGCGGTTTTTGACCCGATATGCAGGGGCCCCTTGCCGATTTTCACGGCCAACGACGGGCTTGACGCCGTCCAGATACCGCGGCCAACGGCCAATAGGCCATTGCTGGCGCATAGAAGCGCATACAGCGGGGTTTGGCGTTTTTAGGTAGGTTGATACCACCAGCACGGCCAGCGGCGTTTTTAGCGTCCAGCATGGACTAGCGACGCCCGCGCCAGATATCGGGGCGCAGCGGGCGCAATTTGCCCGCCGGTTCACGGTTCACGGCCAGCGGATCACGGCCAGCGGATCACGGCCGGTATGTTTGGGGAATAGATCGCGGGGCGCGGCGCGGCTTGTTTAACTCTTTTAATGCCGCAACGCAGGCCAGCTAGCAGGCATTAAAAAAGCCCCGCCGGTAATGTACCAGCGGGGCGGGTTGTCGGCTTATGCGGGGCTCAAACGTCTATTGTGACGGTTGCCCCTGATAGAACGTCGCGGACAATAGACTCGACGGCTTCACGGTGATCATCTTCATCCGGCACGGATGGCAGGCGATCGTCAATCATATCTTCAATTTCTGATTGGTGATCATAAATATTAAAATCGCTATTGAAATCCCTAAACGCGCCGTCAACCGCGTCATCGACTTTGGCTTCGGCCAAGGCTTCGACTTTGTCACCAATCACGGCCATGATCGCGTCGCCCAACTGGTCTAGTTGTTCGGCTTTCAATTGATCACGACGGCGGAAATGTTCGAGCTGGCGTTCAAGATCGACAATTTGCTGATCGCGCGGATCGAGGGTTTCGGCTGGTATAAAGTTTTGATTTTCCATTTTTACTATTTCCCGTAGTTTAAACAGGGGCGGCCACCGCGGCCACCCGACAACCCTTTGTCTCATATTATCCCATATGATGCAAGCCCCAACAAAAAGCCCCGCCGGATCAGGGCGGGGCGGGTTTGTTCTTGTGCGGGTAAAATTATGCGGCAAGGGCGGCAACCCGTTGCCAGTCGGCGGGTTTCATATTGAGCAATTGCCCGCCCCGTTGTTGCCACAAATCGACATCGTCAATGTCGGCTTTATGTGATACGGCTGTCACCGCATTGATCAGGGTTGCCCGTGATAATGGGCGGCCTTGCTCATAACCGGCTTGGCCGATAGTGTCGAGCAATCCATCAAGAACGCTGGACGTTTCTTTTTTGGTTAATTGCATCACCTTGCCAAGCCCGCCAACGACGGCGGTTTTGTCGATTGCGAAACCGTCGATAGTATCAGCGGCGGCTTGTTTCATTTGCTCAATGACCTGATCGAATGCGTCGCGGCTTGAATACACCCCGACAAGATCGCGAATTTTCAATTCAAGCGCGTGATTGTCGGCGTCTTTTGCCTGATCAGATAGCAAGCCCCAGTCGTCGGTATCACGGGCACTTGTGATATGGCTTGACCGTGTTTTGTTTTGGGTTTGCATACCGTTGAGGCAGGCCAACGTCCAAGCGATTTGATACACGCTAACTGATCCCGCGCCAACTTCACTATTCTGCAAGCCGATGCCGTTAGCCATTAGATCATTAAGCGCGGCACCGGTGCCAGTCTGGACAAGAGATTTAAGGCGCAAATATAAACGCTTGTCGGTCACGTCGGCATTTACAACCTGAAACGCGGCGGGGTTGTCCATCAATTGCGGCAAGGCGGCTTCGAGCAAATTGACATTGTCGAACGTCTTAAACTTGTCTGAAACAAAAGCCCGCACCATGCCATTAGGGTTTTCGGCATTGTTCCATTGCGAGCGGGGCGGCTGGTTTATACCAACACCGCCAAACGTAAACGGCGCGGCTGTTTCAGCATGGCGTGTCCGAATCATTCGGGTGTCGTCGCTGTCGCGCCAGATTGCATTCAAAAGCCCGTCGAATTCAGCGGGATATCTGGCCTGAAGCCGTCGCGCCGTGCGGGTTTCGATATCGGCATGGCTGGCAATTTGCCCAAATGATACATCGTTAATGTCGAAAAACTGCGTTGGAACCCCGCCGGATTGCTCGACAACGATTTGCGGCTTGCCGGTTTCGGTTGTCGTTTTTTGTAAATCTTTTAAAGGTGCCAGATAATCAGCATTCCGGCTGGCCTGATCTTGTACCTTAATCAAGAGATTTGCGAGCGAATTTTTGTTATTTTCGATAGTGTTTGTCATGGTTTTACATCCCGTAAAAGTTAAAAACCGGCGGGCAATATTGCGCCGCCGGTGTTGTTGTCTCATAAAAGCCCATATGATGCAAGTGAATTTTTATAAATTTCTATTCCGCCCCAATATCGCCCGCGACGTGATGCCGGATAATAGCGCGGGGCGATAGCGTCCGGACAAAAGCCCGCAAGCGTTCCCCGTCGGTTTGTTTTTGTTCTTGTCCGGCGGTTGCCCGCCAATGAATGGCAACATTGCCGCCCGCCGCATAACAGCCCCCGCGGTCATTGTTTTCTATTTTCTTTTTGCTGGCACCGTGACCGGTAAAGCCAATAATATAATCACGATCTAGACGGGCGCATAATGGCTTGCCATTGCCGCAATTAATACACCCTACATTGTCCAAATATTCAGCGGGGCAACGAACAACCCGCACCGGTTCCGATATACGGCCTGAAGGCCAAACATCGGCGGGTTTTATCGTCGCGTTTTTGCCATTTTTCCAAAAAGATTTTTTAACGACTGCAACAACCGGCGCGAACTTATCGGCGCATATTTCGGCGGCTTCAAAAAGTGAATCGGCGGAATAGTTTATCGTCGTCTTGTTAGGTGCCAGTTTATGCGCCCAAAATAGCGGGTGAAAATGGGAATAAGTGAAGCTTTCCCCATGACGCGGCTTGGCATCAAGAACGGCGTCCAGATATACAAAGTCAATTTGATCGGATTTGCACCCGCGCCCGCTGTCGTTCAGTCTGCAATCAGCGGGGCAAGTTCCAAAGTTGTCCCCGTCGCCCGCCCGATAGGTCACGGCTAAACCGCCCGTTTTATTTGCTGTTGAATTTTTAACAGTTTTAAGCATTTCAAAAGCTCCCGTAATTGAATGCGATTTATCCCATATATAGAACAAACAAAGCCCCGTCAATATATTTTAACGGGGCTTTGAATTTTTTAAAATTTCTATCGGCGTCGGCGTTTCACATATCGCGTTCGCTTTTGGGTATGCTTTTCCCAGTCTTTACCGTAAAGCAATCGGCCGATAATACTGAATATAAACATTAAGCTTTTTTCCCTTCTTTATCATCCCGACGGCGCATTTCCCAAACCAAATGCTCAACATTAGACAAAGCCCCGCATATTTCGGGCATATCGTTTTGATACGCCAAATCATACAAAGCCACCAAATCAATATGAATTTTTCTTTTAACGTCGATCATTGCTCAAAACTCCCGTGTTAATTAACGACAGCTTTTACATATAGGATTATCTGGGACATATCAAGTCGAAAACGACATCCCAGTTAAATTTGCCTGTTTGGTGGTGTATGGGCTCGACGGATTGCAGCCCGTCCATTTTTAGATCGACGGCCGCACCGGCCGGATACAAAAACAATTCTGGATCATCCATAGGTTTGTTCTGTTTTTTAATTAGTATCCATGACGGGCTGTGCTGGTGGCGGGAAAGCCATGCCACTTGCGACGGCTGCAAGGTCACCCCGTTGCTGGTCAAAAACTTTAATTCTACAAAATGAAACGTGCCTTGTTCGTCGCACAAAAGAACATCAGGGATGCCCGCGCCGATAGAGTTTTCAATCCGCGTCAACAATATCTTGCGGTTCGATCTCTGCGTCGCTTCTTTCATCTGCTTGTAAAAGCCTGCTTCGCGCTTTACCGCGATTGCTGGCATTCGTTGTTTCTTCAGGGGTGATGTTGATTGTGACTGGGGCATAACTTTGTTTGATTTCCTCTAAAGCTTTCATCACGTCTTCTTTGCTCATGCTGTCAATCGAGCCATGACGGATTTCCGATTTGTTAACGTAAATGTCGCCCTGCGCTTGACCGCGCCGATACTCAGCCTGCACGGCTGCGCTATATGCGCCGTTCTGCAAAGCCACATCGCGAATAGTTTGCAAATCTCTTAAATGCCTTTGATATGTTACCCCATACTTTTCGTCTAACTCGCGCCGGTAAGCTTGTATGGCGGCCACAACATGGGGCGAAATGTGTGGGTTGGTTAACTCATATGCCCGCGAATGGGCTGACGTAACAGCATATCCCGCATTGATAGCGGCCTCTCGCAAAGTTATCTGACCGTCTTTACTCACAAGTTCTTTTACAAAAAGTTCTTGCTTGCGGGTTAGGGGCTGCTCGACAGTTGCAGGCGGTCGGCCTCGCGTTTCACGGGGCTTGCCCGTCACTTTGCTTGCTGATTTTCTTGCCATAAGGATTTCACCGTTAATTTGGTCACGTCCCATAGTTTATACAGGATATACCTATATAGGGTCAAAAATATTTTTTATAAAAAACGCGCTCAAATCACACTAAGGCCGATTTGGCATTTAACTAAAAGGTTACACCTTGTATTTTATAGTGTAACCGAGAAGTGTAACCTTTTTTCCTTTGTTTAATAGTAAGTTACAACCAAAGTTACACGGTTACACCGGTTACACCTATTTTAAACAAAAAAATATTTTTTTTAAATTTCTCCCTATATAAGGTGATACCCGAAATAACGCTTTTGAAGAAGAGTAACCGTTCTGTGGTTTCGGAACGACAAAATGTTATTTTATTTCCAAGCGTCCCATAAAAGAAAGGCCAGCAGGGCGAACCCGCTGACCAGATAGGTGGTTATGAAGATGTCTTCAGGTGACATCGCTGAAGCCTTTTTTGTTGGGCTCGACGATCTCCATTGCCCATTCCGCAGTCTGTTTGACAAAGCATTTATCTGGCAGCTTCTGCGCGGCCTTGTGTATCGAACGGACGGCTGACTCTAGCTGGGCTAGTTTGATTGACGTTCCTTGTTCGATTGCGGCTTCGACGTTATCAAGAGACATTTTTTTCCGCCTCCCCGTATTCGACGCACTCATAGCAGGCGGTCGGTTCATCGAACATTTCGGTCAGGGCTTCGCACTCTTCGCAGCCTTCGACAGGTTTAAAATCTGGGGACATATCGCATTCCTTTCATTTGCAGATTTTTAACAGCCATATATTCGCGGTGCTTGGCGTCTATTTCTTCCTGCTCAACTTGGTCGAAACACATATCGCCAAACTCGCGCATCAGTCTGCGGACTTCTTCGTCCACATTTAAAAGTCTATTATCAGTCTTCATTGTTGTCACCATTTAACCACTTTGCGCGGTGCCAACCATCTCCGCCGGTCATAAAGAACTCTTTTTGCATACGTTCTTTGATCTCGATCATGCGGCGCGGGATACTAGCGTCAAACAATTCGTACCCTTCGCAGTAATCACAATCAAATTCACGGAGAATGTTGACTGCATCTAGCAAAGCTGCCAACTGTTTTTCTGACAGTGTAGTTTGCAAAGCATAAACATTTTTTACGCGCTCAACTTCTTTAGCTTCGCGCTCCAATTCCCAAGGTTCTTTTTTAGCCATTGTCTGTTATCTCCCAGATGTTTTCCATTGTCCAATCCTGACCGCCTTTGCACTCCCAGCCTTCAACATCGGCAGTGCCTGCAAATTCCCACGCTTCCGCTTCGCTTTTTGCCTCGACGATCAACTCATACCCCACGTCCATAGTGGCAGTTACTTTAAACTTCGCCATGAATTTTTTCCTCCCACGTCCGCAGACCATGTGCATGGTCTTCCAGAAAATACGCAATTTCTTCCGCGTTGCTGTCGTCCAAGGTTCCATCCCTGAAACACTTAGCCCAATGCTCAAGGCTGTCGATAAGGCTCCGTGAGCCGTGAGCCGCGGTCTTTGTTGCTTTGCCTACGATATACGCAGCGCGTAGCTCGTTCTCGATTACCTTAAAGTCATCCAGATACATTGTGACGGCGGGGTTAGCGTCCTGATGCGTGATCAGGTCGTCATAATCTACACCAGCGCATTTAGCGATATATCTGGTGCGTTCGTTAGCGTTAAATGTCATAGCAATCTCCCGTAGCTACCATTGATATTCGTAGTTATAATTATATTCGGCATCCAATGAGTGCCACGCCTGTTCATAAGCATAATCCCAGTTTGTGTGGTAGCCAGTGGCTATGTCATCATCGGCAATACATTTTGCCCAATGATCCAGACTAGGCTCGTGGTCAAGTGGTAATTCTTCCATAGCAATCTCCCGTAGCTATATGTATACGATTTATCCCATATACTATATAAATAAAAAGCTGTCAATGGCGAACATTGTCCTCGTCTTCCACTGCTATAGCTGCCGCTGCCGCAGCGTGGTGCATAGCAGAGGAAATCATACCAAGGGTAGTGCTTTGGTCTTCGCTGGACAGTATGAGGCGAAATAGCAACGCGGTCAGCGCACCGCCCATCGCGGCTCCGGCTTGGATGTCGCTATTCTCGAAATCGTCTAGCAGTTCATTCATCATGTCGCTTGCTAGGTCGAAATCCTTTTCCAGATCGCTGCTCATCCGCGCTGTATCCTTTTCCACGCCGCTTGGATTTCGGCTGATTTGTCTACCGCTTCACGGCTATATTGGCCTTCGGCCGCGGTTCGTGAAGCGTGTAGCACGACGGCTGTATTTACGAGCGCGACGGCTGTTTGCCAGTCCATATCCCGCGCCTTATCCAAAATTATATCTGATCTATTCATCGTTGTCATTTCTCCCGTAGTACATAAGATATTTCCCATATAATATAAATGACAACATATTGTCAACAGGAAAAAGAAAACCCCCAGAGCGGCATCACTCTGGGGGCTACACTACGGGAATGTAAAGCTTGGGGGCTCTACGAGGATGAATATATACGAATGTATGGGAATTGCAACATATAAATGGGCATAAAAGATGTTTTTTTTCAAATAATTCTATGTAAAGTGGTTTTATGTATAAAGCGATCAACTCAGGAAAGATCGGCGAGCTTATTTGCATGGTTCGCCTGATGAAGCTGGAAGTCCCGTGCGAGATAGTTCACATCGAAACCACCGACATCGTGGCGCAATTACCTGAAGGTTTGATCCGCATCCAAGTGAAATCCAGTCAGTTTAAAAGAAACCACAGCGGGGTTGGCTATCAGTTTTCGCTGGCTTACGGCGGACGGAAAAAGCCGCTTACGAAAGAGCACTGCGACGTGGTTGCTTTTGTCGCGTTAGATCGAGAGCGCGTTTTGTTTAAACCGGTAGAATGTTTAAAGGGGCAGATAACCAAGCGGTTTCTGCCCCATAAGTTTGATAGAGATGATCTTGAGTCTAGGTCTTGGAACCATTGCCTAGATCACTTGTTTTTATGAAAACAAACCCACATTAAAATGAACCACTTTTTCTATATCTTTGGGATCACCCCTGTCTTTGCGGCCGCCGGTTGAAACAACGCCTCTAGCGGTGCTCATGTTAAGCATCCCACAAGTGTCAGACCAACGCACGAAAAGCACCGTGGGTATCTTGACAAGATGATAAATGCTCACGGCTATATTAACTTTTCTTTCAGAAATCATGTAAGTTTTATATTTTTGTTTCGGGTTGTTTCGGCATTTTATCTCTATGAAACAACTTAATGCGTCTTTAGAGCAGACGGCATAGTCAAAACAGGAAAGCTTTGGCAGCTTGTACAAAGTACAGTCAGGATTTCTTTTTTGTATGTATTCTGCACAAGCTCTTTCGTTTTCTATGTCCGCCGAACTTTCATAAACGGGTCGCATCATAAACGCCCGTCATAGATAGCTGCTTCCAGTTCTTCGTCGCTCATACTATCAAAATCAAGCTCCGTGAACCGCGGTTTGTATTTCGGTTTCCGCGGCCGAACTGGTTTAGCTTTGGGGGCGGCCGCTATTGGAGCGACAACCGTATTATTTTTTTCTTGTAGATATTCGAGGGTGGCGTATTTATGTCCGCAAGTAAGGCATTTACGGTTGCGACGAATGGTATTTCCGTGTGGCCTGCTATTATATACTTTACTTTTCCCCTGACACTTCGGGCAAATCACATTGCTCTCCCTGACAGCATTCGTTGATATAAAGTTTGCACACGGCGCATTGCACATGACCGTGCACTTCGACTGGTGGTAAATTTGTCCGGCAGCGCGGGCACTGGTTGTTGTCTAAAAGCTTTTGTATTTTACCGGCGGCACCAAAAGGTTTGGGGGGATAATTCAGTTCTCTGTTCTTCATCATCTTCCAACTCTCCTGATCCGCCACAAAGCTCGCACTCTAACAACCGGTCTTCAAGCCACCCGCCCCGCCAAGACATCGGGGAGGACACTGAGACTTCATACTCACATTGTCCCTCCCCGCCGCACTCAGGGCAAGTTTTCATTTTACAATTTTGAGGGTTTGTTTAGCGCGTTGCTTATTATAATGTTTGTTATGATGCGCTTTGACCCGATCAGGGTTGTTTTTTGCCCAGTTGCGCTTAGAGCATGACTTAGAACAGAACAAGCGTTGAAGACCCGTGAGCCGCGTACCGCATTGCTTGCAGTTTACACGGCCGTTTTTGCGCTTTACTTTTGGCTCTTTTGCCCATTCAGGGATAAACTCGAAAGACATTCCACCGTCAGGGGTGAAGTGAACGTCTTCAGGCAGTTTCTGTTCCTGCTCGTCCAATTCAGCTTCAACCAGAAGGCCGTAGGCCGCGAGCCGCTTCATAGAAGGCGTGGCTTTTATACCATGCTCGTCGATATCGTTAAGAACGTCCCCGATCGTAGAGACAATTAGTTTTGTGTAATCCATTTTAGGCTCCCGTATAAGAGTTAACATTATTTATCCCATACCATAGGGTAAAAAATATATCAACCGAAAAAAGTTTTAACTTTATTCCGCTTATTTAGGTTTTTCTTATGGCGGCCTTTTCGCCGAATACGCTTTTTAAAAGCGAGTACGACGGTTTGTTTAGCCATTCTGTTTATAGACTTCCCACATTATCCGAAGCTGCCCACTGATTGTGCGCCCTTCTGATTTTGCGAGACTTTTAATCTGCTCATATACCTCGATCGGTACTAAAACAGATTTCCATTTTGTTATGTCCATAAGAAAACCCCTACATATGGTGCTGATATAAGCGAATATATAGGAGCACTGAGGATAAAACAAGCAAAAAAAGCCCTGTACCGTAAGCACAGGGCGAGTTTAGGGAGGAAACCATTACTTCTGTAGTTTATACAACAATAAAAGTAATAAAGCTATCTGAATAGCATCAATCCAAGGTACGCCGAAACCATTGCTCATGTTACTCTGCCTCGCCCCAACTAGGCCCGATTTCAATATCGCACTTGCTAGGGATTTCTAATGGTACAGCATTTTCCATTATGTTGGCAACCTCTGCGGCATCTTCACGATTTTTCACAGAAATTGCGATTTCGTCGTGGATTTGAATGAGGGGTACGCGCCCAGTTTCATAAATATTTACCATTGCCTGCTTTGTCATGTCCGCAGCCGACGCTTGAATGAGCCGGTTCAAAGCTTTGTAGGTGTATGCCCGCTTCAGTCTGGTGGTCTCGCCGTACTCTTGCACCGCTTCGCGGTAAGGCAACGCCTTGTTCATGGCGAATGTATCGGGCTCCCAAAGGTCAAACCGGCACTTACGCCCTAATATAGACCGGACGGAGCCGCCGCTGGCGCGGTCGTTGAGCCGCTTTTGTACGCCGTTCATCAGTCCTTTAACAAACGGGACGCGCTCGTGATACTGCTTAACTAGGTCTTTTGCTTCGTCTACTTCGATGGCTAGCTGATCGGAAAGCTTGTTCACGCCCATCCCGTACATCATACCAAGGTTAATTGTCTTCGCTTGTTTGCGCGGGATGTCCGCCATTTCTGCCACCATCGTATGAAAATCCATATTAGGATCATGTCTATAAGCATTTACAAACTCCTCCACGCCGCGCATTTCTATGCCGCGTGATTTGTTATAAAGATGTGCATAGTGAACCAAGATGCGCGGTTCTTGCTGCGAGAAATCAATCGCAGCCCACTGCTCGCTTTCTTCTGGTAGGAATAGGCTACGGATCATCGGCCCTAGTTCAGGGTCGCGGGCGGGGATTTGCTGTAGATTTGGGTTTGACATTGATATGCGCCCCGAAACCGTGCCGCCGTCGTCTGATCTAATCTGGTTGATGTGCCCGTGAATGCGTCCGTCTGACCGGCAGTGCTTCATAATGGTGTTAATAAACGTGCCGCTAGTCTTGTTTAGGTTACGCGCCTGCACGATTAGTTGTGCCAGTTCATGCGGGTGATCCGTTAGGAAAGACTTTGTAAAGGACGGCGCACCCTTTTCAGTTTTTGGATAAGCAATGCTTAACTTATCAAAAGCTTTAGAAATTGAAGCAGCCGCCCAAAGCTCCACGTCCATACCGGACACAGACTTTATTTGTTTAACGATGTCTTTTTCTTTTTTGACTAAAGCATTCCTTGTGCGCTCTACGCGGTCTTGGTCAACGCGAACACCGCGCCACGTCATGTCGATCAGGCACGGTAAAAGCTTTAGCTCTAGTTCGGCGATATGCCACAAGTCTTCCTTGGTTAATTGTGTGGATAAATAATTCCACAATTCCAAAGTTATTTCTGCGTCGTTTTGTGCGTAAGGCCCGACATACATTGCAGGCATCTTCCACATATCGGCTTTAGGGTCTAACCCAAACTCTCTGGCCGCTTCTTGCAGCGTTTTCTCTGTCTTAATTTTACCCAGAAGCTCGTAACAAAGTGAGTTCAGACTGTAGCTAAATCTGTTTTCGTCTAGCAGCGCAGCCACAAGCATTGTGTCGATAATCTTCCCATTTAGCCCAAAGCCCATCCGGCGTATCCAGCCAGCATCATATTGTGCGTTGTGCATGATCTTATCCGCGGGGCACTCAAACACTTTTTTAAGCCACTTGTTTACGATCCGCTCGTCTAGGTTACCGCCGCCAAGATGCCGGATAGGTATGTACCCAGCCCAGTCTGCAACAGCTATTGCATAGCCTACAACCTCGCCATCACCGGTCGGCCATCCGGGCCCGTTGGTCTTGATGTTAGGGTCGCGAGTCTCAACGTCGATAGCGATTTGTTTTGCGCTGAAAATGTCAGGTAGTTCTGCGGGTGGGACCCATTCACTCTTGGGGCCGAACATTGTCATTTGCAAACTCATTAAAAAAGTTCCGTATCAGAAATAAGGTTTTCGCCGCCCAGCGCAGCATAGCCACAGATATCAATCCACGAGTCCTCGTGGTCTGTTTTCATAAGCCGTGCCGCCTTTACCATGATCATGCAGAGCACAAACTGCTGCTCCGTCACCTCTATTCCTAAAATCACAGACCACAACTTGGCTATGTCCTGAAAGTTTTTGTGAGCATCGCCGTAATCTTTTGCGCGATCGCCGTTGATCAAATCACCAGCAGTATCTAAAATTTCTTCTCTGTTCATATCTGATAAGCCTTTGTTGCGTCTTCTGGTTCAACTAAAAAGAGGTTCTGTTTAGTTCTGGTAAGACCGACATAAAATACTCTGTGTATATCGTCGGGGGCGAGTTCAGCCGCTTTTGCCGCAGCCGGTGATAGTCCGGTAAATAAGACCACGTTATCTGCTTCACCGCCTTTAGAGCCGTGGATCGTGGACAGTTGTATACGGGGTTCGGCGTTAAATTTCTCACCCCGCCGGAGTAGGGCCGTGATGTACGCGCGGTCGGCACTGGGCAGCCTATCCATTGCTGTATGCCAGACGCAATCACGGATGTTTTCTTCGAGGTGCGGGCTGCCTATAATGTGCACCAGTTCAAGAAGGCCGTGATCCGCGATCAGTTCATCGAGTGTAACCAACTCATCATTATCTAAAGCGGGTAATTTTTTAAATCCGCGCTTGACTCTGTCTCCAACTGACATATAACTGTACACGGCTCGTGCAGTCTCCCCCGTAACTTGTTTACCCCTTCTTAACTGTTCCCATCCGTTGACAGCAACACTAATGCTTTCAGGCACGGATCGCTTACCTCGGTAGCTAAATAAGTGGCCGCGGCCGCGTAAGTCAGCTTGAACGTCAGAGAGGAAGTATGCGGCTTGGGCTAGCACGAGCCACGATCCCTGCGAAAAGTTAATAGCCGACACGTCTGTCACGCGCTCTACTGCTCCGTGGTCTTTGCGCGGCAAATAGTTTTTAGGGACGCGCCTTTTAATCCTACGGGCTACACGTTCGGCTAGTGGGTGCACAGAAGCGGGAACGCGGAAGGACTGCTCTAGTACCTCGTAACCGCCGTTAAGGCCGATAAAATGCTCAACATCTGCACCTGCCCAACGGTAAATGGCTTGGTCGTCATCGCCAGCGCAGTATATCTTTTCCGAATGCTGTTCTAAAACGTGCGCTACATCCCATTGTAAGGGAGACAAGTCCTGCGCTTCGTCGATAAAGGTGACCGCGAGCCGTGGGCAGAAGGCCGCGCCCTCTCTTACAAACACCTCCAGCATATCCGTAAAGTCGTAGAGCTCGAACCGGTTTTTATATTCAACAAGGCTGTCGGCTATGTACTTGACCTTGTTCCAAGGCTCGGCGATCTCGCTTTGGTTATACTGCTCGCGTAGGCCGACTTTGCGTAAACGGGCTAAGTTAATCAGGCTAATTACGGGATTACTATTTTTACTTAGGTCGAAAACATCTTCCCCGCTTATTTGCGAGCCGTCTACGTTTAGGTCAAAGCCGAGGGCCGCGCCCAGTTCTTTGTAGTGTTCGGACTGCATAACCTGTTCTTGCCGTATGCCGGATAAGCGGAGGGCAAAGCTATGTAGGGTACGGAACCACGGAAGCTGTGATTTATCAAAACCAAACCGTTTACTTGCCCGCTCAACGGCTTCATTTGCAGCCTGCTTGGTGAAAGCAAAATAGCCGATAAGGGACGGGTCTACGCCCGCGGACAGGGCTTCGTCTACCTTGTTAAGCAGGGCTGTAGTCTTACCAGTTCCGGGTGGGCCGTATATACGAAAGATTTTAGTTTCCATGTTCTTCGTCCACAATATCTTCAATTTTTTCCATAAACTTTATGAAGACGGGGGTTTCGTCTCCCACCCACGCTCCGACTACGTTGTAGAACATGAACTCGACGGCGTCGTCGAACTCCATTCGATCCCGCTCGCACAAGATAGCAACGCATTTATCAAAATCATACGCAATAACGTCCGGTTGACATGCGCGGCTACACACGCCCACAAAGGCTTGATTAAATCCATCAGCTTTTAACATTAGAAGGGTGACTCCTGTTGTCCGTTAAAGTCAGGGGTTTTTAATTCCACGTCCATTCTTTCATAAGAAGGAATAGACCAAACCCGTACAGGTCGGCCTTTGATTTTTAATACACGACTTTCCCCGCCCATATCACGAAGACGTTGAGCTATTTTATAAGGCTTATATTCAAAAAACTTGTTACGTTTTAAGTACGACTCAAAGTCTTTCATTCGGAAGAACGTAATGTTTGTTTCTTCATCCGTCCACGGACGCTTCAACAATATTTCTTCCCTATCTTTTGCCGCCTGCATATGAGCACAAAACTCTTCTAAATAGTCATAGAATTGCCCGCTAGTGCTGGCGTCTTCAGCAACGTCGATGATGGCACTTTCATTTGCTTTCATCTCGTTCATTAAACCGCCTATGCGCGTCTCCCACGCCTGTTTACTGAGTGTGCGCGGCATTGTGTTCAACTGCTCCATACAAGCCTTCTGGAAGGCTAGTTGGCTCATTAAACCGTCAGTGTCTAATTCCAGCGGCTCGCCGTTTACATCAACAAACCAGACAGGCGGGTTTGAGTTGTACTTACGCAAGTTGGCGACGGTCGCGCCCTGTACCATAGAGCCGATACCGTGCTTTTTTGTTTGGCACAGTTCTTTGTTGCAGTGCGCGTTAATAGGCGCATCGCTGCACCGGTACGCGTAGTCTTTTTTCTGTAGCTGCTTTGCTACGACGTTGACCTCGCTTAAAGGAAGCGGCGGCTCAAGGTACTGCAAGTTGTATGTCAGGATTTCTGACTCCCAGCTATCGGGGTATGCTTTGCGTAGATACACGCCTATGTTAAACAGACCGTTGTTTCTTCCGCCCTCACTGATTTTGTTTTTAATTAAAAACTGTAGACAAGGCGGACCGTCACGCATGGTGGCGGTCTCTACCTCTTCGCCGATTTGTAATTTAGTGATCTGCTCCGGAGTCTGTTTGTGCGTTTCGTATAGCTCAAAAAACTCTTCTAGCTCTGCGCTGCTACCGTCATCTTTAATAGCATAGCGCAAGCCTTCTTCTGCGTTGTAGTAAGGCAGGTTCAGGAAATTTCCCACGTCATCGCGCTCTAAGTGGAGCTTAATCTGTTTTGGAAATATCTCGCTACCTCCGTAGCCGAGGGCAGCAGAAATTTGCTTTAGCGCATCCTGCATATCTTTGGCATCTACCCAGTCGGTAGTAAACAGGAAGCAATGCGCCCCACCAGACTTTGACCGGCAGACCACCAACGGCAGTTTTAGCTTCCTGATTTTTTCAACCAGAAGCTTGTGGTCAAGCGGGTATTGGTCAACGTCAATACAGCCCCAGACGCACTGGTTGTTTTCGTTAATCGGTATGATGCCGATAGCGCGTCCTGTGCCAGCGATATGCCCTTCCCACAGTTCCGTGGTCCGTGGTTCGCGCACAATGGCTGCTCGTCCGGTGTTCTTACCGTTCGCTTGTGTTTTTTCAATTTTATATGTGCCATAGGCCAACTGTAGGCCGTTAAATATGGCAGAAAACTTTTCTACAGACATGATGCCCCCAAAAGCAAGAAGGGTGACGTTATAACGCTATAACGCCACCCCTAGTATTTAGAACGGTACGTCGTCGGAGAAGCTTTCCCCGCCCGCGTTTTCGTCCTGATGTTTAACTACAACCTCACCGTCGCTAATGCTCTTCGCAAAATCTTTTGCTCGGTTGTAGGTGTTGACATCTTCCACCGGACCGACGCGGCTCATTTCCCAGCCGTGCCAGCTACCCTTGCTGTTTTCTTCTAAGGTCGTCTTCAAGTTGTAGACGTGGCTGAAACGTGGCGGGGTAAACGGCCCGTTCTTGCCTTGCAGGGTCAATGAAGAGATCATGCTGTTCCACTTGCGTGACTTCTTCAATTGAGTTGATTTCATTGCAACCAGAGCCGTCTCGATAGAGCCGTCATCATGCAATACAATTACGTAATGCTGATGCGTTTCTTCGATGTACTGCCCAGAGCCGTCCTGAACATATTCGCGGTTGTCGGACGGGTCGCGTTTGGTTTCGGGCTTCTTTTCTCCGGGCGAATAAATCGCTACCGGTGCGCCCGTTCCCTCGCCCAGTGGGGCCCATTGAATGAACCGGCGTTGGTAGGCAACCGGAATGACGTTAAGCCCGTCCTTGCCCTTTGTTACGCGCCCAGAGACAGTGTTGTAAATGTCCCCTTTGCGAGCTTCTTCCAAATTATCCAGTTCTTTGCTCATGCCGCCCAAAATCTTTAGGAAGGGTAGCGCAAGATCGTCTTGACCCATATTTTCGAGACCGACGCCTGCGTCTGCCTCAAACATAGTAGGATCGAATTGAATTATTTCAGCAGACTTAGCTTCTGCAACTTCTGTTTTCTTTTCAGCCATTTTATTTACTCCTCTTAATGATGGCACGTTGTCCGACGTATGCTCCAAATAACTCCATTGGGAAGTCGTCACCATTCTCAACACGTTCCTTGACAAAGGCACGAAGCGTCGAGTGGTGGATACCCGTGTCTTGCTCCGCAAAATAACCCTCTTTTTCCGCAAAGGCTTTGAAGGCAGACGCTTTATCGTCTTCTCCCCTGCCAAACGTACACGCAACGGTATTTTTAATGATGTCGTCATACCCATTCTCCCGAAGCCAGTCATAAGCAGCCGGACGATTGTCCACGAGGATGTTCGCCCCGTAGGTTGGCTTGACTGAGATTTCAGAACCGTCATCAAGCTTCATGCTGGTCAAACCGATTTCGGCCAGCATTGTCGGCAAGTCTTCATCCGTCATCTTCAGCAAAACACGTTTCTCCTCCTTGAGCTTTTGCTCAAGTTGGGCTACGCTTTCTTCCTGATCTCGGATTGCTCTTGCCATTCCAGCGACGGTAGTCAAGTCGCTCTGGTCCAGTTTTTCAACTGATGAAGCCAGCTTTTCTTCAAAGTCAGCTTCCATTTGGTCAAATATATTGCTCATCGCAATCTCCTTTTTTAAAGACACGTTTCCGGTCTTGACTCCACGTATATATTCTTATATGTTCGCATAGTCAAGGAGAAAGTTATGCGGGATTACAAATTCAAAACAAAACCATTTGATCATCAAATGACGGCCCTAAAAGA
>Ga0208767_1000298_pt1 | contig 38368 bp, 61 predicted proteins | sample VirMetDEL_Mar_21_FD_184514 | JGI IMG/M metagenome (GOLD analysis project Ga0208767, IMG submission 184514) | Aqueous microbial communities from the Delaware River and Bay under freshwater to marine salinity gradient to study organic matter... | ecosystem: Environmental > Aquatic > Marine >... | reverse complement strand
TGAAGCTCTGCTTGTTTTGCAGTTATCTGGTCATTGGTAATATTGTTTGGATTACCATCATGCCATGTAATACCATCTAAACTTTCGCCATTAACACTTACTTGTGCATTTGGGTCTAAAGCTAAAATTGCTGATATTATATCTGTCATAATTAATCTCCTTTTATCCTGCTATCTCCATAACTGTAATTACAGATGTAAATCTACCTGTTATAGCACTATCTCCATCATTTTCTACACCCCTATTAACATATGCTGTACCACTACTTTCTGAAAACATTTGAAGTTTATATGTGGTTGCACTTGTAGTGCTTGGACTATCCAAAAATTCTATACAATAATCAAAGGTTGGGTCATTTGCTGATGCTCCCCATTGTCCACCTGTGGTTGCTCTTGTTCTATTACTCGCTGAATCATGAATACAAATTTCAGTTGCATCTCTTAATAAAAATATTGGGTAAAGATATGGTGCTGTTCTGTTTAAACCAATGTTTATTCTACCTGTAATTAAAATCTTATTAGAGGATGAACTTGGTGTTATTGCAACAGATAATCCTGTAATATCAACTTTTGTAGCAGAAGTTGTAGTAAATGTGTCTGTCTTCGTAGTAGATAAAACCTGTAAAACCTTGCCCGGTGTTACTAATTTAGCATTAGTTATAATTCCATCACTTATTTGTTGTGCTGATGTTATTTCTCTACCACCCTGTATTGCCATTATCCTGCTATCTCCATTAATGTTAAAGTTGTTGCACCTGTAAAACCTGTATTTAAACCTCTACGATTAATATACATTGTTGCATTAGCTGTAACTACTTTTAATTTATAAGTCAATTCAGATGTGCTAGATGGGCTATCTATATATGTTCCAGTCATAGACATCATTGCATTATTATTAGTAGAGCCACCTGTATTGATAAGAGCAGATGTGATTCCAGCACTTGGCAATCTAGTAGAATCTCTCTCTACAAAAAATGAAGCATCACCATCTGAAGCATTTGTAAAAGGTATAACAGCTTGAACATAAATTTTACTTGAAGTTGAGATTGGAGTTATTGAAGCAGTTAACAAGTCTGCTGCTGTTGCACTACTGTGAGTTGACTGTGTGGTATTTACTGCATTTATAACTTGTAATATTTTGCCAGGAGTTGCTAACTTAGAACTTACAATACCTGCACTATCAGCTATTTTAGCATTAGTTACTGTTCCATCTTCTATTCTACTTATTCTTCCTGCTACTGGCATTATCCTGCTATCTCCATTGCTGTTATTGTTGAAATACCCCTTGCATCTTCATCATTTGTGCTTGTATGGTCTCTTTGATTTCTGTTTATATACGAAGTTGCTGTCCCATTACTTGCTAAAGCTATTTTATATGTCAAAGCACTTGTGCTTGATGGTGTATCTAAAAATTGTCCAGCTACATTATCAGATTTGTAAGTAGGATAATTGCCACCTTGTGCTTGTGTAACTCTTACCCTAGTGCTTGATGTATCACCTAATGCAATAGCAGTAGAATCTCGTAATAATCTTATGTAATTTACATTAGCACCACTTGAGCCAGTCATTACATTCCAAAGAATTAATATTTTACTGCTTGTTGCTGATGGAGTAATTGCTACTGACAATCCAGTATCAACAAAAGCTGTTTCTGCTGGTGATGTAGTTGAAAATGTGCTTGAAAAAGTTCCTTGTACGACTTGTAATATTTTACCTGCTGTGATTGTCTCTGAAGCACCTAAGTCAATTTCTGTACCATTAACTGTGAGACTATCATTTAATAATTTTGCATTTGCAATACTTCCTGCTAGTTGTGCATTTGTAATTGATATATCGCTACCTAGCTTGTTGTTAGTTACAGCATTGTCTGCTAACTCTTCTGATGTTATTATTCCTGTTGCACCTGCTACTGCCATTACTCTGAGTTCTCCCTATCATAAATATCATTTACGGCATCATCTAAAATTTTGTTTTTTTCTTCATCAGTTAATTCAACCTTTTCACCATTAACAATTTTAAAAGTTGATTGGTCGTTTACTAATGATTCTCTAATCTCTTCTTTTGTTCTAGGCATTTCTTTTCTTCCCATATACTTGAATTTGACCACTTACCCAATATCTAGTGTCAGTCCAACCTAATTGAATTCCATCAACTGCTGTGGCTAGAGTATCAATTGTGCAATAAGCATTAGATATATCGTAAAAACCATCATGTGTTTTACCTGCCCAAAAACCTTGTATAGTTGCTTGTGGATTAAATGGTTTAACATCCAATTTAAAATGCATTGTTGATGATGTTGAACTTGTTACTGCTGGAATATAATTTGCTACTCTCATTTGTCCAGTTGATAATGTAAATCCATCTGTATTTAAAGACATGGTGCTACCTAATCTACCAGCAATTCTAGCATTGTAAGTTGTTGTGCTACCAAATAAAGTTGAGCCACCACCTCTGTAATTAATATTTAAATTAAAACTACCATCATTTAATACTGTGTTGTTTAGATTTATTGTGTATTCAGAAAACTCATCATTACGAAAAATACCATCGTATGTGACTGTAGATGTGCCAGATGAAACAATTGTTTCTTGTAGTAGTTCTAATGCTCCTAAGTTGTTATTTACTAATCCTTGTAATGCCATCTTACACCTTCAAGATGAAGGGGTCTGAACTTGGGAAAGTTATAGTAACTGTTCCACCATCTGGAGTTAGTGGAAACCCTGTGCCTTCACTCTGTATAAATAATAGTGGACTTGTAGATGAATCTGCTGTTGACACGAACAATACAACACCATTTACTACTGAGTTAACTGCTACTGTTGCTATATTTAAATTATCTGCATCCAATCTACCAGATGCTACAGCTACATTAGATAGTGAACTTGTTCCAATCTGTGCTGCTGTTGGTATATCGCTTAAAAATTGATGTGCTGCTGAAAATGTATAAAGTGTTGTATTAACAAGTGTTACTCCAATTGTTTGTGTTGCTAAATTAACACTTCCACTTGCTAGAAATTGTCTTGCTGTATCGTAAATATGTGCCATGTTTAAATTCTACCTTAAATCCTAAATAGTTTCTATAACTATCTCTCCTGAATAAAATTGCCTGAAATAAGGTGCAATAAACTTATTGTAAGGCTCAGAAGTTCCTACTATTCTAACATCATAATAACTGTTAGCGAAAGTATCATCTTCTATAAATCTTAAATTTGTTCCTGTGCTGAACCAAGAATTTACTATTGATACATCAGATGATGTAACAAATGTAGTTGGGATTTTGTATCTACGAAATGTAGAAGCTGGTGTTATGTAGGTAAAAAGCTTTCCACCTTTTGTTCTTATGTCTTTTTTATCAAATGTTTTATCGAATGTATATCCATAACCCGCAATATCAGTCAAATCTATGTAGCTTGAATTTGGAACTCCTAGTAACATTGCCATTATCTTGATTCCCTCTGTTTGAGTGTTGTTGTATTACCAGCTTGTCCTAAAGTGTTTAATGCTGGTAAGATTTTTTCTTGTGCTAAGTCTACCCAATATGTTGCGGGTTTGTCCATTAGAGCTTGGTCTATATTTGCTCCAGGCATAATTTCTAATCTTTGTATAACTACTGTGCCGCCCATTTGTTCGTTTGGAATAATTGTTCCTGGTGTATCTGGTACAAACAGCTCTGGTCCTCTTTCACCAACAATAGATGCAACCCCAACTGGTGGTCTACCTCCATCAGCAAATAATCCACCAATACCTTTTGCTATAGAGCCAATCCCTTTTCCAAGTCCACCAAATAATCCACTCATTCCTTGACCAGCAAACCCTGTACCAAAAGCCATACCTCCAAAGCCTAAAGAAGCCATTATGGCTTTCATAATTAACATTTGTGTAATCATTGCTACAATTTGAGCAATAACTTGTTTAGCCATTTGTTTAAACATACTACCTAAACTATCTTTTAGACTTTTACCATCCATGATTGTATCTGCAACTGCATTACCAAATCCTTGTGGAAAATCTTCTACAAGTGTTTTAAAAGCTGTTTCTTTAAACTCTTCGCCTAATCTTTTCATACTATCTACAGTATCATCTAAGCTTATTCCAGTTTTCAAATTATCCCATGCACTTCTGTAATTGGTTAATTTTGCTTGTTGTGCTTCTACAGCTTTTATTAATTCTTCAGTTTCTAATTTTAACTGTGCTGGAGATAAAGTAATTCCACTTGCTGCTGCCGCATCAATCGCTTCTTGCCTTTTCTGCTTCTCTAGTTCTGCTATTTCCATCGAACTTAACATCGAATTTCGTAGAGCTCTAAATCCTGATGATAATGTTTCTAAAAAACCTGCTTCATTATTAACTTCTACACCCATAGCTTGCAAAGCTTTTGTGAACATGCCTGCTTCACTACCAGATTCCTTAAAGCTTTTATGCAGTTCACTGTTACTTTCTTCAAGTTTTTTTAAGTCATTTTCTGTGCTTGGAAATAAACTTGCTAGGAAAGTTAAACTGGTAACTATTAATCCCAAAGCTTCTGCAACAACTTCAAATGCATCAGCTACTAACTCATAAGCTCTAGCAAGATTTGCTGCTCCACCTTGATTTCTTTGCAATTCAGAAAACATTGTTGTGAAAGAATTTTTAACTGCTGTTCCCAAGTCTCCAATTGTCATCCTGGTTCTTTGAAACATGAAATCAATTTTTTCAGTATTTTGTAACAAAGCATCCATGATAACTTTTGGAGTTATCTTTCCTTCAGATGCTAAATCTTTTAAAGCTTCAATTGGATAACCAGTAGCTTGTGCGATGTCTCCTAAAAGAGCAGGCATAATCTCTTGAATAGCTCTAAATTCATCACCTTGCAATCTACCAGATTGTAGTGCTTGTGATAACTGCAACATTGCTGAACGAGATTCATGCATTGATACACCTTGAACTTTCATCATTTTAGAAAGATTCTCAGTTGCTTGTGCTACATCATCTATGTCATAACCTAATCGTTTAGTAGCAATTCTCATTCTAACAAAAAGAACTGTTGCATCTTTTATAGGTGTTCTAGTTCTTCTTGCGATGTCTCGCATCCTTTCAAAGTTAACAGTTAGCTCTTCTGCACTCGCAGAAACAACTCGCAATCTGTTGTTTAGCTGTCCAGCATTTTCCGCAAATTCAAATAATTTTTGTGCAGCTATTACGATTGCAAAAGCTTTTAATATACGAGTGAAGTTTACTAAGGTTGCACCCATACCTTTTAAAGCTCCAGTAGTCTTTTTAGCTACTGCATTAACACCACTTATGCCCTTAGCTAGCCCTTTCTGAGCATTTGCAGCTTCCTTAGTAGCCTTTCTAATTCTTTCATACTCATAAGTCTGTCTTGGTGCTACAGGAGGTAGTATAGGAGTTGCTTTACCAAAAGGTTTTGTAGGTCCTTCTACAGGAGGTAATGCTGCTGCTCTTCCTGCACCAGACATTCCTGCATAGGCTAGTTTCTGCTGTTGTAAGGCAGCAGTCTGTGTCCTAATTGCTTTTGTGCTTTGACCAAGTGAAGCTGCTATTCGTTGTTGGCTTTGTTGAAAGCTTTTATATCCACTTATAGCTGTGCTTACAATTTTATTATTATTAGAGAGAGTTGCTCCAAAGTGTTGATAGCCTTTGGCTATAACTTCTGTTTTTCTTGCTAAGTTAGTTAAGGATGCTCCTAATGCTTTTTGGGTTTGGCGATACCTCGCCTCTTGCTGTTGCATTAGTTTAAGTTGTTTTAAGTAGTTAGCATTGCCAGCAGAAAGTTTTTTAAAAGCGGCAGTATACTGTTTAGTGTCTAGTGTTACAAAAAATTTCGCTTCGTTCTTTCTAGCCATTTCGATTCCTTGAGTTTGTCTGCCTAACTCTCTTTACAATTATAGCATACAATTTATCAATTTCATGAGCAGTAAGCTCATAGGTCTGACTTTTTGACCATCCATAATGGTAAGCAAAGAAATCAACTATGTCTAATTCTTTTATTTTTGCTCGAGGGAGCTTGCCCCTAAAAAATGAGCTACCATCTCGTTAAGCACTTTGACATCTTCCATAGAACAATTATCTAAAAGCCAATCTACTGTTACTTGATTTTCTGTTGCTGGTAAAGCTACAGTTAAAACTTTAACAATAGTATCAAATGGTGCTTTCTCGCCTAAGTCAGCAAGACTACCGATTTGTTGTTCTAGTTCGTGAATCTGTCTAAGAGTTGCAGGGTTAATGTTAACTTCTTTATCTTTTACAGTGAACTTCATGAGTTTCCTCCTATATTTAATAACTAGCTGATGTGTTTGTTAGTGTTGCTCTTAGTGAGTAGCTTGAAGATACATCGTATTCTCCATTACCTTCATAAGAAGCTGTGATTCTTCCTGGACCACCAACAGGAGAAGCATAAGTTGTATAGTTACATTGTGGAATATCAAATGTAATTTCATTATTAGCACTTCCACCAATGTTATCTCCAGTGATTGTAAATTGGAATCTTTGTCTTGTTTGAGCTCTAAATGCATTGTATTCAGTTTGTGAAGAGAAGTCTTGGTCTCCAGCTACATTTACAGTTCTAAATCCTGTTCTTTTAACTCTTGAATGCACCTTAGCTCCGTTAAGAGTTGCAATTCCTTCAATTGGATTATCAATTGTGATTGTTGCAGATTCGAAAGCATCTGAAGCTGAACCAGCTACTTGTAATGATGTTTCGTTCCAAGTAAATGGGTCTGCTGAAATAAAGCTAGGTGTTGTTGGATTTTGTAATGATGATGTTCTAGCATGAACTGTTGCAGTTGCATTGATGATTCCACCAGCAGTGATTTCTATTGCAAGTGTGTGAATCATAGCATCTGTGTATTGATAGCTACTTCCAACATTTTTAAATACTGCTACTGTGTAAGGTTGTAATGCAAAGTTATCATCAAAGTCAGTTTGTCTTGGAATAAACTCATGCTGATAAGCAGAAGTTTGTAATGTTGATGATGCATTACCAATACAAGCATTTAAGAAGTGTCCTAAATAAATTGGATGTGGTTCAAATACAATATCACCAGTTACATTATTAATTCCTTCTAACATATTTGGATTGTCATAGATTGCTTTTAAACTTTCTGATTGTAGTTGTTCAATGTTCTCAGTAAGAGATTCAGATACAAACGGAATATACACCCAATTTGATGTCGCTGTTCCAACTGAATTTTGTTTTGATATTGCTAAATGTCCACCAATTCCGTAGCCCATTATTTATCTCCTTCTGAAACTTTAGTTTCTTCTTTTATTTTACTAGCTTTTATAGGTTTTGCAATGCCTTCGGAAACAAGTTGCTCTCCAAGAACATCAGATACCTCAACCTTCTTTCCTTTTTCGGTAACTCCAAATCCTACTAATTCTAATCCGCCTACTAAAAATTCTATTTTCATTATTCTTTGACCTCACAGTCTAAAGTTAATGATACACCTTTAAAAAACCCAAGTCCAGCAGTATTTTTTTGATTATCAAACTCTCCACCGCCAAATTTAAAATATAAAACTGTATCATTCAAAGTTTTGTTTTCTTTTAAAACTTCTTTTACTTTCCCAAGCATTGTATCTCTTGCCTGACTACCACCAACATTTTCTAAATTAAAATCATACATCCAGATAACAATTGATAATGATGTTAGATAAGGTGTAGCCCCACCAATAGTTTCTGTATCTTGTAATGTTTCATGTTCTTCTAAAAAGATTTGTATTTGCGGACAACTTACTTCATTTAAAATTGCTTCGCCTTCTACTTCAATTGTAGTAGCTCTACCGCCAAAGGAATTAGTTCTTGAATCATTATCTAATAAAGATTTAATTTCGTTCTCAATTCCTGTGTAATCTATAATCGCCATTATTTTAACCTCTTGTTAAATTCTTTTAATATATCTCTTTGAAGTCGGTCTAAGGTGTCAAAATCAACATCTGCTGAATCAGGCATAAAAGGTCTAGCTGGTTGAGCTCTAACTCCAAATAGTTGTGCTTGAGTTTTTAATCCTTTACCGCCAGTTCTTACACCACCTACTGAGCCATCGTTAAACCATTCAGCATATGTTAATAAGTGCTGCATATCTAATGTAGTTGCTGTCTTTGTGCTTGAAAGTTTCATTTTAAACCTAGAAGTGTTTGCAAATTTACCAGGTATTGAATTCAACATAAGCCCAGAGAGTATTCCAATGTCTCCTTCAGTGTTTACAAACTCTTGATATCTAGGAGATAGCTTTTCCCAAGGTTCTCCTTGAGGACTTGATTTTGTTCTAAAACTTCTTCTAATTTCTCTAAGGATATCTTCAGAGGCTTGTTTAATTAATCTTCTTCTAGTCTTTACCCCAAATGCCTTATCAAGCCTATTTACTCGACTGGTAATCTGATTTAGGTCATATACAGTTCTTAGCATTAGTATAGAGCTGGGTTGTAATCTTCATTGTCTACAGCATCTAGCTCATCATCTAATCTATCAGAATCAATCTGCTGAAGTGTAGAGTTAAGCATAGTGAATGTAGGATTGTAATTCATTGTGTTTGAGAAGATAGTATCGCCTGCATTATAAGTAATTAGCTCAAGCGAATTGTTATATATCCCGATTTCTCCTGTATTGATTTTATTCAAATAATCCATGACCTGCTCTCTTCTTGCTGCAACCCATGAATTTTCACTTCCAATTTCTTGAGTAAAGAATCTTTCTAATATTTTAACAAGAGAGTATTCTGTTGCGATAGATTCTACAATCGGTGCTCCGTTTGTAAAAGGCAGAGTATAGTTGTTTACAAGAAAACCATTAATCTCATTTTCCGCTTGGTCTATAAAAAAACTAATTGATGATGAAGTAACAGTTGAAAGACTTCCTACTCTTGGATATAAATTGTAAACATTATCTACAGTTGTGTAACTAGGCATAGAGATATTATACAAGTAAAAGCGAAGCTTTCGCAAATTTTTTTTGAACTATACTTGACACAATTAAATTAGTATTTTAGTTTTTTTATATATGAAGTTTCCTAAGAACCCTTTCCCCAAAATCGAAGTCTGGTGGCTAGACCCACAATCGCACTCGGAATGGACAGAACTATCCAACATGGAACTAGAAGAACCAGCTTTATGCCACACCATAGGATTCCTTGTGCATAAAACAAAAGAGCGAATAGTGATTGCTTCAGACTTAGCTTATGGTGACCATAAACAGGTTGATTCCTACGGGAGTGTGATAACCATACCTGTTTCCATAATTCTTTCCTCATCTATTAAATTATAACCTATAGTGGACAAAAATAAATAGGGGGGCACATTGTGTGTCGAGATTGTAGTAAAATTCACCTGTTGCAGTTATGATAGATTAGATATATAATATATATATAAAGTTTTTAAATTTGAGGTGTTTATGAAATAGATAAAAAATTAGCATGGAATGAACGGAGTAGTTCGCAATCCCAAAAGTCTATACCGGTAAATCCGATGGAGTGGTAGGCTTCTATAATCTAGGCAGAAGGAGTATTAATAAGATATGTAATGCAACGGAGTCTAGCTAGGTAAGACATCATTATTGATTATCTACCCCTAGAGAAAAAAAGAAAAACATTATCATTATTAAATCACGGAGGCATTTATTATGCATACATTACGAAAACACAATACAACATTATCAAAGCCAGTATCTATTGAATGGGAATTCAAAAGCAGAGATGGCTATTACAATCTTAAGGATATCATCAATACTAGATATCCCGAACTAAACTTTGAGACTGAACACGGTCACAATCATTATGAGTTGAATCTTAGGCATTACTTACCGCTTAATCAATCAATTCAATTCTGGACTGACTTTGTAAATCAAGTTGACTGGCATACCAGACTTGATGAACAATGCGGGATGCATGTTCACATAGACATGACAGACAAGACACCAATCCAGATAGCTAACCTAATCACAAGCTTTTACGAATTTCAGAATGTGATTCAGTTAGGCATTCCTCGAACTAGATGGGAAAGCAATGTTAACTGCAAAGAAGTAAGAAGAGAAAATGCAGAGTTTGCTTACGAATATGCTCAGAAGTGGCAACGAGGCGAGATAGACAGAGAGACTTTCATCAGTCACATAAGCGGATGGAAATTCTACGGACTCTCTACCAATCAGCTAAGAAGTTACGGCACTATCGAGTGGCGATGGTTTGGGACAACAAAGGTTGCAAGCAAGCTCTTTCAGAGGGTCATGTTAGCGGTAAACCTAACAGAATACTGGTCAAGACCAACAACGAAACTCTTCAAGGTAACATCAGAGTCACCGAGAATGAGGGTCAGAAAATCTGGAGCGATTGAGAAATCAAAGGGTAACAGATACAGCAAAGGCGAGCCTAAGAATCTACACTGGAGCTGGAGGCAAGTATTCGAATACGGAAGTGAGAATCTAGGACAGGCGAAGATGTGGGAAGCTGACTGTATCAGACTAGCCAATCACAACATCGAGAGAGTCGACCTCGAAGGAATAGTCGACGAAATCAAAACAAGATATGGGAAGGCGGGGGCTTGACCCCCTCCCCCAGAGGAGAACGAAATGATAAATAAAGAAAGACAAAACTTATGCAAAGTAATAACAGAATGGGAAATAGATAATTGGATATCTCAATCCCAAGCTGGAAGATTGAGACATTGGGTTGCTAATAAAGACTCAATAAATATAGACACTGAGTTTTTCAAAGAGTTAAGAGAGGCTCATGAATATCATGTGCAGGAGGTGTTAAACAATGCAGAATAGTATATCTCGAGAGATTAGGAGGTTACGATTCGAGGTTCTATCAAAAAGAAGAGTGGAGAAGCTGCGAAAGCAGCTCTCCCTCATCATGAACTTCACCATGCCATCATCGTATGATGTAACCGATAAAGACTTACTAGAACTATCATCAACTCTTAAAGATATGGTTCGCGAGACTACCACAGTCTTAGAAGCCAGAGCCACACACTTACAAGCCCGAAATAAAGCCAAATAAAGCCCATATAAGCCCTGCCCCTCAATCCCGAGGGGTACGGGTTACCTTTAACATTACAATCGCTTATTAGTACCTTACCGATATCTCGGCAATTTTTGTACTAACTTTTTTTTATGTACTTTATTAGCAGTACGAGTTTACATTGTGTACTGTATCGATAAAGTACAGATATGGAAGTCTGTACTGTATATGTAGTACAAAGCCTTAGTTGTAACTTTTTACAGTACAATTTTAAATTGTGTACTTTTATTGTGCAGTACATTAAGCATTTTTATTGTTTTTATTTTTATTGTGTACTGTAAGTTCAGTACATAGGTAGCACGGAAGCTTGGGTGTATGCTCTGTGTACTGTATGCATAGAGTACAGTAGGGTGTGCTTTAGATTAATTGTACTTTTATTGCAGTACATAGCTAATAATTACATTTGTCAGATACTTTAGGTACTGTAAACCTCATTTTTTGTATCTAAGATGTACTAAATCGTTGGTTTTTTACAGTACGGGAGAGGAAATTGTATGTATATTTTATGTTTTATGTACTCTGAACTGTCATATTTGTTAATTTACTTATTTAATTCTTCAATAATATAGCTTATTTATCTAGTTACAGTACATATAGTCTTTTAGTACCACCTGTTTACATTTCATACTGTCTCTCCTTCTTCGCGGGCTTTCTGTGTACTTTATCTAGACTTTTGGATTACTTACCGCGGTAATGGTCAGCTCCTGGTTTGTTGGTTTGGGTGTGTTCGTTATAAATGTTTAGAGTATCGGGCGGAAGCTGGAAAACCTCCGCCGATATGTCGGGATATGTTAGGATTGTTTCAGATTAGCAAGTCTTTCTTGTTTTAGTTCCTCGTTTTCTGCCTGATATCTTTTAAAGTCTTCGTTGAAGTCTTCCCAATAATGCTCGGCAAGTTCATAAAAATTAATCTTACCAATTGCACCGCCTAGCAAATCAGACATTAAGCCAACTTCTAGCACATCCTCTTTGAGTTCCTCAACCATACTTTCAAGTAATAAGCTTAATTCGTATACCTGCTTATCATCGTAATGTATTGAAACCTCGCGGATTAGCTCCGCCTTCCTTTCGTATAAATACTGGTCATTATCTATCCAGATATTTAAACACCATGTTTCGTAGTTAGTCCATCCGTTATATCTTTCGTGTTCGCTCATAAAGCCTCCTCTATTCATCGCCAGATGCCACACCGACTAACACCACCGCTACAAACATTAAAAAGCCGTAAATAGCAAATTTAGTAATCAGCAAAGCAACCCACAATGAAAATTTTAATGTGTCTTTTAGTAACTTTTTAATCATATAGTATGATAACAAATATATATACATCTGTCAACCATCTTATAAAAAAATATTTAGTGTACTTTAAGTGTATATAAGGTTTATGTACTGAAAAGTGTGTAGATAGTCATGGCGATTCCGTAAAACATGAGTCCGAAACAGATACCCCATAATATATCAATATACGAGATATTGTTATTGTTATTATTGTTATTGTTAGACTGGGAAGCTTTCATTCCAATAAAACAATCCTTTTGGTTTTGTATTGTCGATGCTAAATTGTTTAGCTCCGATAAGCTGTCCTTGCGGTAACTTTGCAAAGTGATAACCTTCAACTAAACAATTGTAGTAATGATTACTCGGCTCGGAATAATCATCGCTGTTCATCTTGTATATCATTACATTGTTAATGACTTTTTTGTTGTATAGGACATCGGTATATAGCTTTCCGTAAAGATTTGGATAACCTTCTAACCTATCTAATGCCTTTTCATCTTCATCGGATATCAACCACAATGCACCATGTAATGTTGCATCCTCTGCCTTTTCAAAGTCAGCTACACTTCTAAATGCAAGTCTATAACCTTTGATTTTGCCTTTGCCGATAAACTCAGCATCGGGGCATCTTGCCGACATCTCGGCATCATTAGTATTCATGCCGTATGCAAAATATAATTTCTTTGTGTTCATAAATTTTTACCTCTTTATTATATTATCATTATTGTATACTTCTGTCAAGTAGGAGGAGGTGGGGAAGGTAAAATTAAACAAAAAACCTTCCCCTGCATACACTAATCAAAAACAGGCAATTTGAGCGAGGAGGTTGCCTGCGAAAATTCAATACCGATTAGTGTCTTAATTCTTTTCTTCTTTATGTAATCTGTTAATTGTATTAGCAGATTGCTCAAGCACATCGAAAAACAGTTCCTCTGTGATATTGCTTCTTACTTTGTCTAAGCAAAGTTCTAAGAAAATCATGTACCACATTGGCTCTGGCATATCATAATCCATTTGTATTAGCTTTAATTGCTCTTGAATCTTTACCAAGTGCTCTTCCTTAACTGCCATAACTTTTTCGTATTCTTCCTTAACACTTTCCATTTCTTAACATCTCCTCAAGAATATCTATCTTCTTCTCTAACAAGTCTACCCTATCTCGCTCAAGGTTTACTTTGTCATTTAATGCAAGACATAGTTCTCTTAGGGAGCTTATTGTTTCCTGTGCATGATTATGCAAGCCTATGTTCTCTGCAATTGCATCTTTAGCTTCTCTAACAACTTCTAATAATTTAATTTGTTCATTCATTTATACCACACTCCTAAAATGATGTTTGATGTGTATTATCTTGTTTACTCCAAGCAACTTTGCTGTATCGTTTGCAGTTCTGTATACACATTCTTTTTTGAGATAATAGATATCATCATCGCAATTTTCTTTTTGTTTATTGACAATATCTATCACACTAGCACCTGCTTTCAGTTCATAAATCTTTAAGCCAACACCATCTTGATAAGTCCAAGTATGATTTTGTGCTGTGTTCTTTTCTTTTAAATCTAGTATTTCATTTAAATCAAATTTATCTTTCATCTTGTGCATTAGTCTAAGTCCTCCTCATCTATATCATATTCTCTCCATGAATCATCATCTTCTAGTAATAAGTCTAGCTCTGCTTCTTTCTTAGCTTCGGCTTCTGACTTACCTTCCTCAAGATACTGCTCATATCGCTGTTCTAAAAATCTGTCGTTATAATGATTGCTCATAATCTTTACCTCCGTACATTTATAAGAATATCAAATAGATATATCTTTGTCAACTATTTTATAAAAAAAGTTTTGCTAATGATGTCAGGGGTTTAGATAAACTCGTTATCGTATTCTTTCTTAATTGCTTTTAATTTGTTGTTAACAATCGTATTGAAATCATCTTGAGTTTTGAATCTACCAGCTACTTCAACTGTATGCTTTTTGCCCGATGCATCCTCAAATATTGTCGATGTACTGTAGGCATGCCCTAAGTTTAACATCGCCATAGCCTCTGAATAGAATTGTATTGCTTCATCTTGATACATATTGTTATCGTTTAAGAATGTTTCATCAAATGCTTTAATTGCATTCTCTGCATACTCTATTGTTTTCGGATTCATTTGCTTATTGTTTTCTTCAAAAGCATAACGAGCCATGTGCACCCAATCTCTGAGCATCAGGAATTTGCCGAGAAGTCGGTCAGGGTACTTTTCTCTGTCTTTAAACATCATGGGTATGTTTCTTTTAAATCTGTCTCTTCTTATTGTTTCTGTAAGATATCCTGTATGAGATATTAAAACATCGGAGCATATCATCGAAGCTCCAACTCCTCTGCCCATTGCTATCTCTGGATGTTCATGAACAAAGCCATAAAATTTGATTCCTTTATTGTTACGGAACAACCTTATTGGCATATCTACTTTCGGCTCTCCAATGGGGTCAACTGTGTGGTGTACTTGTTTGATGCTATATCCGTTGAACGGATTTCTTCTTAAATATTTTATAAGTTTGCGATTATCCATCAATCTTTCATCAGCATCTATCCAAAGTATTAATGAGCCGTTTGCTTTTTCTATTGTATCGTTTCTAGCTTCATCAAATCCATATTCTTTTGGATTTCTAGCTTTTATTATTATTGCTCCATGCTTCTCAACTATATTGTTAGTGTTGTCAGTGTTGCCTGTATCGCCAACTATAATCTCGTTAGATATTGCTTTGACTGATTCTAAGCAACCACCAATCTCGTTCTCCTCATCTTTTGTTATGATACAAGTGCTTATTGTTTCTCTAGGGGATTGTATTGCTAACTTCCTATCAAGGTTCACATGCCCAAAAGGTTTATTGCTCTTAGTAAACGATACAACAAACCAACCCAATCTATCTTGGAGATTATTGTTATAAGGTCCTGACATAAGCTGAATATTTAAATTGTCTTGTTCTCCGAATATCTCTTGCAAATCTCTTCTTTCAAAGTTCCACAGGTGAGCTTGTCTTTCATCTTCCCAAAGTCCTACTGGCACACTTATTACTACTGGGGAATCTTTTTTAATAAACTTAACAAGCTTTCCCATGAACTCACTTGGATATGGTTGATGCTCTAAGATTTCACCCAGATGTAGTCCATCGTACTTTGCATCGACCTGCAATGTATCTTCATCTGCCGTAATAAATTTGATTTGACTTAGCAGTTCTGGTTTTGTTTGGTCTACAAGTTTGAATGAACCTTCGTTCTCTTCAGCAGATATATTGACACAGTCTACATTGCAACCAAGTTCTTCTGCAAAGAAATATGCTTCGTTCCCAATTCCTGCACCAAAGTCCAACATATTCTTAATAGGTTTATTGTTATGATATTGTTTAAAAGCATTTAACATTATATCAGTTCTAGGATATTTTCTTGGTTCAAAAACAGTTTCTTTTAGAATGTATTCTGCTCCAAGTTTTTGATATTTTTTTCTGTAGAAGTTCCTATCATCAATGTAAGAATATTGACAACCGAGAAGCTTTCTATATTTCATTGTGTAGTCAACAACATTATCATGTTTGGTCATAGCATGTCTTAAAGTCATGATATCTTCTTTCTGGAGTAAATGTTCATATAAAGAATATTTATGCTCTGTTTTGAGCTTAAATTGCTCTAGGAAGTTCTTTTCCCACTTCTCAGCTATTCTATCCCAATTGTAATCAAAGATTTTCTTTTTCATATGTTCTTTTCTAATATCTTGTTTACCAGTTCCATGTTCTTCAATAATTGTAAAAACTGCATCCACAAATTCGTTTGTGTACTTCTCTGTATTAGTTGGTCCTTCGATAAGGATGTTGCCTTTCTGACATAAAGTTTCAGGCAATGCACCTCTATTTGTAGTAATCATTGGTAGTCCACATGCTTGTGATTCCATAGCAGTAATACAAGAAGTTTCATAGAACATTGTCGGATAAATAAATGCTGTGGATTCTTGATAAAGTTTATATAATTGTTCTTTTGTTAGATGTCCTGCATGTTTTATTTTAAATCCTTGTCTAGCATAATTGGCTATTGTCATTGCCATCTTTTCGTAATACTCAACCATCTGTGGAGCTGTATTGTCATATCCAGATATTACAAGTTCTACATCTTTATCTTGTTTCCATATTGCTGGCATTATTTGTAAAAGCAATGTGTCCATTCCTCTTTCTGGTCTGTTCGTAAATACTAATTGTTTTTTCTTTCTCGTAATTTTATAGTCAGGTATTTCAGATATACCATTAGAAGTTTTAAAGAACATATCGTAGTTATAATCAATATCTTTATTGTCTAGTCCATAAATATCTTTGTATTGATTTATCTGCCAATCACTTAGACAAAATACTTGGTCAACATTCCAGAGGCATGAATTAAACTCTTGTCTTTGCTTGACTGTTGCAAAGTCATGTTGCCAGAGAACATTGTGTTTAGCTTTAGATTGTAAACTAAATGCTTGAGGTATTCTTTGATTTATTACAACATCAATTGGAGCTGAAGTTACATAATTTAAAAAGTTATCTAGTCCTTGCCCTGTTTGGCTTAAAGGATGATAAGAAACATCTTCATGCTTTTTTGTTTCTTTAGTATTACAGAATAGTTTTACATTGTGTCCTCTTCTAGCCATAGCATGAGCCATTTCAATACCTGCTGTTTCTGAGCCACCTAAAGATTTTTCTTTCATTATGTCTGGATATAGTTCCATACCTGCTACTAAAAATGCCATGTCTAGCTTATGTTTTGCCATGATTTACCTACCTTTATATCTGATATTGTTTTAGGTGCTACATTATATTCTCTCGCTAAACGAGATTGCACACCTCTTGTTTTATCTTCTTTTAATATTCTTTTGATTCTTTTTACGGATTGTAGTTTAAGTTTTCTTGCAACATTCTTTTCAGATGTCCACCAATTCTTAGCATTACCATGAAGGTGCATATCCCTAACATTATCAGCAGGAGAACCCCAGTATATATTAGTAGCCCTATTGTTTTGATTATTGCCATCTTTGTGTAATGCCCACCTTTTTTCCTCTGACCTGCCTCTGCAAAAAGCCTCTGCAACTAGCTTATGTACTTTCGGTTTATAATGTTTTTTATTATCATAAATAGAAACTGTTAAATATCCATCCTTATCTGGAGTTTGTGATAAATAACGAAAATGAGTTCCTCTATGTAACTTAAGAGATTTAACACGACCCTTGTTAGATACTAGATAATCTTGATATTTTGTTGGTTGCCATCTTTCTCTGTTACTCATGGTAATCAAGTGGTAAAGGGTAGTGCTAATCTCTTAGCTTTCTTCGTTTAACAATCAATATTGTTATCCCTTTACATTACATATTGTATATTACTTTTGTAAAGATTGAAAGTCTTTTCTTAGCTTTTTGTTGTTTTTGGTAAACTCTTAAAGCTGATGAACTTACATTTGTCATAAAACACCTCTTATTGTTGTTGTGTCTTTTATCGCATGACCTATGCGAGACTTGTAGCCCATGTCTTATGGAGTGCTTTTGACCCATGCACTATGGGTAGTAAAAGAGGGAGCAAGAAGCTCCCCCTAGTTTAGTGTTTAACTAACACAGTCTTCCCATAAATATCCTAGTTCAGGAGCAACGATTTTCTCATCTTGATAATACTGAACTCTCATATTCATGTAGTTTCCGTGGTCTGGGTCTTCCCATGATTCAACTGCCATAGGTGTACCAAACAATGGATTTGTCCATCTGAAAGAATATCCTAATGAAGGGTTTCTTCCATCTGCATCAGGTCCATTAGTGAAGTGTCCAATGATAGTGTCTTTACCCCATACTGAGCTAAAGCTATCTGCTTGTCCTTCTTCTGCTGTGTTTTTAATAGCTGAACCTATTAACACTTTGTCGACATCAAATAATGCAGCTAAAAGGTCTTTTGTTACAACACCTCTTTGAACATATTTGATTCTTTCAAGAATGTCTGCATGTCTTAAAAGAGCATTGTAGACTTCTCTACCAAAGATAATTGTGTTAGCTTCTAAGCCTGTTGTACTTCTGATAGAATCTTTAGCTGTTTGAATATCAGCAAAAGGGTCAGAAGTTCCAGATGCAGTAGAATCCCATTTAGAGGAAACTGTTGCATTAGAACCTAAGTTTGAACCAGTTCTTAATTGGTCTGCAACTCTGTTCTCATAGTCTAACATTAATAAGTTTTGTAGGTTTCTTGCTGCTTTCTCTCTAATTTGTAGAGGTGCATCAGCATTGACCATTGTTTCGTAGTCTATTTCATCTACTAAGGCATAGTTATGTGCATAGAATGTATCTGATGATACATTGTAATTAACTGTTCTACCTTTTGTTCTTGGTGCTCTAATTGTTGTTTCAGGAAGTCTAAAGAAATCTCCTTTAGTCCATTTGTAGAACACATCTGATTGTTTTTGAACATTCACGATTGGATATATGTCTTGAACAATTGTATTTTGTGGCTCAAAGCCTACAACTAAATTGCTTAAAGGTACATCAATGTGAACATCTCTTGGTCCTATTCCCATTTTTTTATCTCCTTAGATTAAATTAACTTTTATATCCAGCATGTGTGATTAACATTTGGAAGTTACTACCAGAAGCAACTGCTGTAATAGCTTGTCCGATAATAAAGTCTCCTGATGCTGCTGCGACTGCTGTTGCTGATGCTGTAGCTGTAATTTCATTACCAGCAGCAATTGTACCACCAGCGAAGCATCTTGTTACTCCACCAACTACTACAGTTGCATGTTCATCTGCTTTTGGCTTATTGTTTAATACACCAAAGATGTCGCCACCTGCTGAATGTTGTCTGTTTACTTTGTTTGCCGCAGAAACTTTTACCAAGTGATACTGATAATTTTCTAAGTTTGCAGCTGCTATCATAGATTCGTATTGTCTACTCATTGTTATCTCCTTTCTTCTTCATATTTATCTGATAATTCTTTATCGTTTTTAAGAACAGCTAATACAGCTTCGCCATAATTCTCAGCTTTTTTCTGTTCAAGATAAAGTTTTGCTCTTCTGTCAACTTCTACACCTGCATTATCATAGTCAGCAACTACTTGTGGTTCGCCGCCTTCCTCTGATATTTCAGCAAACTCAACAACTTTTGGCATGTTGTCTAGGATGCTTGTTACAAGTTCAAACTGAGATAAGTTGATTTCTTTGTCATCTTTTGAGTAAGAAAAAACTTTTTCATCAGTTGCAGTTGAAAGAAGTGCTTCTACCTCTTTATACTGGACAGGAAGAATTTTGCCTTCTGTCTTTAAACTATCCATGTATGAAGCGATATTTTCTTTTTTGATTTCATCTTTATGTGCTTGATACTCTTTCATAACTTCTTCTTTTTCTTTGCGAAGTTGTGAAATTTCATCTTCGTACTTTTGGATTGAAACCTTATCATGATTTTCTTCCATGATTTCACTCTCCTTTCCGTTATAGTGGTATTTGACTTCCCCTGTTCCCATGTTGGAATACAATCCTTCGATTGATTCTAAGTTGGTAACAGCAGGAATATCAGCTCCCAATAAAGCTACTGCTTTAAGTACTCTATTGAAAGTTGAGCCATTGGCTTTGTAGTTCCAATATATTTCACTTGAAACTCTTTTGTAGTTTCCTCTTTTTATTGCATCAAATACTTTCTTAGGAAGTTCTTTGAAATCAGCAACGAGTTTACTACCTACCTTATAGATTTTGGAGATATAACCAAGAGCAGGTTGTCCATCTTGCAACTCAGATTGTTCCTCATTATGTCCTAGCTTGATGGGTGGTTCAAAGCCCACATCATCAAAGTTTTCTATCATGGCATCTAGGTCCTTCTCACTATATCTGTCGCCATTCCAGATACCAGTTGAAAATATTTCGACACCATTAAGGTTATAAGTTTGTTCGACTGCATTGTTCTTTTGTTCTTCTTTACAATCGCATACATCTTTGTTTTCATCACAATCGCAGTCAGATTGTGCATAAGAGCCGATTGGTTTTTCTGTGTGAACATCTCTAGGTGTAATTGCCATTTTTTCTTCATCTTCATGAGCACCCATATCTTTGTCATCATCCATTTCGTTTTCTTTCATTTTTTCTTTAGCTTCCATATAAGCTTCATGACTTGGAAACGGCATATACATAGTTACTTTTTCATCATCAATAACATGAGTATGTGAATGAGAACCTTCGCCACCCATTTCTTTAGCTCTAGCTTCTGCTTTTTCAGCAGTTGTATACACATCTTCCATTGCATACAATTCTTCTCTAGTCATTTTTTCTTGAACATCAGGTCTTAACATTCCCATGTCTTTGTCTTTGTCATGAACACCCATCTCTTTTTCTTTATCGTGGACACCCATGTCTTTTTCTTTGTCTTTACCATGTATTCCTGGCATATTTACACCTCATTTATTACCCGACATCTCGGACATTTTATTTCAATTCCAACAAAATCCTTGACATTTGATTTTGCTAGTAATTTATTACAATTGTAACACCTAATGTCTTGTTTTACAAAGGATTGTATTGGTTGAACTTGACTATGTGTTACTATTGATGCGACTTCTGTCATTTTGAACTAAGTGGATGTCCTTTAGGAAATAAATCAGTATCGTGTTTGCCAGAACGAAAACGACCATTGCGAAGTGCATATAGGTAACTATTTACTCTTGCAAGAGCCCATTGTTGTGGTGATTTTACAGATGGTCTAACACTTCCAGGATTAGTTCTATAAGCTCCAATCCCTCTGTTGTAAACAACTCGAAGTGTTCTCATGTTTGTTCTTTTGTTTGTGCCACCATATTTTTCGTTATGGTCAGCTACTTTCTTTTTAAGTGCTTCATCTCTAGCACTATACTCTATTGCTTCTTGTTGGTCCGAAGCTGGTCTATTTTCAAGCTGATTTCTTTTTGACCTAGCCCAAGATTGTCCAGGGTCTCCACCCCACATTGCCCAAGCAATTCTTCCGTTACTTGGATAACCCTTCTCTCCTGGTCTGAACCCTTGTGCTTTTTTGTCTACTTCGTGTCGGGAAAAGAAACTGTGCATTCGCTTGACTGTACTTGGAGACAAGTTCTCTCTGTTTTTTAATTGTCTTGCTCGAGCTATCCCAACGGCAGTTCCACCCCTTCCAAACTCCTTTCTCCATTCTAGTGCTTTAACTCCTTCTTTAGCCATAGCTTCGGTAGGTCTTAAATCTACCTGACTATTATTAGAGGTAATCACTTCTTCAGAATCTTCAAGGTCATCATCTTCGGCTATTGGCTCTTCTCCTAAACCTTCTTGAGGTGCAGGGTCTTTAATAGAATTTACTGTTGGGAAATGTAAGTTTTCTCTTATTGCATTTTGGTCTAATTGTGTTGCTTGAACTACACCTTTAGATACTGCATCTACGAATAACTGATTGAGTTCTAGTTTTTGGTCATCAGTCATTGGGTTAAATTGAAACTTAGGCAATGCTACATTGCCGTAGTTTATTTGAACTATGTTTTTAATTAATTGTTCTTGCATAACAATTTCTTCTAAGTCTTGTCTTAGCTTTCCAAGAACATATAAGAAAACATCAAAGTGTACTTTTGCTTGTGAGTATGCTCCAAACTGTCCTTCAGCTACTAGCCTATCAGGGATAAGAATAGAACGAGCAATAGATTTATCATAATAATTAATTGCAGTTTTAAAGTCATCAGTTGAACTCCTTGATGGCTCTAAGAAACTAATGTCAAATTCATCTACTCTGTGTGTAATAGATGTTTTAGCAGTTAGATTATCAAGTATCTTTCTAAGATTAACAGTTGTTTGCGGGTCATTGTTTCTATACTTTCCAAGAACTGTTGGGTTTGCAAATCTTTCTAAGTAAATATTCCAAAACTTTATTATTGTGTCTTTAGACCAAAAAGCTCTATATGCTGACCTTAAATCAGATTGTCCATAATGATTACCAAACTCTTTGTTGTAACTGAATATTAAAAACTTGTTGGTTGGTAATTTTTGTTCTAAACCTTCATAGGTATAAATCACACCTCTTTTTTTAAGGTTACTGTATTTGTCTACTTTAAATTCGTACCAGTGTGGTCTTTTAGTCTTTAAGTTTTTTAGACCTACTTTGTTAGCATAAGGTCCTGAGTCATACAGTTTGTAATTAATTTCTGTTATAGAATAGCCATAGTCTAAAGCTGACATAATTTGAAAGAGAGCATCGTTCATTGAGCCCTCCATTTCACTTATTGTATAATTAACAAAATCTGCAATCTCTCTGTCTGAAGAACTGTCTGTTGCAGGTACAATTTTAAAATTAGGTGCTAATGTTGCAAATTTTTTAAGGCTTAATGAAGACTTAACCATATCATCAATTCTCATCTGGTCGTATATTTGCATACCCTTTCTTGATACCAATGTATCAGGGTTGTATGGTATAATGCCATTCTTGTAAGCTAGTTTAGATTCTGAACTAGCTAATTCGCCTAATCTTACTTTAGTCGGTTGTTCTTTTTGAAATATTTTCGTAATCTTGTCAAGTAAAGCCATTTCAATATAGTTTATTTGATATCGTATATAAAGTAAAGGTTAAAAAGGCATATTGGCAGATATTCTATCACCAAAAACATCTACTGGGCTCATCGCCGCATCTCCTTCTATTGGCATTTCGCAAACTGCATACCTCAATGCATCTACAGGGTGGTCAAATCCATTAGTATCATAAGTCTCAATGTTTTTCTTGTCTACTTGTATTTGGCTCATTGCTTTGAAAGTATAGGGGCAATCTTCTGTAAATATTAGTGTTGGTTTACCTGTATGTTGTAAATTTGCTAATCTCATGTGTAATTGTTGTGTTCCGTAAATTCTATCATTATTTGCTCTATGCATTACTAAACCTTCTGATTCAAATATCTCTGCTATTGATTCACCTTGATTGTGCCTATTCCACATTGATACATCTGATGGACAATGTGAAGCATAAAAACCATTAGCTTTTTCTATATCTTTTATGTTTTTAGCTACTTCGTTTGCAGGCATTTGTAACCCTTTATTGCTACCATCTACTGTTCCAACATATTCTTTGAAACAAATTAATTCTTTTTCTCCAGTATAAGCTAACCAAACTGTAGCGAATGGTGCAGAGAATCCATAGTCAAAACCTCTAATTATAATGTCATTCTCTGAAGGCTTATAAGAAGATATTAAATGTTGTTGTACCGACATCTCGGGAAAACATGTTCCTTCTATTTTTGACCAATCACCATATCTAAGAGCAGCATAAATTTTATCACCTTGCATTTTAAGTCTTTGCTCATACATTTTATCATTTTGCTGCAAATGTGGGTTGTCATCTAAAGTAGCAGGTATAAACAATCTTTTTAAACCTGTGTTAGGCTCTTCATAAATATTATAAGCACCTGGCTCTACAAATCTTTTACGAACCCAGTCTACATATTTACCTACTGGAGTGCCTGTGCATCTTACTCTAGGAATAAGTTTTGGATTAGTGGAACGACACCTAGAATGTAGATACAAATATTGTTCTTCTTCAAAAGATGTTATTTCATCAAAAAAAACTCCTGCACTATACTCTTGTCCATCATGCTGAAACTTGTCATTTACTGTTTCCATGTGAGAGAAAAAGATTTTGCCACCACTAGGAAATTGCCAAAAAGATTGATGTTGATTCCATTTAGCTCCTAACTTTTTATATATTTGTTGTGAGTAATCAATAAGCTGTCTTAACTCTCTAGTTGTTCTACGAAAGACTACAGCTTTAGCATCTTCGTACATCATTTGTCTACAGGCATCTATTAGTAATACAGATGATTTACCGCTACCTGCACCACCTAAGTATGCAACTTCAAATATTGCACCTGCTTTTAAGAACTCTAATTGCTTTGGAGTTGGTTTCCAAATTATATTAGTGTTCTGTTGTTTCTTCTCTGATTTCTTCGATTGTTGGCTCATGTGCTGTCATTTCGGGAACTTCTACAATACTGTCTATTGTATGTTTGTTCTCTATTTCTTGTTTTATTACATAGCCCTTATCTTTGGCTTGAGTTTCTAAATAAAATCTGATACTAGGATAATGTTTTTCGTTTATAAGCTCTAGTAATTTTGATTCTGCAAAGTCTATTACCTCATCTCTTGCTTCATCTAATTTTTTTTGCAAATTGGGATGTCTTTCTAGTCTTGCATAAAAAGCTTGTCTTGATATCCCCGCAGCTTTACAAATTCTAGTAACAAATCCTTTGTATTCTGTTATTAATTGTTCTAGCTTGGTATTCGATATACGATAACCCATATTATAAATATGAGTGTTTAATCTTTTGTGTCAAGTTGTTTTACGAATATAGGCTCATCTTTTTTAATTATTTGGTCATATCCTGCATGATACATGATGTTTACAAGTCTATGATTTGGAACAGATTGATTAGACAAATTTATATGTCTTCGTATTCTTTTGAGCTCAGAAGCCTTGATTGTATCGAACTTGTTTAAAAACTTCATCAGCTTTTCTTTGTTTTTGTCTTTTAAACTTTCAAACATGTTTTTCTTGGTTAATTGTTGTGTAAATATCGCACGAAGTCTTTTGCAATAATTTTCAACGGAAAAGGTTTTGGCTCTCTGGCTATTGTGCTCTCCCCATCCAATTGCAAGATTAGGATTTTCTAACATTCTTTTAATTAAGCTTAGTTGCTCATCTTTGTCTCTAAAGAGTTGTTCGTTACCAGAGCCTAGAAGCTCTGGCATTGTTGTTGCTTCGGGAACAATTGTAGCTAATCCTTGCATCATGCTTTCGAATATAGATATACAAAAAGTTTCGTATTGTGAGTTAAAAGTATTGGCATGACATTTGCTTAATACATCATAGTATTGCTTTTGAGTTTTACATTCATATATCTTTGTATAAGGTTTTTTATTTATAGCAACAAGATTGCTTGTACCAACAGGACATACTGCAACATCAAAGTCGTAATCTTTGTATAGGTCATCAAACATATCAAAAGTTACTTCCCAGTTTTTATAGGCTTGTAACCTGTGATTGTAAACAAAGGTAAACTTCTCAAACTTTTCATTTTTAACTACATCTTTAGGGTTATATAATCCAAACGGAACTACTGTTCCTTTAACTTTGTCTTTGAAGTCAGGCATATACTTTTCTACATTATCTTCAACCATCCACATTGTGTATTTAGAATTAAATATGTTTTCATCTGCTAAGACATCACCAAGTATTTGCCAGTAAACATATTGCATTTGACCCTCTAAAGTATAAGGCAACGAATCATGGTATATATAATGATGTTGATTGACAACACTTATGTTGCTTTGAAAATGAGTATCGATACATTTTAGCTGACCTGTTACTTCTGGTATTTGATTATATACAATCGCTATGTTGTATTTTTCAATAACATCTTTATACCACTCACCATCGAATGTAATATTGTTTATTTTTTTAGCTAAAGGTATTTTGTAAGGAATTCTTTCTACTTTAGGGTTGTCGAAAAAACCATCTTCAAAATACTTAAAATGTTTGATAGGAAAAGGGATGATAAAATAAGTATCAGGATATAGTTTAGTATAGTTTTCAACAACTTTTTTGATGTGCACATAGTTAGAATCTTTATTTAGATGCTCTACGGACCACATTGGATTTACGAGTATTACCACTGGTTTTTTTCCTCGTTGTCTTTGGTTTATCTTTTTCTATGAGCTGATTAAGTTTATCTTCAATGCTTAATAATAATGCATAAAATTTTTGTTCTGTAGAAGTCATTTTATTTTCTCCAATAAAAATTCGATAATTTGGTCATCTGTGTCAAAACCATATTCGTATTTAATATTTTGTATTTTGTCAAAATGCTTTCTGTATTTACTAGGATTAGAATACAAGAAAATTAACTTTTTTTGTTGGTCGGTTGCTTCATGACCAACATCTAAAACATCTTCTTTTATTGCTTCAACAACATCGCTATCTTCATTAAATTCAAAATCCCATTCTTCCATAGGTAGCTCATCTACTGCCATTTCCAAAAGAAACTTATCCCATGTAGCTTCTTCTGATAATTTGTTATCTACTATCCTGTATTCGTTAGCTAGTTTTTCTGGCAAGTCTACTTTTACTACTGGAACTTCTTCCATATTTAAATGTTTTGCTGCTTTCCATCTTGTATGTCCAGCAATAATAACATTGTTTTTATCAACAATAATTGGTGAATTAAAACCAAACTTTTCTATGCTTTTTGCAACTTTTTCAACAGGTTGATTTTTTCTTGGATTACCTGCATAAGGTTGAATATCAGTCGTTTTTGTCTTGATAATTTTGGTCATCTAATATACCTCTCTGCATCAAAAAATTTATAAAGTAATAGTATGCTTCTTGCCATAAATCTATTTTGTATTTTTCTTGAAACCTGTTCATTCCTATTTGATGTAACTCGGTGTGCATATCTCTACTTAAGGGTACACAAGTGAAGTGTCTGGCATTAGGCTTTTGTCTGTTTGCACCCATGCCTATAGCATGTAGATGATGTGGGTCTGCTACATGATTGCCAGATACACAACACTGTTTGTTTCTTATAAAATCTACATAGTCTAATGAATGTTCTTCTATAAACTTATTGTTCATTTCAAATCCTCTATTCCAAGTCTTTCCTGCGATAAGTCACCCCACATATTTGACACTTTTCCAAAATGATTTTTGGACTTGTGCAATCACTAGGGTTTATACACTTATCATCTGGAGTTTGTCCTTTTAATTCTTTTACATTGTTTTCGAAATCAAACCTGCTTGCTGTAGCTGCCATTTCTATAACTTTTAATTTTATATCTGGATTTGATTTTACTACTGGTAATAGTCTAACTAACCTTTCGTAAGTTAAACTTTCTGCAAGTTTGGGATTAGCTTGCACATAGCTTGCAAACTCGGCATAAATTTCCATATCTTGTCTTGCTGTTTCTCTTGCTATTCCAATGCTATCTAAAAATTCTGTCCAACTGCTGACCCAACCATCGTAACCTTGATAAACTTTATCGTGTTTTATTTTGGCTAAATACATGCCTCTTTCAAGTCTACCTTTTAAAATTGCTAGGTTTATGTTGTTTAGTCTTTCTAGCATAGGAGCTAGTTTTACATAATTGTTTTCAGCTATTTCATTATTAGTCGTTACCACTTGTGTCATAAATATCTCCAGATAAATTATATTTGGTTAAAATCGTTGTTTCTTTGTCATCATATTTTCTTAACAATGCTTCTAGCTTACTAAGATATCTAGGCATAATTCTACCATCTTTAAACCAAAGCTTATGCATGTGCAAAGCATCTCTAATTATTTTTACCTCTAATTCTTTATCTGAAAGTAGAGTATCTTGTACTTCGTTTGTAGTCATGATTCCTCCATAGTATAAGATTTTTTATAAACCTTTTCAACTTATTTGTAAATTTGTTCATATTCTTCTTTTGATATAATGTAACCATCAGCATCTCTATAAACTCCCGAATCCGACACCCATGCTTTGCCAGAAGATTCTTCTTTTATTTCATCATTCCATCCTTCGTTCTTAAGCCACTTTTGTGGATATGGCACATACTTTTCTTCTCTAGAATGTAACAACTCGTTAAACTTTTGAGCTAACTCTTCTGCCGAGAACTCGGTATCTATCTGCACATAAGCTTTTAAAGCAGCTGGCTTTTGAAGTTTTCTACCTTGTAGCTTATTCCAGAACTTACCAAAATCTTCTAAATCTCTTTTATATATATATTCTTTTTTAATATTCTTACTTGTAGTATTCTGTATGACCTTTTTGTCAGGGGGAGTGCTGACAGTTTTGTCTACCCCTTCTGACTGTTTTGTCATAGTAATATACAGCTTTCTTTCAGTGTTGTTGTTAGTAATTTCTTTGTAGATATAGCCGTATTCTTCAAGCAAAGACAAGGCTCTTTGAACTGTTCTTTCTGTTGTCTCATAGTTCTTTGCAAAAAAAGAATTGTTAGCCCAGCAATAGCCTTCTTTGTTAGCAAGAGCAACAACTTCAGCATACATCAGTTTAGCAAAAGGTGTTAGCCTTGTATCGTATCTTACTTCTGCTGTGATTACAGCATAATAGTTTGGTTTGTCCATAACTAAATCCTCCGTTGTCTAATATAATATCATTATAGATTTGTATTGTCAAATGTTATGAGGGCAGAGACACGGAGGGTTTAAATTTGAGGTAAAAACAGCTCTGCCCCTTTACAACTATACCATTAAAATTGGTTTAGCATAGCTTTAAAAGTTTTAGCTCTTTCTAAAATATCTGCATCTGATAAGTTTCCAGTTGCAATACAATAGTCTACAGCTCGATTTAAGATGTTCATGTTGGTAATTTTTTCATCTTTATCTAAGGGTTGTGGTGATGATATGTTAAGCGATGGAACTTTAGCATCAAACTCTGATACATATTGTCCAGCAGCTTTATCAATCTGCTTGTCTTTATCGTTATCTGTAAAATCTAAGTCCTGTATCATGTAAACATTGTCTTTTGTTTCGCTGTCTACAAGATGTGTGTATGATAACTGAACCACATCGCCAGCATCGAAAGTAACTGACTGACCAGACTTTTTAGAATACCAATAAGCCACACCATTTACCTCAATTCCGTTTTTAGACTTACCAATAACTTTATCGATAGACACAGTTCTTGTTCCTTCATCAACTTTTTTTAGTGCCATTTTTTACCTCCTTGCTAGATTTTTTGTTTGCATAATAAGCATCTCTGCTTTTCTTTGCTCTGGCTACTCTTTGTTTTCTTTTTTCACCAGTATCTTCTTTTACATTTTGATGCATAAACATTAGTTTTCCTTCCTTCTTTTTAAAGTTTTATTGCGAGTTTTGTGAGCTTTTTTATTTTTTGATTTCATATCATCAGCATTTATATCATGCTGTTGTCTAAAAAAACCGCTACCTTTTCGCATGTTATCTTTAGTTAGTTTTTTCGGCATATCTTACAATTCCCTTTCATAATAGTTTGTCAAAAATTTGCTTGGTATCTTTCCAAGTCAAACCAGCTAAAGTTGTATCGTACATCTTGCACAATCTTTTCTTTAACTCAATTGGACAACCTTTTGTAAAAGGATAGAAATGCTTGTATTTAGATAAGTTTTCAAAAAACTCATCATAAGTTCTAGCCTCTACAACAGTGCTGTTGTCGCCGTATGTATACTTAGTCATATTGACCCTCCTTATGTAATAATTATATATTAATGTCAACACTTGTCAAATATAAAATATGTTGTAAGTTAATTATATGATGAAAATAATAGAAATAGAAAAAGAACGAATTTTTAACAATAAAACCTATAGAGAGATTGGCGAAAGGCTTGGTGTTACTAAGCAATATCTATCTTTTATTTGCAATAGAAGAAAAAACAATCCCGAGATTGTTAGACAAAAACTTTTAAATGAATTTGATGCTTGCAAGAAACAATATCCAATATATCATCAAATACGAATTAAAAGAAAATTGTTAAAGAAAACACAAGCTGAAGTTGCTAACAAAGTTGGAACATTTGCTTCTGTTGTAACTAGAATTGAATCTGGTGATATACCAACTTCTATATTTATAAAAAGAATTGCTGATTATTTAGAAGTATAATCTTTACCACTTACAAGACATTCATAACCTTTCTTTTTGTTTGGTATAAACATGTATTGCTCTACACTAAAAAAGCCGTTAGTTTTTTCATAAACTATTGTTAAGCCTCTTTGTGTATTATCAAATGGCGAATATAAACCACCAGGCATACGAGATAAGTCTGCAAGACATCCATTAGCCCAACCACCAAGAAGTGAACCATCTAACTGTGTTGCCACAGTCATATCAAATCTATGATGATGTCCAAAAATTACATTCCTGTTGTAGTATTTTAAATTTACATTGGCTATGTGCTGTGGTGTAGCAAATCCTCTTTTTTCATGTCCATGCATATAGTAAAGTTTTTTATTAAGTGTGAAAGGTGAGCTTACATTTCTAATCTTAAACTTTTTAAACTCTAAGATTTCATGTAGGTGTAATCTGTTAGCTAAGAATGGAGCTAGTGCTGCACAACAAGATAGAATCTTTTTTTGCATCCTTTGCTCGTGATTTCCTTCAAAGAAATAAATACTAGGTCTAGGTGCTATCTTTCTGAGTTTGTTTAACCAAGAGACACCTTCAAACAATTCTATTTCTATATTTGAAGCTGTAAGGTCAGGTGAGAATGTGGATAACGGATAGTAGTCTAACAAGTCTCCACCAATAATTATGTTATCTGTATCTTTAAGGTCTAGGTCTTTTAGGATTTCCATAGCCATCCCAAGAGCCTTTTTGTCCTCGTAAGGTATATGAATGTCTGATATAAAGACAGTTCTTATATGAGTTTTTTTTCTCAACCTTCAAAAAACATAGTAATTAATTTCAAGCCTTCTCCACTTTTAACCATGTCTGTTGACAATCTTAACACACTCCACCCTAATAAACAAGCATTATTATACTTTTCCATATCTTTTAAAAAAGTTGCTGCTCTATTGTGGCGACCATAAACCCAAATCCCACCCTCGACTTCTACAGCTAATTTATATTTTAGCCAAGCTAAGTCGAATCGCCATTTACGAGTTTCATGAAACCTATGTTCACGAATTGGTGCAGGTAAATCTGTAGACATTATTTGGTCTACTAAAAGTTTTGGATAATCTATTTTTGGTTTCTTGACACGAATTGTTGTTGGCATTGGCTCTTTTGGAGTTCTACCCATTTTTCAAATCCCTCTGCTCTTTTTTCTGCAATCCTATTTGCTTCCGCTTGTGCTTCTGCCATTTTTTCTAATGACCTAGCAATTGTTCTTATAAGTTCCGTACTACCATTTCCATTTCCATTTTGTTGTTTCATAACTAACCAAACAATTATTACTAAAGCTGGTGCTTGGCTTAATACTGCTAGTAGCTCAGTCTCCATCTAACATCTCTCTTAAGAATCTATTTTGCTCTTGGCAATTCTTTAAGTCTATCACAGAATTAATTGCATTCGTATTTTTGATGCAAAGATATCCCGATATGTCGGCAGGACACTCAACAAACTCAACTTTGTTATATTTTATCATTTCTGGCAACTCTCGTTGAAATTTGACTGCTTTAGAGCACGATACAAGCCCAAACAAGATAAAGGCAATGATAATATATGCTTTTCTAGCTAACTGCTTTATTTGCCTTGTTTCTGTGCTTCTCATGCGATGTTGACCTATTTACCTAGTGGATTATCAGTTTTTGCCTTAAGTTCATCAAACTTTGCTTCTAACACTTCTAATTTCTTGTCTATCACAGCAACTTGCCTTTGAAGTTGTTCAACTGTGTCAGAACCAACTGCTGCTGAGACTGCATCAAGTCTATTGTTAAATACACCCCAAGCATAAAAGCCACCACCGATAGTCATAACTACTCCAATAATCATTGCATACTTTTGTAATGTTTCTATCATCTTACCTTCCTTGTAAAATTCTTAGTTCTTTTTCTAGTATAACTCTTTTAAGTGTAGCTTGTCTAATTCGTTCTTGATAAATATATAAAGGGTCGTTTTGTGCAACTTGTACCATTTTGTTTTCTGCATAGATTTGTTTACCACCTAACATTCTTAAGTCTTGATAATCATTGCCCTCATAAATTTTTCTCGGGTCTGTATATGTTTTGTAGTATGAGGATATGTCTGGTTGCTTTGACTCAATAACTTTTGCCGCAATAATATTTGTAGCAGACAATTGTTGCTCTACAGACTTTACTGCTTTTTTTATTTGTTTGTCTATTGCTTGAACAGTTACTTCAACTTTTACTGTTGGCTCATTAACAGATGTTTCTTCTGTTTCAGACTCTTCTAAAACTTCTTCTTCTATTTGTGCTACAGCAGGTTCGCTACTCGTATCTTCTTCTTCTGGTTCTTCTACTATTTCTGGTCCACCAAACACTTGCAGTATCTCCACTTCTTCAAATTCTTCTTCTAGCTCTTGAGCTGTTTCAAGGACTTCGATAAGCTCTTCTTCTTCTAATACTAACATAGGTAGTTCTTCTATCAAAACTGGAAGAGGTATAAATTCTTCTATAACTTCTGGTTCTTCAAATGCTGTTTCCCATTCTACAAATTCATCTAACACTTCCTGTATTTCTTCAATTACTTCTTGCTCTATAACAGTATCATCATAAGTCATAGTTAGTTTAGCACCAAGCAGATTAGGTCCACCTAGACTTGTGCCATATGTATCATAGCCAACATCTACACCTTCCCATTCCCAATAAAACTGATTGCTACCTGCACCTGTATAACTAACAGAATCCTCATACTTAAAAGCATTTGCACCATACCCAGCATCATTGTTTCTAGTTTGATTTACTACAGCTAAGACATTGCCATCATCATCTAAAATTTTAACAGTTGTTGTGTATGTGTCTTGACCTTGTGTAGCTTGACCACATTGCCAAGTAGAGCCTAAGAACTCACAGTTCTGCACTATTGTCGTAGAGTTAAGTGTTATGCCATTGTCTAATTGTTGCTGTGTAGCATGGTCAGTTAAGTTGCCAGTATAGTTAATACTACCTGTACCAGTAGTTTCTATTTCTTGACCCCAATCTCTTATACCTCCAGAAGTATTAAAGCCATTTGTTGTTATGTTTGGTATAGTGCTATCTACACTTTGATAGCTGCTTGAGTTGTTTGTACCATTCGGTAATAGGTTTCCTGTCGTAATCTCTTCTGCTTGAACTGCCCACACTATCAAGAATAGTATTAATGACAAGTATAAACATTTAATCATCATCTCCATACAAGTCGTATTCTGTATCTATAGGAACAAATTCTGTTTTGTTATCTATAGCATGTCTCCTTTTTAATTTTTCTATATACTTATCATAGTCAGGTCTTTCTATATCATACTTCTTCCATTGCATTTCTGCATCTTCACCAATAGCACCTTCAAACGGGCATGGTGTACCTGCATGTTCCATTGCTGAAAAAACTCTGTCATCCTGACAAAGAATTGCTATGGATGCAACTCGCATATTAAAATCATAGAGGAGCTTTGATAGTTTCATTCTCTCGCAATTCTCATCAGTAACATAAGTTCCACCTGATACACCAAACCCTGTAACTTGCACACCACCACTTACACCCACTATACAAAGGTCTTGTGAGTAAGAACTCATAGATGGGGCAGTCGCAGTCCCGACTGGTATTTTAGAATTTTTGGTCGTATTAGTCGAATTATTGGTAGTTTGGTTAGTCTGTCCACCGCTATAAGTGTTATTAGTAGTAGAGGTATAGCCACCAGATATAGAAGTATTGCTACCGCTAGTATTAGTTTGGTTACTGACAGAGTTATCTGTTGCATTTGCTCCAAACATCAAAAATAAATAAACCAATAAAGCGAAGCATAAGCTATTCCTCATTCCTTATTTTATTAAGTTCTTCAGCTAGAGAATCGTTCTCCTTGTTTTGTAATCTATATTTCCAATCTTCAATCTTTTTTTGTTTTTTCTTTTCTTGTTCAAGTATTGCTACTTTGTCATTTAAGCTAGAGACTTGCTGTTCTAATTTACCTACTTTTCGCTTTTGCATATAATCTTGCAGAGCAGCAAATCCCTTGCTTAATAAACTTGTTACTATGGAAGAAACAATCTTACTTATCATTAATCTTTCTTCTCTTTTAGTATCATAGAAATAACAGCAGCAACTGATGCTAGTGCTGTTGAAATTGTAGTCCATTGGTCTGAACTTACACCAAAAGCTATCATAATTGCTGATAATCCAGCATAAGTTGATGGCTCTTTTAATCTATCTAATATTGTCCACATAATACTCTCCTTTATATAAATTTTACCTACTCTTGCCAAAAAACTAAAGACATAGGAAATTCTTCATCACCACTCTGTTGAGTTGTGCTGTTTCTGCCTTTATACTGCACATGAGTGCTTGCCATAGTATAAAGTGTAATGTTTCTCATTCTATTGTCTCCTTGACCACCACCAGCTCTAAAGCCCCAAGTAGCCCCATAAGTTCCAGAAAAGACAATTGAAAAGTTTGCTTGATATTTACCAAAACCTATATCTGATACAGAGGTTATATTATATTGACTGCCTACCATTGTAGCGGCAGCATCATGATTTACCCAAGCTCTTGGTATATTGGTAATTGTTGGTGCAGTAGCATCTTGATTTGCAAATGATTTAAAGTTAGACATAAGCAAATTCATTTTGCTTGATGTTAAAACTTCACCACTAGAAAAAGACAAAGCTGTAAAAGCCATTATGAAACTCCCGTTTCGTTTCTTTCAAAGAATACTGCCGTTGCACTAATTGGCACACTATAAGAATCTTGTGTATTGTTAAAAAAATGATGCATAACAGGAAAGAAAGTATAAGGTGCTGTACCAATGTTAAAGAAAGGCATAGAATAAACAAATTGATTGTCGGACTGTGTAGTATCATGAGCATTTCCTAGTGCATATATAGAAGGTAAATTCACAGAGTTTACTGTAACCATTGAATATGTGAATGTAAAATTAATGTTATATGAGCCTGCGAAGTTTTGAGTTACAGAACTAACTCCATCTGAAAAGTTTATACTTGTTCCTGAATAATTTACTATTGCTTTTGCTCTGTTAAATCTTGGAGTTACACCTGTCTCTTTATTTGCAAATGCAGTGAAGTTAGATTGCACTGCTGACATTGCACTATCTGTTAATGTGTCTCCAAACTGAAACGATACATTCTCAAAGCCCATCTGTTGCCCATGTCATTACAACTCCAGCTTCAGCTAAGAACGGGTCAGTATCGCCTGGTTCTGATGCTCTAGCATAGACTGTAATGCTTCCTCCTGATTTTGATTGACATGCAAATTGATAGTTTTCACTAGCTTCTCCGCCATCTTTTGCCATTTGAAAATTAGCACAATAATTTTCTGTAGAGTAAGAATTAGTCCAATTAATTTGATATGTTCCATAAGCTGCATATACAACCGAAGATACACCAACACTCATAAACTGATGCATTGCTCCAAGTCCGCTAAAATAGCAAACCTTAATCCCTTGTCCAAACAAGTTGTATTCTGATGAATCTCCTTGTGCTATAGCATCAAAATTGCCTTGTAGCTGATTCAATTGAGTAGATGTGAGTTTAGCTCCAAAAGCAAAATTTATATCTGTAAATGCCATGAGATTATGCTAACACAGACACAGTATTATTCAAAGTTCCTAAATCTGGGTCATCTAACTCAAATACTGTAACATTGGATATTGCTATTCCATGACCAACTGAAAGGTCTAATGTCATTGTGTTGTTTTCCATATCGATAGTATTACCAATTAAAGTATATGGTTGGTCAGTTAGTCCTATTTCTTCAATATTTACATAGAACAAATCACCTAATTGTTGTTGCATATATTTGAGTGGTGTTTTAATTTCAAGTGCAACCTCTGGCTCTTTTCTTCTGAATACAATTCTATCGCCTAAGTTTGCTGCTCCTGCTGTATCTACATACCAAATAAGATTAGATGTTGGTTGTTTTCTAATTACATTATAAGAGTTTATAGATGCTGTGTTATCTCTAGTTACTGTTGATGCTGGTCCAATAATAGCATTAGACTGAACACTAAATGATATAGGTACACTGTATCTGTTACACATATCATAAGCATCACCTTTAGCTTCAAACGAGATTATGTCACTTCCAGAAACAACTGCACTAAAGCTGTTTGTTCCCACCAAGTTTCTTCGGAAGTAAACCTTGTTATTTGCTTCTACATAAATTGCTGAATCAGTTACTTCTGCTATACCTTGTAATGCCTGAACATAATTTGTTCCATACGGGAAGAAACCTTGTACGACTATTGATTCTGAGCCAAATGTGTTTTTCCATTGTACCCATGATTCATAATCTATATTTGCATTAGAGGCATCAGTAGTGCTATCAAGTCCTGCACCATAAGAATTAGTTGTTAAAATATCAAATGTTAAATCAGCAGGATTCCAATTAGAGTTTATAAAACTTGCACCTTGCTGTGATGTAGTATCTGTAGATACAAATACTTGAGACAAGATGTCCATTTGATTTTTAAAGTTTAGTCTTACAGTTGAATTATTATAAGCAGCATTAATAAGAAAACCTTTACCAACACATCCAAAGTCTGCAAAAGAAGGATTATATTGATAACCAAATGATAACTCACCTGAGCTTCTAAAATTGGTTCTGTTTTGAATTACATCGTTCATAATTTGTGATGCATTTTCTATAGTTATGGTGAATGGCTTACCAACAACATCTGCATAAGCTTTTGAGATTGCGGGGAATCTAGTAACCCTATCACTAAATACTGAATCATTAAATGTAAACTGTTTTACTATTGAACGAGGATTTGTAGACTGTTGCTGATTCAAGAAGAATGGTGTTAGTTCGTGTCCTAATCTACATTTACTTTCTACAATAGTTCCTACTATCATAGAGCCAACTTCTGTTTCTAAATCTACTCCATCTGCTAATAAACCACGACCAATTGATGGTGTTCCAACTACTGTTTCAAAATCAACACCTGTTAAGACAATATCTTCAGATGTTGTTAAGAATAATGAGAATGAGCCAACTGAAGTTTCAAAGTCTACACCTGTTGGACTTAGACCTTCAAAAGATGTTGCAAGTGTAAAACTACCAACTGTAGTTTCTAAATCAACCCCATCTATCTGTAATCCACTTTGTAAAAGCTGATAATTAATATAAGGGTTTTTATGCCAATAACCTCGAATTACAGGTTTTTGTTCTTTTGGCAGACCTGTGTAATAAAGGGAATATTCTTCTAAACCTGGTGTTCTGCTCTTTGATGTTTTTGGATTTAAATCATTTATATCAAGATAATAAAATGATAAATGGTTATTTTTTGGTGTTCTAACCTTCTTATCTTTTGATATTAAATGATAAGTTGATTGAGCTCTATATGTACCAATGAAACTTCCAAGCATAGTTTAATTATATACTATGATTTAGAATTGTGTTATTTCAAAAGGTACAGTAGGTCCAGTTCCAGAACTTAATACCACAGTTATGCTAAAACCTTTGTTTGTATGCATTGGTGGTTGAAAGAACATTGGCTCAGTTTGAGCACCAGAGAAATTGTCTTGGGTTACTGTTATATGACCAGATGCAACAATTGTGCAATTTTTTACATTTATATTTAAATTAGCCCCTGATACCATTGGAGTTAAATCTATTAAAGCAGAATAAATTCCACCAACAGCAGTTGAAAAAACTGTTGTTGTTCCACTTATTGCTTGTGCTCCTGTTGCTACTACTGTTTGTGCCATTACTTATCTCCTAAATCATTATCCCATATAACTTTCAATTCTTCAACTGTTGTAGCTGAAGTAATTTCTGGTTTAGCAGGAAAATCTCTTAATTTATTTTTAGTTTCTACTATTGCAGAAGTATCTTCTCCTGCTTCTTGTGCTCTCATATATTGAATATCGAGTTCTTCAAGTTTTGGTTTTCTAGCTATTCTTATTTTATCTCTCCAGACATCTCGGGCTTTTTCCATATCTATTGTTGGATTCATGTCTGCATCACAAGACCAAGCATTTCTAAATTCATTATCAAGCGAATCAAGGTCTGTATTTTCTATAATTCTTGCACCTTCTGGACAATCTTTTGCAGCTATTTCTTGAACTGTTAGTCCACAGTTTTCTGCTGGTACACATACTGCCATGATTCCGTTTTCTTGATTATAAATAATAACTTTACTCATACTTAACTCGGTTTAGGATATGTAGATTTTACACTAGCAATGTGGTCTTTCCAAGTTGTTGTACCATCAACACTATCGTGATACTGCATATCAAGTTGGTCTTCAAGTGGTTTATATGCTTTTGCTCTATCTCTTTGATATTGCTTTGCATCATAATCTGCTTGAAGCTCTGCTTGTTTTGCAGTTATCTGGTCATTGGTAATATTGTTTGGATTACCATCATGCCATGTAATACCATCTAAACTTTCGCCATTAACACTTACTTGTGCATTTGGGTCTAAAGCTAAGATTGATG
>Ga0208767_1000294_pt1 | contig 38581 bp, 49 predicted proteins | sample VirMetDEL_Mar_21_FD_184514 | JGI IMG/M metagenome (GOLD analysis project Ga0208767, IMG submission 184514) | Aqueous microbial communities from the Delaware River and Bay under freshwater to marine salinity gradient to study organic matter... | ecosystem: Environmental > Aquatic > Marine >... | reverse complement strand
GTACATGCTGTAATAACAGCCGCACGATAGGTAGCTACATCAGAATCAATAGCACGATCACGTTCTGCTTTAGCAATCACCTGCCAATCAGTAGGGGCTAGTAATGTATTTGCTGTTTGTTTTGTTTCAGCAAGCCATTGAGATTTAAGACCAAGCGTAGTTATTGATACACCGTCAACCGTCTTTGTGACATCATCTGTATTTCGAGGTATAGAAGTCCAAGTACCGTCTTTAGACGGTCCACTTACCCAATAAAATTTACTATCGGGCTTTGTTTGTATAGTAACTTCTTTAATACCATAAGAAGCTTTAACATCATCTGACCATACAGATGCCCAGTTACCTGGATGCTGTATACCATTATTATCTATCCAAGTTTTCCCAGGTTTTAATTCTTTTGTACCATTTAGTACATACATTACTTTCTCCTATCGTGCCGTTGCTGGCGTTGTTCCTGCAAATGGATGAACTGCAAATGCCATATAAAGATATGAGTTAGCATTAGTGTTAAAAGCACCGCCTGTTCGTCTAATTTTAAATCCGTTAGATAAAGCATCGTATGGCGCATTACCACTCCAGCCATTGTCTTCAGCGGCTGCTTGATCTGCTGTTAGCATTGGTCGATTACCTTGGTTATAGCCATCTCTTAGGTCATCTCCTATCCACCAACTTTCAGCTTGAGTTATGGCTTTGATCATAACAAATGAAGGTTTAAAACCTAGCTCGACAAAAGGACCATTGGTGTTATTATTACCTATGTAAGCACCAAATTTACTGTAGCCTGCAACGTCCGCAAAACAATATGCTATCATTGAATTGGTGTTGCCGTTTACACCAGCATTTGTGTTTACGGTAAAAACCGACGATGTAGGATGCGTATCGTTCCAATATACTGAGGCACCAGTTGTGATTCGTGCTGCGTTTGTGTCAAGAGTAATAGCATTAAGTCCCACATCAAAATGATACACAACCCAATTATTTGTAGCAGAGCGGTTTTTAATCAGTATCATTTTTGGAGTTTTACCACTTAAACCATGTCCAACAGTTTGAGCGCCGCCGGAACCACCGTTTCCAGTATAACTTACAATACTAAAACCAGCCGTTTGGCTTGCACTTACTGTGCTAGAAAGACTACCATCTGAGTTGCTTACGGTTCCATTTCCAGCAAGCCACTGCCATCCAACATAAGTACGCCCAGAGGCGTTTATATCTCCAGTGTTACCAGCACCAGTAAATGCAATAGTTCCTGCACCAAATGTTACACCATCTGTGTTTGTATCTTCAGTACCATCATCAAACGTAGCTAAACCCTTACTACTACCACGGACAGAATCAAAAACATTACCACCATTACCAAAATTTCGATCTTTAATCCAAACCCAATCTGAGGTAAAAGTTGAGTTCCCTGACTGGCTTACGGTTTGTGAGCTTGAATTACCCGACCAAAGACTTGACTGCATATAAGCAGAGCCGTCTTCAGTAGTCAGAGCGGTTTCTCTGTTTTCATTTTCAATAGCTGCTGAATACCCAGAGCTATAGCCAGTTGGTGGATCGACAGTAAAAGCTGTTTGCCCAAAGTTTACTGCAATTGTTGCATTGTAGCCTCTCATAGCAAAGAACCAGTCTAAGTTTGCGTCTAAATCAACTCCAACAGCATTATCAAAAGACTGATTAAAACTACCTGAACCGTCTGACCATCCACTGGCACCAACCCCTGCATCGCCCCAGTAAATCTTGTCATTAACTAGATCGAGGGCAATCATATGGGTGACGGGAACGCTATCATTTGGAGCATAGTTTGATGCGACAGTTACACCATCGGCTGAAAAAACATCTCCATTGGCAACATTCAAAAGTCGGGCATCACCACTAGCAAGAGCGTCAAAGTCACTTGAAGGGTTTTGAGGAACTGCCGAAGTTGATTTTACACAACCTGTCATACCCCCAGAAGCTCCAGAAATAGTTGCCTCGATATAAACCTTTTGACCTGTTGTGACAGGAAAAGATGAAAACGACATTCCTTGAGAGTTACTACTGCTGACTTGTTTTAGATTACCTTCAGACAGTGCAATATTCGCTTGCAAGTTAAGTGGCGATAGTACCGCATAATTTTTAGTGGGCGAGTCGCTGGACTGCGTTACGGAATTAGTATTTGTAAAGTCGTTGCTGTTACCGCTAGCGTCATCGCCAAGGTCGCTACCCGATGCGGCCATGTTTAGGTAAAAACCGTTATCTCCAAAAGTTAGCCCACTAACATCTATTGGACGCCATACTCCATTATCATCTGTCCCTCCAAAAGATGCTGGAGCTAGGCTCTGCCCGTCGCAATATACAACTTGAGACATATATCCATCAAAAGTATGTGTAGTTGAGTTTGTCCAACTCCCAATTCGCCAGCCTGTTGAGGTAAACACATCACCATTTTGGCTTGGGTAACTCGATGCACTGAAAGACGTAATTTGCGAGCCGTTTAGATATAGACGCACCCTATCAGCAGCCGTTCCTAAAGATGTATCTACACGAACGACTAGGTGATACCATGCGTGTGGATCACGAAAAACTTGAGTGGTTGTAACTTCGGTTCCGTTACCAACAACGAGGGTGTTGCTTGACGTTAAATAAGCCTGTATCTGAACTGATGCGCCGCTGCCATGAGTAAACAGTCTTAAATTTGAACCGCCCAGGTTACCTCTTTTAAACCACATGCTGAGAGTGCCAACATCGGCATTACTTGGCGCACCAAAACCGCTGTCAGCGGCAAGGTATTCTGCATCAGCTTTGTTAAAAACAGCACTGTTATCTACAGCATAGCCGCCAGCACCAGCAGCACCGGCAGCGCCCATCATTGCATTACGGAATCCCGTCATTATTTCATGTCCAGCCCGGCAGCAAACCCATACCAGCGAGTGCCAGCGTCTATCGATGTGAAGCAAAGTATATCAACCCCTGCCGTCGTTAATCCGGGCGCTGAACCTCCGGCGAAATCCACTGAGGACGGCCAATTTACCGTCTGGCTTCCACCGTTGGTTAGGTACAGCACGAAGCCGCATTGTTCGTCGCTGGCTGTTGGGTTGCTAAAGGTGAAGGTGTTGGCACTGGTGTCTACTGTTGCGCTAACTGAGTTACCAAGCGTCAGGTCAATGTCTTGAGTACCGCCACCAGTAGCTCCTATAGCATTAGTAACTTCACCATAGTCTTTAAGATTAAGACGAGAAACAGTATTGTCATTAAAATTAGTTGCCTCGTCGTTTTTAACTGTAGCTGCATCAAACTGTTGAAGAGTTACACCAAGGTCGCTAGAATCATACTTACTATTAACTGCTGTTTGAACAGCGGTAAACTCCGTATTAAAGTCTCCACCAGAAATAATCTTATTTGCATCAGAATCAGCCAGAGCATCTTTACCGGACCAGCTAACTTGGATTGTATAATCGCTCATTTATTTAACTCCTTGATGAATACCGGGCTATCCCGTAAAGTGATTTTGCGCTACCGTATAATGCTGCATCTCCTGAATCAAAAGGAGAGCGTTCATCTTGTCTTTGATTCGATAGTTTTATAAACAATTGCTGTTGAGACCATTTAGGCGTAGGCGGTTTACGAACAGGTTTAAATAAAGATTTAGTTCGTCCACGAGGCATAACTAACCCCTAAGCCGTTCACCAGCCCAACGAGCTAAGTTTTTCTTTTTCTTTTCTTCTGTCATTTTTTTCTTTTTCTTTTTGACAATTTTCCCGGCTGTTCTATTTTTTACTGGTTTCATAGTACCACACCATATTCCTTGTTTCGTTCACGTACTAACTGAAGTAGTTTTTCTCTTTCTTTTTCCCATACAGCATTTAACTTTTGAGTGCTAACTTTAGGATTATCCGTCGCCACTCGCTTAATGCGGCCTGTAGGTGTCGGAACGGAAATCTCTGTAATTTTTGGTTTCTTTCTTTTATCGGAAGGAGTAAACAATCCCCCTTTTGCAATCTTAATATCTGAGGCTTTAGGAGCCGATCTTCCTTCGGAAACTTCCTTAGCTTTACTTCCTTTTTGAACGTCATGCTTTTCGTAGTCCTTTTCCTTAACTTCGTCAAGCTCTTCGTTCTCGTGCATAAGTAAGTCTATTAAACTTTGCAGGTCTTCTGCCTCTTCGTCAAACCCGTCCCCTTTAAACTCTAATTCATTTTCCTCTAGGAAAGAATTTATTTGCTCTTCAGTAGCTCCGGGGTTTGACTGTTTAAAAGACTTAAGTAGCAGTTCGCTATAGAGACGGGCTATTTTATTTTTAATACGTTCAAGTTCTAGGTTATAACTTGTGTCCGCTAAAGCATCTTCTAAAGTAATCATAATCTAGCCCTATGTTGTAGTAGTGGGAGGCCCTATGACTAGAGCCTCCCTGTGACTACTTAGGTAGCAGGAACAACGAACGCTATGCCAGCGTCATCACGAAGTTCCGCAACGCCGTAAAGCGTATCGGCGGTAAACAGATCACCAAGATACTCTTGCTTGTACTGCGTTTGAGACCGAACACCCATCTGCTCCGCAAAGCAAAGGGCATCCTTGTGCATCATGACACCGACACGCTGGGCGTCAGAGTTGATGGACGGGCAGTTAGAAGAAACATAAACGTCCATGCCATAGATGCTACCGATTTTTCCGGTCTTGATAGCTTCACCATTACCGATAAACTGTTGTTCAGTAAAGCGGTTAATGGCCAGCATATCATTAGCGGCAATCGGAGGGATAACCATGCAACGGTTGTCCGAAGGAACATCAGCGTTGTCGAGTTTCAGGATCATAGCCCGAATACCGGCATCCGTAATGTCCGTAGCGTTTGTAGAGTTACCCGTGTACAGTGTCGTACCGTTGCCGCCAATGACAGCTTTTTCGTACAACGAAGCACCCGTACCTCCAACAACACCGCCTTGGAAACCTTCGGTAAGAGCAAACAAGTCGGTATCAACTTGAGTTGCAAGTGCATAACCAGCATCGTCAGTATAGAAACGACGAAGAGACTGGAGAGCCTGAACTTCCGTAATGTCTTCCATAAGTACGGAATATTCATAGTGCTTGTTAATGCTAACCGCTACAGTACCGTGAGTATCGCCCTGAAGCGTTACTTGAGTATTTGCAGCTTTAGCAGTAGCAGAACCACGGACAGGCTTAGGAATGTTAATGGCATCCCCTTTTTTACCTGCGTGATTAATTTTAGTGACAAGACCACCGAGAACAAGATTTTTCTTGTACCCAGCAATCACTTCATCCGACCACAACTCAGGAATAAAATTCGCTGCTGTCGTAATCGTCTGATGACCAGTACCCAAAGCCATAATTAGCTCCTTTCTTTATAAAGTTATTTGACGCGACCCTCAGCGTAAGCTGCAAGAATTTCATCTTGTAAACTTTCATAACGCTCAGGATCATTTGTTTTAAGCCGAATTAGATCAGCCCTACGGTAGATTTTCTTACCGGATGTAGATTCTGAAGAAGTCCTAGATACGCCTTTCCCTGCCTTCATAGCTTGTTCTCGTTCAACAGCTTTGTTTGCTTCGGCCTCGCTTGTGTTACTAATTAAGGCTCGTTCTTTCCAGTTACCTATAAGTTCCAAAGCAGAGTCTAAATTATAATTATGTGCCGCTACAAAAAGTTGTTTACGTATCGGGCTTTCTTGAACCCACTCCTGAAACTTTGAATCACTTACGATATCAACGTAATCAGGATGCGCTTCTTTCAGTCGTTGAGTTGTAACTTGGACATGTTGTGTCTTTTGTTGCTCTTCAAACTGACGGAACTTCGGATGATTTTCAATGGCTTTACTGACTGCTTTGTCAGGGTCATCAAAAAAATCAATATCCTCTTCTTCTAACGCTTCTGTTCCGCTTTGACTAGTGGTAATCTGTTGTTGAAGAATACCATCTGTGAGTTTGCGAAGTTCCCCTATTTCTTGTCCCTTTCTTCCAAGTTCTTTTTCCAAGTTTTCGTAGGAAGAAATAATGTCTTCCATCGACTTGTTCTTAAACTTGTCAGGCAGTTCCATCTCCGGTTCCGCTTGAGGTTGTTCCACGACTGGAGCCTCTTCGATGTTCGCATACTCTTCGCCTTCTTGTACTTCTACTTCTGGTTCTACAACAACACTATCCATAGTACTAACCTCCGTCCTGTATAAAGATTATGGAGTTAAAATATGTTGGGATTAAAGGTCTAACTCTAATTGATCCAACGCTAGTTTGGTGGTCTCCTCTAAATTAATAAACATATTTAGCATATCCACCTGCCCTTTCCTTAGAAAAAGCGTCTTCTCATCTTCTATCGTCTGTATGTTTTCTAGTGATTGAGCCATGTCCTCTAATTCTTTTATAAAAATACTCCAGGCATCACTGTTAAACAAGTCAAGACGTTTTTCAAGAATTTCTCTGTCAGTCATTATCTACCCGTTTCGGCTGCTTTAGCCAAATTAAGAATAGTTTCGGACTGCAAGTGTTCTACTTCTGGCATATTCCTCATTGTTTCTGACTGAACATTTTGTGCATCTACTTTAAGTTTTTCAATACGTGCCATTTTTTCTGCAAGATCAACTTGTATTTTAGCTACTGTAGCTTCGGAGTTTTTGTCCTGAGCATCAGACTGTAGCTTGGCTGCATGGGCCATGTCCTTCATTGCTCCGGCCTTCATCTCTTCAATTTCCATTTGCAACTTCATAAGCTCAAGCTGTTGTACCATTTGTTGCATTTGTTGTGCTTGAGGATTAGGTTGCAGGGACTGAGCAATAGCTGCCTTCATTTGATCTCTATTGGACATAGAACTGTTTTCAAAGATAGACATAAGGAGCATAGCATGAGGAGGAGTACCTGGTTGTGTCATTGACATTAACTGGATCATCTGAGTCATTTCCAGTTCCTTAGCCATAATACCCATTGAGGAATAAGATTTAAACTTGTAGTCTCCTGCTGGATAACGATCAGGAGAAAACTGAATATAACGATAAGCAGACTTTTCAATTAAAGGAATTAAAAAGTTTTCTTGGAAGTTCATAATAGTACGCTTCTGTCGTTTAATCGAAGCTGCCTGTATCATGGACATTCCAGAAGCAGTAGAGTTCCTAGGGTTCGAGAAGTTACTATTGGCACTGTCCATTGCTCCAGTACCCATTTGAACCATCCGCTCTAACTCACCGGCTTCGGTAAACGTAGTGTTAGAGACAGTACCAAAGTTTAAGGGGAACAAGGTTGACCGAGGATCACCGTTTGTAAGAATTGTCTTACCGGCTTTGACCTCGAACTTGACACCCCTAGGGAGACGAGTAGCATCCACACCCATCATAGGATGTGTTGTAAGGGCAAGAGCATCAATCCTAGCACGTAGCTCGGCATCAAGAGCCTTTTGTGGATTATACCCTTTTTCTGCCACCCCTCGCCCCCAAAACTTGTTGGGAACACGATCAAGCTGAAAGGCCACAAAAGGACGATCTTCCATTAAATAAGGATTTTCTGCGGCTTTAAGTACAATATGGTCATTAGCAATAACAACTACTGATTCTACTAGTTCATCATCTTCGTAGTCAAACTCTTCTTCCATTGAGCTACTACGATCATTTAAGTATTTCTTAGGAACCTGTCCCCAATACTCTACAATTTTGACTTTATCTTCGCTACCCAAGTCATTACTATATTCTTCGTCGTAGCCCAAGTCCATTTTGTCAAAGTCACCAAGCGGTTTATCTTCGTATACACCTTCTTTCATACCCTCCATGATTTCCCATTTTGGCTTAATGACTATTTGAGCAACGCCCAGGGCATCATCAATTGAAGTAACGCAGGGATCAATTACAAATTCTTTTGGTGTCAAAGCGTCTACCTTTACAGAAGTAATAACTTTTTCCTGTAAAGCAACATTAGTCGTAAGTGTTCCAGGTATTTGAGCTTCAGTAGGAACCTTTTCAATTTCATCTATAACATTTAACTTAGCAATGCCAGTACCATAAATAGCAGCGTTAAGCAAAGACTCTACAATTGGGTCCTTTACTTTACACCGTTGCATATCTTCCTGAAGCATAGTACGTATAATTGCTATATCCGTAGGGTTCTGATCCATTACGTCATCACGAATATCAAACCACATATCCCTACCAAAGATAGCTTCTTCAAGTTCCGCTACAGTGGACTCAATGGCCTGTTGTGTTGCGGGAGAAATAAGTTTGGAGTTTTCTGACTCTCTTGTTTTATCTTCGTAGGCCCAAATACCACGCCAGATACGATAGTACTCATCCCATTTTTCCATGTAATTAGTATTACGGTGGTCTTCCCACTCTTCGACCTTATTCATTACCCATGATGCTAGGGATGCTTGAGGGTCTTTGTATACTAAATCATCCATAAATTAATACCCCGATACCGTATCTAATGGTTCCCACTCGTCTATCTCTATAGAACTTGCATAGTCAGCTACAGAAACTTGGTCTATGTACGCCAAAGAATCTAGTAAGTCATCGTGAGATAGTGGACTTGGAAAGTCTAACATCTGTGAAATAAACTCATGGTTCCAGTCTGCCTTACGAAACTTAATTTTTCCATGTTCCATACGGCCTTGTAAGGCCCAAACTATTCTGTCTTGTTTCTTTTTACCGCCGTGCGTTACGTCCGTTATGTTTATCCACCTACCTCTTGTTCTCATCTCATCTTCGATGTAGGGCATAATGGCATTCTTTAGCGCACCCGATTCGATTCCTACTGTAGTGGCATTGACTTCCTCAGATACATCAATAATCTTTTCGGCAGTCTCTTTGATGTTCCAACGTCCGTGGTGTATGTCTTTAACTAACCACTCGTCTCCTGCAATCTTAACTACAGATATTGCCGTTTCGTCAAGTTTGGAAGATTTAAGACCTCTACCCTTGTCCGCTTTTTCAAAGCCAGCCGGGTCAACCGATACCACATAATGACCTGTCTTAGAAGCGGTATCTTCCTCAAACTCCTCATCTTCTTCGTACCTAACCCACTTTTCAAAAAACACCCCACCGGAGAAACTTTCAAAGGTAGCTTCAAACTCCTGTCGAAATGCCTGAGTAGACATTGTTTTCTTTGCTGCTTCTATTTCGTCTGGATCAAGAAAAGGATTATCAGTAGAGTTAAATTGAAATGCTTCCCATTGTTCCTCGTTTTCTGGTAGGTGAGCATCTACCCATAACTTATGAAAGTGGTTCTTACCTGCTGGAGTTCCTATGAATAACGCCTCACCCTTTACGTCTGCCAGTGTGGGCCTTAGGATCATCTCCCATACTTCTGGCTTCATAGAGGCATACTCGTCCATGACGACATATGCAAGACCTACACCCCTTAAAGTATCTGGCCTATCTGATCCCTTTAGATATATCTTTCTATCATTGACCAGAGTAATTGTTGCGGTGTTCTCATGTGTGCTTTTAATTACATTCTGACCTACGTCCTTAAGAATAGACCAGAGAATATCTTTAGCTTGTTGAAATGTTGGTGCTACATAGAAGACATCCTTGTCCTCACTTTGGAGTGCCTTAATAATTAACACCCATGCAGCTAAATAACTTTTACCAAATCTTCTACCGCAACTAGCTACTTTAAATCTTTTACTCGACTTAAAGATTTCCATCTGAGCATCGTGAAGAGTAACCTTAAGTTCAGTCATTCTTATCTACTTCTTGAAACTCAGCTTCAAATACTTCTTGTTCCTTAGCTTCCTTGGCTTCTACTGCCTTAACACCTTCAATAATAATATTAACGCCGAGATCCTGATGTTCGTGTGTTATCTCTACTGCTTTGGAGGTGGGAATAATTCTGTCCATGCACATCTTAAGACAGTGCCTGTCACCCTCCAGTGCTAGTTCTATAACCTTATTTACAATCTCCGGTCCTTTAGAGGACATAAGTTCTCTTGAGAGTTTAGTGTACTTATTAAGTGATCCCTTTGGTCTTCCCGCTGGGTTTAACGCTGGCATCCCTTTCTTGAAGTTGGGGTTCCCTCGTTTCTTTTTTACTACTTCTTGTTGACCGTCTTCTGTTTCTGACATTCTTTGCTCCTGACTTTTTCCTACTACGTAGGGAGGCAGTTACCACTTTTTACAACTCCAGTATCGTGCCGATAGTTTATCTGGAGGAGACGTATCACATTTGTGTCTGGCTCGAAAGCTCTTCCGTCTTTTGGGTTGATCCTTTTTAATTGTCATATTGGGATCACCAAACCTAATTAACTTTGTCTTGTCGCCCTTTTTGGCAAGAACAGCAAACTTTTTAGACTTGCCTGGAGTACGCTTAGGTTTGTTATAGCCAGAAAACTTCTCACCTCTATAGGTTATCATTTTTTCTTACGAGGTTTCTTTTTCTTTTTAAGTTCCTCATCTTTCTTTTTCTTTTTCTTAGGTTTCATACTTCCATAACCATAACCAGGCATAAGACAACTCCTCGACTATTTTGAAAAGACCAAACCATAACTGGTTTGTAACTTAAGTATTCTTAAGATGTGAAGATAAGTTATTTGTTTAAATTCTTAAAGGTTAACTTCTTAAAGTTTAACTTTGATGTTCTTAAGTATCAACCTCTTTATAGCTTTATTATACCATATTTAGAACCTAAAGTCAATAGCTTCTTAGGATTTCTTAGGAAGTACCCCGCCTGTCCCAAGAAGTCAAGCATTAATTTTACTATGAGGTAGTTATTTATGTAATTCTTAGGGGTCCAAATTGCTTCCCATGTGGGCATGAGGGACAAAGACAAAGAGACGTGGCTGCTAGGGGTCCCCCCGGTACTTCTCATGACCACAAAAGACCCCACTAGGCGTGTGGGTTTCATAGGAATGCCAGGGAATGCCCGTGGAAATGAGAAAAAAAGAATACCTGAGTATGGTTATCGGGTATTTCCTGGGACATCCCAGGAATTCAATTGGCATGGTTATTGCATTAAGCACAATCCATGCCAGGTATACTAGTGTGATACTTATGCAACACTTATGAATAAAATGGAAAAATATGGGATATCCCAGAAAATATTTATTGACGATATATGAGAATTACTATCTACTCTGTTCATCAACAACACAGAAGGAAACAGACCAATGACACACAATGTTGAAACGATTAATCACGCCTTACGTGGTGCCGCTGAGGCCGAGATGGTCCACACACAAAGCCTAGTGACGGAACACTACCTTCCAATGTGGGAAGTTCTGAACGAGGAAACAGAAGGTGCATGGCCTGAAAAGTCCCTCACCAAGAAGATGATTTCAAATAGCGAGAGATTAACGGACCTATTTGTTTTCCTCACACCGGAGCAACGATCAGAATTTGCTAGGGATAGCAAGTTTGTCCAGGCTAATTTTGACGCTGTAATTGAGGAAGCGCATACTAATGGATGGCGTAAACTCTCAGCAATTCGGAAGGCCATCCAGAAAGCTCAGAAAGCTGAGGAACCAACTGAGGAGGTGGCCGAGGAAGCAACCGAGGAGGTGGCCGAGGAAGCAACCGAGGAGGCAACCGAGAAGGAACTGGAAAAAGCTGATTACGTTTACGCTGTAGCAGCTTGGTTAGCAAAGGCCCAAAACGTGGGGTTTGATTCCCAAGAAATTGTTCGCTTGGCGTTAAAAGAAGTAGCAGACCCTGACCCTCTGGAAATTCCTGAGAAATTCCGTCGCTAGTGTCTCCTACAGTATCCCCTGGTTTGACAGAGGCTAGGGGATACGATAGGACACATTAGAAACCAATAAAGGAATTAGAACCATGATTGATAACATTATTAAAACTTACAAACTTGCCACACCAGAAGAAAAGCGTGATGGCATAGTCTGGTATGCTAATGCCTACTCAGACTGTAACAGAATAGCTATTGATCTATCTGTGCCAGTTCATATTGTGACGGGCGTGGTTGCAGCACTATCCCCAAATAATAAATGGGATAGAAACGTGGTTAACGCCAGGGAATTAATCCAGGTTTTTGTCAATGGTGACGACATAGACAGCGTGAAGGTATCGACCTATCACACCATGAAAAGGAAAGCGTGGTCTATTCTTGAAGAGATGCCGGACCATGAAGGCGTTATTTCGCTGTTAAACGGTCAAAAGATAGTATCATTTTACCGAAACATAATGGGCGATGATACCTGTACCGTAGACGGTCACGCTAAGAATATATACTATGGCGAACGTCACGGGTTGACTGATGACAGAACCAACGTGGGGAAAAAGGAATACAAAACCATTTCAGATGCCTATGTTAAGGCAGGTAAACGGGTAAGAGTTAATGGGCGATCACTAAAAGCCTTTGAAATTCAGGCTATTACCTGGGTAGTCTGGAGACGTATTCACAATATAACTTAAAACCTGGGATCATCCCAGAAAATTGGAGGTTGACAATGAATAAGCAATTTGGTACGGTCGATATAGTCGCACTAGCGATGGCACTGGCAACAGCAATCTTTTTCATAGAGGTGATAATCAAATGAAAAAAATAATACATATAAATCAACACGTTATCAAGGCAAACGCCAAGTCTGGAAAGCGTAACCCAGTGATCACGGTCAAGACGTACAAGTCAAACGACTACGGCCACACAGTAGAGGTTGACGGTCCCTGTAAAATAGTGTACAGTCCAGACAAGCCGCTATCCTGCGGTGCTAAGGTATGGATTGAAACTCAAGCAGAGGTAACAGTAAAATGACAACACGCATATGGACAAAACCGGAGACGCAAGAGATTATCAAGGCGTTACGTTTAGCAGGGTACACCATCCCGCCAAAGAAAAACGGGTACTATAAAACCGAGGAGAAATACTCAAACAAAAACGGATCAGAACGAAGCTACTTTGTGGCACTTGACATGGGTGGAAACTACATGGTAAATTATCACCCTGAATTATTGAAGGAACCGGAGGACGAACTCTATGGCATATAGCAGACAGAAACTAGTGGACCAGTGCATGAGTGCTGTTAGACGCATGGGTTACAACGACTGGTGCTGGGCAATGGAGTGCAGGTATAATGTTATGCCGGACTGGTGGAGGAACCCCATTGAGAAAGACAAGAAGTACAAGCATTATGTTGCAACTGGTGCATGGGGTTCTTGATATGTGGGAGAAAATTAGATTAGTTTTGTCGGATCACTGGGTATATTTTATCGTGACCTGGACCCTGATCTATATCTCAGTGAGATTTTAGGACAAGTAAAGGAGAAGTAAAATGCGTTGTATTATTTGCGACAATAAACTAAAAGACGGAGAACTACTTAAGCGTGATCTGTTCACAGGTTTACCCCTTGACACATGCAGTACGTGCATGGGTTCAATAGGTGAGGCGGTAGCGGAGGACTTCGAGTATATTGACGACTTAAACGTCATCTCAAAAATTCCGCTTGACAATGAGGAGAATGATCTATAGAATACTTAAGAAGCCTAGGGAATTAATCCTTTATATATTCATTAAAGTTATTTCCTAGGTGTTCTTAAGATTTCCTGGGATGGTCCCAGAAAAAGAAAGGAAAGGTTATGTCTACCAAGAATAAGAGACGGTCTGCTCCGAAGAAACGGAGGAACCCAGAGAAGGTTGTGATGGATAAGTACTACCACCCCAAGGCCTTTAGGTCCCGTAAGCGTACCCTGTCTGCGACTGATGCAGACAAGGAGATCAAGGAGTATCTAGACTATGACGCATAGGGCTATATGGTTTGCTGATGAGGCACCTCGGATAGGCTCTGGCTATAGGATAGTCAACGTTAAGAAGAGGGGTCGTAAGTGGGTCCATCTTGAGTACTGGCCTGGAGGTTCTGAAGGTCACAAGATAAATACGAGACTCCGAAAGAGTGTATTCGAGAGGCTCGAAGAATTAACGGATCAGCAACTGAAGATAGGAGGTACTGACTGATGGCTAAGAATCCAATGGGAAAGACAAGAGATATCGAAGAACCGTATGCTATTTTTAGAGCGGCAGGAGATTTTGAATTGAGAGTTTTAAAGACATACAAGATGCCTAAGAATGAGGAGAAGGATATTTACTCACGTTGGTTTACTGGGGCTAAGTCTCCTATGACCTACGGTAGCTGGGAATATGGTGATACATATCGAAAGGAAATAGTGGACAACATGCTGTTAATTGAGGCATCTCAGGAGTTTATAGATGCCTACGGAAAGGACGGTAAAAATCTCCGCTTGACAGAAGAACCTAAAAAGATTAATATATTAACATAATCAGAAAGGAGTTATCATGCAATCACAAACCAAACTTTTGATTAATCACTTCCAGGGTGGTCGTTCGATCTCTAACTACGAGGCCCGTGATCTCTATCGGATCGCCAGTCTACCCCGTAGGATCAGTGACCTCGAAGAGATGGGCATTGTCATCACCCGCCAACGGAAGGTTGATCCTACAGGTAGGCGTTATGTACGGTACTCTATGCCTACCTCTAACTATCGTGAAAATTACCCTAGCTAACTGAAGGAGAAGATACTATGATTACTGAAGGTACTGTTGCGTTCTCAAACCTTAATGAGACTGAGCGTTTTAATGGACAGGACACGGGCAAGTATTCCATCGTCCTCACCCTGGAACCTGATGAGGCAGCAAAGCTGGCTGAGACAGGGGTGAAGCTGAAGGAGTACAAGAACCAACCCCAGCGTAAGTTCGTAACCAAGTTCCCTGGGTTCCCTGTTCTTGATGCGGAAGGTGAGTCCATTGCCAAGTACATCCCGTATGGTTCCCGTGTTCGCGTACTGTGGGAGCCCGGTAAGCCGCACCCTACACATGGTGTTGCTCCGTACTTCAAGAAGATCAAGGTACTGGAGATGGCCGAGGGTATGGATGGCGCAGATGATGAGGACTTTTAATGCTCCAGTCTAACTTCATAAGCAAGGCACCATGCCCCTCATGTCGTACTGACGGAGAAGATAAGACGGGGGATAACCTCGCAGTGTACGATGACGGGCATGGGTACTGCTTCAAGTGTGGTCATATCGAGAGGGCAGGGGGTGAAATTCCCCCTCCCATCGAAAACCTGGGACGGTCCCAGAAAACGAGAGGATTGGAAATGTCCGGTACATCAGGACCCATCAAGGATAGAAATATATCTCAGCGAATAGTCGAGAAGTTTGGGGTAACTTTAGAAGACAACAAACATCACTACCCATACCACGACAAGGACACTGGCAAACTAGTGGGAACCAAGGTCCGTAACTGCATTACTAAAGACTTCTACTCTACCGGCACCCTGGAAAACACTGGTCTCTTTGGACAGAACGTGTGGTCAGGTGGCGGTAAGTTTATTACGATAACCGAGGGCGAACTTGATAGTCTAGCAGTGGCCGAGATGTTCGACGGCAAGTGGCCAGTAGTAAGTATCAAACGAGGTTCCGCCGCCGCATCCAAGGACATCAAGGAGAACCTTGAGTGGCTAGAGACATTCGATAAGGTGGTCGTTTGTTTTGACAACGATGCTGCTGGACAGAAGGCCGCTGATGAGGTGGTCCCCCTGTTCTCACCTAACAAGGCAAAGGTGGTACGTCTGCCCATGAAGGACGCCGCCGATATGCTGACTGCCGGTAAGGTGCAGGAGTTCGTCAAGTGCTGGTGGGACGCTAAGGACTATAAGCCAGCAGGGGTGGTCTCACTGTCCGACGAGGTATGTTGGGACGCCTTTGTCACCCGTGGCAAGGCAGAGATCATACCCTTTCCATCCACCTTCGGCACCCTCAACAAGATGATGAACGGGGGCATGGCCGCTGGTGAGGTCACGGTGATTGGTGCCTTGACCTCCGTAGGTAAGACTACCTTCGTCACCAATCTACTCTATGGTATGTACAAGGAGACCAACCGTAGGATCGGAGCGGTGTTTCTTGAGGCATCCATAGGCGAGACTACCGAGAACGTAGTGGGGGTGGTTGCCGGTACTAATATCAAGGTGATACCTGAAGAGGAACGGGACTACAGTTCCTACCGTCCTCACTATGAGGAACTACAGGAGACCGACAGGATACACCTTGACGACCATGCCGGAGCCTCAGACATCGAGGACTTGTTCTCTCGTATGAGGTATCTGATCAAGGGGATGGACTGTGATGTGGTAATCCTTGATCCACTACAGGCAGCGGTGCAGTCCAACGAGAACGGGATGATTGACTCGTTCATGGACAGGTGCCTGAAGCTGGCCAAGGAAACCAATGCGGCCATCATCATCGTGTCACACCTACGAAAGCCCAGCGTTAAGGACCCTCACGATGTCAACGAGTACGACATGAAGGGGTCCGGTTCGATCAACCAGATCGCATTCAATACCATACTCCTAAGTAGGGACAAGATGTCGGAGGACGACTACGCTAGGAACTGTACCAAGGTGCAGCTAGTGAAGTGCCGCCGCACGGGACGCACGGGACACGCTGGATGGCTGTACTACGAGGACGATACCTCTCGTATGGTGGCGGGTGTGGCACCTGAGATACAGGAGGTAGCCCATGAAGAATTTTGATAACCCAAGTAAAAGTTTAAAAATATACATAAGAGGAAGGAAAAGGAAAGAGTCCTATATAATGCAGCAAACTGGAGGGAAATGCGAGATATGTAAAGAGCATTGGCCGTCTGATGTTTTGGCCTTTCACCATCTAGACCCTAGTGAAAAAGAACTTGATTTAGGAATAAACGCATGGTCGCACATGAAAATGGAGAGAGTATTGAAAGAGGCTCGTAAGTGTGCTATACTGTGTATGAACTGCCATACTTTAGAACACAAGGCTTTGGACAGAGGTGAGACTTTAATCAATGACCCGGATGCTTATCTTAGATATCGAAACTACCGAATTAAAAGGGATCCAGACCTCTTCGATAGAGCGGATATGGATGATAGGAACGATGGACCTGGAGACGAAGACGAAGAAGAGTTTCCTTACGCCTTCGTTTAGTGACGCAACAGAGATACAGGAGTACATCAATGGATATTCTACTGTGGTTGGTCATAATATTATTGGGTTCGACAGTCCTGTAATGAATGACCTGTTGGGAATTACACTCCCCAACGTAGTTGATACCCTTCTCCTCTCCCGTTTGCACAACCCTCAGATAGAGGGAGGGCATTCACTCAGAGCATGGGGAGAACGACTGGGGTTTGAGAAGGGAGATCACGACGACTGGTCTACCCTGTCGGATGAGATGATTGAGTACTGCGAGAGAGACTTGGACGTTACTGCTAAGTTATATACTGAACTTACTGAGAAACTAAAGGAGTTTCCCGGTGAGTCCATAGAGCTAGAGCATGACGTACAGCGTATTATAACTAAGCAAGAGAACAAAGGATGGGAACTAGATGTTGAACGAGCGTTTAATTTACAAGCAAAACTTAAGCAACGTAGCATGGAAGTGGAGCAAGAAGTACATAAGAGGTTCAAGCCTCTGCCGTTATTTGTTAAAGAGGTTACGCCTAAGATTAACAAGGACGGAAGTCTTAGTGTGGTTGGCCTTAAGTTTCTTGGGGATCGGTATACTGATGTGGCTGGTCCATTTAGTAGAGTTTCTTTTCCCGAATTTAATCTAGGGTCAAGACAACAGATTGCCAGACACCTACAGTTCTTCGGGTGGAAACCTAAGATGTTTACTGAGAAGGGTCAGGCAATAGTAGATGAAGGAGTTTTATCTAGGGTTGATATACCTGAGGCCAAACTAATCGCAGAGTATCTACTGATACAGAAGAGAACGGCACAGGTACAGTCATGGATAGAAGCGGTAGAGGAGGACGGTAGGGTCCACGGTAGGGTCAATTCTATCGGTGCAGTGACGGGGCGTATGACACACAGTAGCCCCAACATGGCACAGGTTCCCGCCTCTTACTCGCCATACGGTACTGAATGCCGTGAGTGCTGGACAGTACCAAAAGGTTACAGGCTCGTGGGTATTGATGCCGCTGGCCTGGAGTTGAGAATGTTAGCCCACTACATGAATGATGAGGAGTACACAAATGAAGTTACCAATGGAGACGTACACACAACCAATCAAAAAAATGCTGGACTTGCAACAAGAGACCTCGCTAAAACTTTTATCTATGCTTTCCTCTACGGTGCAGGGGACGAAAAAATCGGAGCTATTGTTGGAGGTTCTCGAAGAGACGGAGCAGAACTTAAGGAAAAGTTTCTTAACAACACACCGCCTCTTAGACATTTACGAGAACGGGTTGCCAAGTCAGCCAAGCGAGGATACCTCAAAGGACTCGACGGAAGAAAGCTAGTCCTGCGGAGTGAACACGCCGCCTTGAATACACTTCTTCAGTCTGCCGGTGCAATAATAATGAAGAAGTCCTTGACGATACTTGATGAGTATGCTACAATACATAATATAGAGTATAGTTTTGTAGGCAATATTCATGATGAGTTTCAAGTGGAGGTCAGGGAAGATCAAGCAGAGAAGATGGGCTGGTTAGCTGTAGAGTGTATCAAGGCTGCGGGTGACAGGATGAAACTGAAGTGTCCTCTTGATGGTGAGTATAAGGTAGGCATTAATTGGGCAGCAACCCACTAATAGGAGAGTATAATGGAAAAGAATTTAGATACCTTAGTCGAAGATATCTATACCCTCATGGTCAACAGAAACACTGACAAGGACGTTGACATAGAGGGAGAGATAGATAAATTTGGTGAGTCAATGAAGGACATCATGCGTAAGGAGTTCCTTCCAGGTGGACGTAGGGACGGTAGAAAACTACGCCTTTCCTCAGTGGGTAAGAATGATCTTATCCAGTGGTTTTCGTACAACGGCTACAGGGGTGAGCGTATCAAACCTCACACTCTTATCAAGTTTATGTACGGCCACATGATTGAGGAGATGCTCCTGTTTCTTGTGCGTCTTACCGGACATGAGGTAACGGACGAACAGAAGGAAGTGTCAGTTGGTGGAGTGAGGGGTCACATGGACTGTAAGATTGATGGCACTGTAGTTGACGTTAAGTCCACAACTAAGTTTGGCTTGATGAAGTTTAATGACAGGACCTTAGCCGCCAACGATGACTTCGGTTATGTCGATCAGATCAAGGCCTATGCCCATGCGGAGGGAGACCGTAAGTGGGCATGGCTTGCTATGGACAGAGACAGTGGTAAGCTGGCTGTTCTTAAGTATGACCTAGATAATACTAAAGACCCTATGTATGAACACTTCTCAGGTGACATTGAGGAAAGGATTGAGCATGTAAAAAAGTCCGTAAAGCAGGAAGACCGACCTTCAAGATGTTACTCTCCAATAGAGGACGGAAAGTCAGGCAACTTAAAGCTATCTACTACCTGCTCGTATTGTCAATACAAGAAGATTTGTTATCCAGAAGTCCGCGCCTTTCATACTGGATCTGGTCCAAAGTTTTTAACCACCGTCGTAAACGTACCTAAGAACCGTCAGGGTAAAGCCTATCCTGAGATTAACCTAGAGGAGTAAAGCTATGAAACAATATCGAGTAGTAAATACACCACGTCAGGACCGCCTTGAGCAGCAGGTAACTGATCTTCTCAACGAGGGGTGGGAGTTGTATGGCACCCCTACTCAAGCGCCAAGTGGAGGGTATCTCCAGGCTATGATTAAAGAAACCAAGGCTAAGAAGAGTGCCTCCAAAGTATCGGAATAAGTTCGAGGAGACTGCCGGTCTCTTACTGAAGTCGTACTGTAAGTACGAATCAGAGAAGGTCCCTTATGTCATTCACAAGAATTACATCCCTGACTTTGTAGGGAGAAACAATAAAAACAAAATAGATATTCTTGTGGAGGCTAAGGGATACTTCAGGGTCGGTGACACGCAGAAGTACAAAGCAATACGGGACAGTTTACCAAAGAAAAGACAGTTAGTTTTTCTTCTGTATAACCCAAATAAAAAACTAAGGAAGGGAAGTAAAATGAATATGTCAGAATGGTGTGAGAAGGAAGGGTTCAAGTGGTACACATTGGAGGACATAACCAATGCCTTTACCGAATGAACAATTCTTAAGGAGACTCGCGGAGATTACTGATCCCGATTTTCTTTGTGACTTTCTGGATATTACTAGTGAGGATATTCTTGAAAGGTTTGAAGATATAGTCGAAAGTTACCTTGATGAACTGCGTGAAGAGTTCGACGTTGACATAGAAGGGGAAGAGGAAGACCAATGAATGTTGATATAGTAGATAAGTTAGGAGACGACCTTACTGTAGTCAATGCAGCAAGGGTATCTTTTGACAAGGAAAGTTCTTGGGATCTCTTAGGAACACGAGAGATGGGGGTTACAGGAAGACTGTCTAGCCTGGACCTCAAAGAGAAGGATAAAAAACTTCTTGAGTACCTAGCTAAACATCAACACTGGTCCCCCTTTAGTCACGTTCAGTTGCAGTTCCGTATCAAGGCTCCTTTGTTTGTAGCCCGTCAGTTAGGAAAGCATCAGGTAGGACTAGCGTGGAACGAGGTCAGCCGTAGGTACGTAAGCAGTGAACCTGAGTTCTATACCCCCGATGTTTGGAGAGGGGTAGCTGAAGATAAAAAGCAGGGGTCCTCAGATAAAGAGATTGATATCAACCCTGTACATCCCAACGGCCTACGCCCCTTCAGTAATGACTATGAGTTAGCTTTGATTAAGGCTAAGTGGACCTATGAAACCCTGCTTCGTAGAGGTGTATGCCCTGAGCAAGCTCGTATGGTTCTGCCTCAGTCTACATACACAGAGTGGTACTGGACAGGCTCTCTCTATGCGTTTGCTAGGATATGTAAACTACGGATGGCGGATGACACCCAAAAAGAAACAAGATTTATTGCGGAAAGTATTGACAAACACTGCAAATACCTGTATCCTAATAGTTGGATGGCATTGATGAGGGAGTACAGTGATGAACAGGAATGATGTTCTGACTAAGGCAGTAGAGATAATCAACGGTGAGCGAGACAGTGACTACGGAGATGCTCTTGATAATCATCAACGTATAGCTAACCTTTGGAATGTTTACCTTGAAGGAAAAAACTCAGTTACTCCAGAGGATGTAGCTATTATGATGATACTTCTTAAGGTAGCTAGGTTGATCAATACACATACGACTGACAGTTTTGTAGATATTGCAGGATACTCAGCGATAGCCGAGGAAATTAGAGAGGAAAATCGTAATGGATAAGGACATAGAGAACAACTATTTTGACGAATTAATAGAGACAGAGGGACTGGACCCTGGTTTTTATACATGGTTAAAGGACATGAGTAAACTAAATGACAGAACATCGTCCTTCTTTGTGACCCTTGCTCTTGAAGATTTCTATGTAAGAATGACTCAAGGTCCAGACTTTCCAGAAGTAAAAACAATAATTAAACATTAAAGGAATAAGATATGTACGGAAGAAACTCAGTAGGACCACAGGTTAAACCATGCGACGACCTCCATGCCATGAAGTATCGGTTGGCTAACGAGAGCTTTGAGGAGGCCATCAACAGACAAGCAGGAGCAATGACAGATGATGAAGAACATCGTAAAGCGTATAAAGAAATTACTATGGACATGCGGTTCTTACCTGCGGGTCGTGTTCAATCCGCGATGGGAAGCCCTCGAAATGTTACGGCACTTAACTGTTTTGTTAGTGGGTCTGTTGAAGACTCTATGGACTCGATCATGCAGAGAGCCGGGGAAGCTGCTGAAACTATGCGTCGAGGAGGTGGGATTGGCTATGATTTCAGTCTTATTCGCCCTAGTGGTGATCGTATTGTTTCTCTTGACAGTTCCGCTAGTGGGCCTGTATCATTTATGCACATCTTTGATGCAGTCTGCCGAACGATTGTCTCAGCGGGGCATAGACGAGGGGCCATGATGGCAGTGCTTCGAGTGGACCACCCTGATATTGAGGAGTTCATTCGAGCAAAGAAGAACGACAAAGACTTGACCAACTTTAACATCTCAGTAGGTGTTACTGATGAGTTCATGAGGGCAGTGGAGAAGGACGGAGACTTTGATCTTAAGTTTGGTGGTAGGGTCTACAACACGATCAACGCCCGTATGTTGTGGGACGAGATCATGCGTAACAACTGGGACTGGGCAGAGCCAGGGGTCATCTTCATTGACCGTGTTAATGAGGACAATCCTCTATGGTACTGTGAGGACATTGATGCCACCAATCCATGCGGTGAGCAGCCCCTCCCTCCCTTTGGTGCCTGTCTTCTGGGCTCCTTTAATCTGCCACGGTACATCACTCCCGACTTTGAGTTTGATTACGAACAGTTCAATGCGGATATCCCTCACGTTGTACGTGCTATGGATAACGTCATTGATCGTACACAGTACCCTCTTGAAGAGCAGCGTAAGGAGCATCAGAGGACCCGTAGGATAGGCATAGGGATCACTGGCCTAGCCAACGCCTTCACTCTTATGGATCTCTCCTATGGCTCTCCTGAGTCCGTTAAGTTTACCAAGAAGATTATGAAGACGCTGACCCATGCCTGTTACGAGGCAAGCTCAGACCTTGCAGTGGAGAAGGGATCATTTCCTAAGTTCAAGGAGACGGGGTATCTGGATAGTGGGTTCGTATCCAAGTTTCCCGAGGAACTAAAGGAGAAGATCAAGAAGCAGGGCATGAGGAACAGCCACTTGATTTCCATAGCACCCACAGGAACCATTAGCTTTACCGCTGACAACGTAAGCAGCGGGATTGAACCTGTGTTTGCTTTGGAATACGACAGGACTGTACAGTTACCAGAGGGTCCCGTCATTATGAAGATGAAGGACTACGTACATGATAAGTATAATCTACAGGGTGAGGTAGCCAACGACCTGTCAGTAGACGACCACCTTGCCATTCAGATTGCAGTGCAGCCCTTCGTAGACAGCGCATGTTCCAAGACCATCAACGTAGGGGACGCAGTAACCTTTGATGAGTTTAAGGATGTGTACATGAAGGGATGGAAGGGTAAGCTAAAGGGTGTGACTACCTTTAGGCTGGCAGGTAAACGCTATGGTATTCTTAATGTGGCCGATGAACCACAGACAGAGGGTGCCGCCTGTTACATTGACCCTGAGACTGGTACAAAAGAATGCGGTTAAAAAGAATTAAGTACTGGTTTAGGTGGGGCTTAAGATGCTGGTGGAGACACACGGTTCACTTTAGAAACTGGGCAGAAGGTAAGAATAAAAATATTCCTAAGTATCTCTCTGGAAAATCTAACGAATAGTAATAATATCTAGGTCGCAACGGGAGCAGATGAACCTGCTTTCGTTGCTTCCTGGGTTCTTATGACCAAACACAAAACAAACAAGTTTGATAATCTTCTGTTTCATTATGCCTTCCTCTTCTTTCCTGATGCGGTCACTGACCACTTAACTCTACCTGGACCAGTCTTCTTACGTGCCTCTGACTTGGACACACGGGACGCTACGGACTTAGGACGACAAGCAGGGTAGGCTCTCTTATCATTCTTACCGCTACGTCCACAAGCCTTGCCAGTCTTAACGTCAGTCCACTCTTCAGCAAACCACTTACCAAGACCACCCTTCTTAGCCACGTTTTTTCGCCTTTACCTTAGCCGTCTTTGATAGGTCTCCAAAGTGATACAGGCGTTTGCTAGTCTTGCCGTGAGTTTTACCTGAGTGTAGCTGACCGTTGGGCATCTTGTGCATCCCGCCTTTGTGTTCAGTCCCGTCTTTGAAGTAATGCTTTACACCTTTAGCCATTATGTTTTCCTCTTCTTTTTCTTGACTCTGTTGTCTTTCCCTCTCCAGGTTCCCCCCATTCTTTTGTATTCTTTAGCAGCCCAAGCGTTAGCATAGGCACTGGGGTACACTTTAAATTTCTTCTTGGCTTTGGCCTTAGCTCTGGACCACTTGCCGGGATCATTAGGTATCGAAGCCATTACTGCTGCCCTTCTTCTTCTCTTGCTAAAGGTCTTACTATTCTTGACGGTCCAAAAATAACAGCTTCTTTAAATAACCCACCAAAATCTCTAGAGGTTGGTTGTAAGTTAGCGACTGCTTGGGCTCTTCCCCACTGTTCTTTTGTTTTAAAACCAGCAGGTATCTTTCCTGAAAGATTTACACCAGGAATCTTTTTATAATTTTCTATAGCCCTTTGCTCTGCCTGTTGTTTTTTCTTTTGAAATTTATTTTTAGCTCTAACTTGAGCAGCCGTAAGTTTTTTACCCTTAACTAAGTCATAGACAATAGGTTCTGAAACATTCATGTATCTGTCTGCTCCAGGTAACTTACCTATTTCATCTGTTATTTTTCTTACTCTTTCTGGAAGCCTTCCTAAATCATGTTCATCGTTAACAATTGTAGTTACTTGTCCTCTTTTGTTTATAGCAGACATGTAATTTACACCGCCTAATTCCCAAGCATCTGATTTGCCCGATCCAGTTATAATTGCAGGTTTTCCTTTAAGGACTGCATCTGGATTTAAAACATTTACTCCTGCTTTTTCTAACTTATTTAAAAATGTTTTGTCGGAGTTATAGCCTTTTCCACCAGAAAAAACTCTTTCTTTAATGTTGTTTAAACTTAGATTACCATACACTTTTGCTGACATTCCAGGGTCTAACTCTCCTGCTGATCCCGTGTGAACTTTTCTTATGTTCATTTGATAATTTTTTTTAGGATTCATTCCTATTTCTGGATGAGTTTTTATCTTGTTAAAAATCTCTTCAACTCCTTCTCTTCCAATACCAGTAGGAACTAAATCTTCTACCGTATCAAAGTAATCTTTAGAATTAAAAGATTTAAAAGTTTTAACATGGTCAATTTCATCTATATTTTTTAAGAAACCTTTGTCAGTTCCGTACTGGTTAATCATAGAACGTGATTGATTAAGCTGCCCCATTGCTTTTTTACCGGCAGCGTTAGCGGTAGACCTTAATTGTTGAGCGTTTTTAGTTAACTTTTCAAACTCTTTTGTTTCTACAGGTATTGTTTTACCCTTGTCTTTTCCGCTTTTAACTTTTCTATATTTTCCTGTGTACGCTTTGCCTGTTTCCTTCATTGTTTCTATTTGTTTTTCTAAAGGTTTTAACTGAGTAGTTACTTTTTCAGATACTCTTAAGGCTTCTCTAGCTGCCCTTTGATCTGCTACACTAATATTAAATTCATTTTGAATAGCTCTGCTTTCAGGACCATACCTGGCTTGAGCTAGATTTCTAAGTCCTTCTGGAAGAGTTTTTCCAAAAGCACCTACCCGTCCTAACTCACCTCCTGGCGCATAAAAACCAGGAATATCGTTTCTTAAATTAGTAAAGGCTTTTTGTGCAGTTCTAGTGACACTAGCTCCAGGTACAAAAGGTAACAAACCAACAGCCCCAAGAGCTATGTTTGTAAATGAAGGGTCTTTGTAAATAGCTACAGCATCAGCAGCCGCTCCTATTATATCTCCAACTACGGGCAGAGGAGCGGATAAAAGAGCCGCACGATCTAAATTAGACATATTGTCCCATACATCCTGAGATACGTCAACGGCCTTATCAAATAACCCTTTTTCAGCCATTAGTCTCTAGCTCCTTCGCGTCTTTCTATGGCCTTCTCAGCACCCCCTCCAAACCACATATACAATAGGTCTCCAAATACAGGGATAGTCTTGAGGCCCTTAAGTGTTTCTGAGTCTTCGTTGTTAGCGTCAACAATTCCCTTGGCTATGTTGTCTGCCATAGTAAACGGAGGAAATAAAGTACTGGAAAGAGCTTCTCTAATCTCTCCACGTTTAAGATACTTGTCAGTAGTAAACTTACTTAACCCATAGACACCCAACAAGGACCACAGTGCTTCTGTAGGTAATTCTTCTGGCTCCAGTAGTTCTTCTCCACGTAGGATCATACGTACTTGGTTAATACCTAAGCCAGCTAAAGAAAGATAGGTTCCCAGTCTAAACGCAGTCATAGCAGCTTGTGTTTTATTTCCTTTCTTGTACTCTTGCACTACTTCCCTACGAACAACATCCATTTGTTTTAATGTAAAGGACTTAAGCATATACAGAAGTCTTAACTTAGAGTCTAATGCACCTGGAGGAAGTTCTGAAAACGAGATAGGTTGTTGGTCAGACAACTCATTAAACAAAACAAACAACGTATCGTCTGTTACTCTTTTGTTTCTAAAGTCATCCATAACTCGATCTATATTATCTGGAAAAGTATCTCCCCACTTCTCTTTAAATTTTTCTGGAGACTTCTTTGCTAGCCTAGAATTAAATTTAAAGGAGGCATTAAGTACTGTCTCTTTACCCAAACGGTCTACTGCTCTAAACCCACTAACAGTAAAGGCCTTCTCTAGTGCCTTTGCAAATATAGACGGATCGTTAAACTCTTTGGATATCTGAGCCTCCATAACGTCAGACATCTTAATTCTCTTTGGAAGTACCATAGAAGTAAAGGTGTTAAACGAACCCTTAAGTGCGGCTGTAATTGCTATGTCACCTAACTGAACAAGAGCAGAGGTAGGATTAGCAATGGTATATAGATATCCAGATTCTTTAATGGCTGACGTTAGTTTTCCCATAGGAGTTTCGCCATCTATAAACCTAGCCTTAAGCAAGTCCTCTATAGCTTGCTGTTGTTTTCCATCTAAATTTCTAAGAGTCATCTCTCTGTTAATATAACTTCCTACTGTTCCTGAAAAGTCTAACTCTTCTAAATCTTTAGAAAATACAAGGTTCTTTGCTCCAAGAAAGTCATTAGTCCTTGTAGTATTTATTCCTCTTCTTACATAATTTTCTAATGCTCTCTCTGGTGACGCATAGTACTGAATAAGGTCATCTGTTAGTTCAAGTTTTCTCTGTTTAGCTACATTAGGTCCAGGTTTTTCCATGCTGGCAGCACGGCCAAGTAACATCCTGTTAACAATTTCATCTTGTTTATTCAGCGGGATTTCTTTTACAGAAATTCCTTTTTCTTTTGCGTATGCTTTTAGTGCATCGTCAAAAGGAGCAAAGTGTTTTGGATTTTTTGGATTTAGAGCCTTCTTTAAAGTGTCCAGGTCATCAACTAAACGAGGAAAGTAATCTTCTAACTCTCCAAAGGCTTCTTTACCGTACTGCCTAATGTAGTCATCTTTAATGTCAGTCAATAACTTTTTGACTCCTTGAAAGTTTTGAACCATACTAGGGTCTACTTGGTTCATAATGCTTTCGGCCCTGGCAAACCCATACCTGTCTGCGTTTCCTAACTCTCTTGTCAAGGCAACCTTAAGGGGGCTATTGCCCATAGCCTTTAGCTGTTCTTGAAAGGGCCGTATAATATCCATAGCTGTATTGTTAGCCACGCCCAAATCAAATTCATGTCTTCTAAGTCTACCGGCTAAGAACGGGGATATGTTTTTTAACTGGGTTGAAAGAACACCCATGTACTTATCCATACCAGGGGAAAGTAGACGAGAAAAGTAACTATCCTTAGCTACTGCTTTAGTCGGAGAAAACTGAGGAACAGCTAAATTAACTATATTTTCAGGAGTCATATTAAATTGTTCAAGAGACTTCCCTAGTTGTCTTGGGGATACCCCTGCTGCTTCAGCAATCCTAGGTATATTATCCACGTTTACAGTACCCCAAGGAGACGCAAGCTCTCTATTAACTGCTTCCTGTACTCTGTCTACGGTTTTCCTAGCTGCTCGTTGTCCTAGTTTTTTGGCACCAAAAGTTATACCCCCAGGAATAACGGCACTTACCCCTGCCGTCACTGCCATCTTACCTGGATCAACTGTACCTTTTTCAGCAATGTCCTGAGAAGCACTATAGGCTCCGCCTAGTACTGCTCCCGTAGCAAAGGCACCCTTAACGCCTCCCATAAACGGTATCAAAGACGTAGGGTCTACAACTTCTCCAGCAAATGCTCCCGCCATACCAGCAAAACTACCGGGGTCTGGTTCAAAGTCTGATCCAAACTCAGCTTGAAGTTGTCTTTCCTTAGCCCTGAAGAGCATCTCCCTACGAACTTCAGGAGTAGCCTCCTCAAAACCCTCTCCGTACTTTTGCTCTGCTGTTTTACCTGAAGTATCCATATAGAAATCCATGCCCGTATAAATAGTTCCTATGTCTTTTAGGTATCCAGTCATTCCTCCAGACTTTTCGTAGTGGTACTTAAATTGTTCCCAAGAAGAACCCGATAAGTCCTTTTTTATTTCACCATCTACGTACCTATCTCCAGGCTCTACTTCCTGCTCTTGCATCCAGGGATTAACATCTATATCGTCTTGAGTTAATTCAATACCTAAGTCTTGACGTTCCTGTATTTCCGAAAACTTACGCACCATTGTTCCGTCAGGAGTCAACTCATCTCCTGGTTTTAACCCATAGGCTTGTAACTCTTCGTCGTTACGGATGTCTTCTAATGTAAGAACAAAATTTTCTGACATGGTTTTACAGGTCTTCTCTTATTTTGTAATAGTGACTCTTCCACTGATCTAAAAAGTCACCTACAGTTGCGTTTTTATCTGCTTTAGTTTCAGGAAGTCTGTTGGCCATTACACTTCTTTTTCTATTAGGATCACGAATGTCTTTAATCCGAACATCCCTAATTTTTAACAACTCTTTATAACCTCTTACGCCCTGTTGATGTGCCATGTACAGTTCATAGGGGTCTGTAGTACCTAGTTGTTTAGCATTTTTTTGGATATATCTATCAAGAAGTTCCTCTTGAATATCTGGCTTAAGCAAATCTTTCTTTTTAATTCCGGGCATTAATTCCTTAGCAGTTTCATATTTAAACTGATATAATCCTATAGACTTTCCATTAACTGCCGTTGGTTTACCTGATGATTCAAGACGTGCAAAGACTTTACGGTCTTGGTCAGGTAGAGTAAAAGCATCGGGAGTATCAGGAGTATCCTTTGGAGGTATAGCCATACTTTGCCCTGGAGTTGCTGGACGTATTGTACCTGGAGGAGCAGCAGCAGCAGGAGCAGGAGGAGCAACTGAAGCAGCAGAAGGAGGAGTAGCGGTTGTTGCTGGAGGTATAGCCATGCTTTGTCCTTGTACTGCTGGACGTATTGTACCAGCCGGGGCAGCAATAGGAGCTGCTGGCACAACCGCAGAGGGTTGAGGAGCAAACATAGGATAATTAGGAGCGGCTGCTTGTCGTGCTCGGTTTGCTGCTCGAATGTTTTGTAAAACCTGAGGTGTTCCTGTTCCAACTTGAGGTGGTCTTTGACCCTGCATCGCTTGTCCTAAAGTTATCTGAGGTGCAGGTGCAGGTGTAGGAGCAGGTGTGAGTGTACCAGCAGCAGCAGGAGGAGGAGTAGTAGCAGTACCGGCACCAGTACCACCAGAAATTTGTTGTCCGGTAACTGTAGGTTTAAGTACTCTTCCTGGTCCCTTATTACCTGGTGTACCTGAGACATCGGGGGTTACTTTTCCTAAAAGCCACGCATTAAGAGAACCTAACGGACCAAGTTGGTTTTTTTGACTTTGGTTTATTCTTTCAAGTTTTGTAAAAAGTTTAGTTAAATTTTCTTCGTTAGGCCCTTGGAAAATCCCTTTTACCCAGTCTTCAGGAAACTCTTCTTTATATTTAGCTAGAAACTTTTGGTCATTTATTAAAAGACTTTCTATAGTTTTCTTTTGATCTTTTGTCCAACTTTTATATGCAACACTTTTTCCTTGTCTTGCCTTAATTGATCGCGCTTTAATTAAATCTTTTTGAAGAGGATGTAGTTCCATAGCTCTTGCAGAAGCACGGGCTCTCTCAGCTTCAATGGGAAATCCATTTTTTTCTAAATAATCAGCAATATTTATACGGTCTTCATAAGATACGTCTCCATCAGCTTCAGCGTCTTTGTACTTTTGCATTAAAGTTGATCTTATTCTATCTCTCTTAACGGCCTCTTGCATCCTAGGGTCCATACGTATTTTTTCCTGACCTCCAAAAAGTCCAGTAAGTCCAGTACCCATGCCACTTATGGCCTCCTGCATACCCTGTCCCGCCATAGCACGGGCTCTTATCAGAGGGTTACTAAAGCCAGCACCAGCGTCTCGAATACGTTTTTCTTGTTCCAACTGCATAAGCCTTTGGATTTCTCCAGGAGTGCCTATGTTTCTAGTTGCAAATAATCCATTAGCCATTCTTAAATTCCTCTTAAATTATACCGTCATAGCCAAAGTCACCTTGGCCAAAGCCCATGTCGTCGCCCATACTACCCATGCCATCATCAGCATCAAAATCCATACCAAAACCTAAATCTCCCATGCTCATGTCTAAATTAAGAGCATCTTCACCCAATAATCCCAAAGGAACTCCTTGTTTTGCTGCGTCAACCATTCTATCGGCTAAACCTGTTTCTTGGTTATACCCTAATCCAAGTTGATCTGCTATTGCACCCGCTTCATTTCTAAAGGCACCTGTACCCGTTTGTCCATATTCTGTTAGAGCTCCTCCTAAAGTACCTCCTCCGAAACTTTGGAACATATCTCCAGATTCATTAGCAGAGGCAGCAAGAGCTTCTGAAAAACTTAGCGATCCAGGCATAAAACCAAAAGAAGAATTTACGTTTTTATAATCGTTATTAATGTCTACCCATTCTCCCGCTGTGATATAGCCATCTCTTCCATCATTTAAACTAATTTCAAAGTTTGGGTTGTCTTTAGCAATGTCCTCTATCATGTTTTCATTACTAAGGGAACCATACTGCGAACCACCGGCTCCAGGGGATAATGAGCCCCAGTCAGTTCTTCCACTGCGAGTATCAAAGTTTAAGTTATAGTCAGTATTTGGGTTAAAGTCGTGATACGCTCCTGCCTTTCCCATTGCTGCTCCAAATAAACCTAAAATATTTGCTCCTGGAATAACAGCACTGGCTCCCGCTCCAAGTATACCCCCCAAAGTCTGACCTATCTTTCGATCTGTAGATAAATAACGATCACTTAAGGCTGTAGCTACTCCACTTAATGGACCCATAGGCCCATAACGATCTGAAATAGAAGGAGTGTAATCAAAGTCAAATGGATTAGAAAAGTTACCACCACCAAGTTTACTAAGACTATTATCTACGTAGTTTCCAAAATCAGAAAATAAATTTGCGGCTCCGTCAAGAACAGAGTTTCCTGAGGATAAAGATGCAAGGTCTTGAGCAGATGTTGTTAGTGATCTTGTTGGGTCTTGATAGCCAGCGTTTGCCATAAGTTCATTAAAACTTTGACTAGCTCTTCCTTCTGCAAATCGTTGAGCATTTTCAGACATTATATTGTAATCAGGGTCTGTTTGATACTGGTTCCAACTTGGTTCTGCTTCAGCATATGTTAGAGGTATTCCTCTTTCTAAGCTATAATCTCTTAAAGACGTAGCATCTCTTTCAGCCGCTTCTGCTAATACTTGATTAGTAGCAATATCTTTAGGAGACATAGGGGTATCTGAAGAAAACAAACCCCCTAGTATATCTCTAAGATCTCCTGATTCCGCCGTAGTTACTGGAGAGTCCTGTTGAAAGTCTTCTCCTCCTAAATCTTCTCCAGTGTTAAGTCTTCGTCTACGACGAGGCTGGATAGGTACAACACCTGTCTCACCTGTCTCAGTATCCTTAACACTGATGACCCCTTGAGAAATTAAAAACTCCCTAAGAAAGTCTGGAGTATTATCGTCTACAACTATAGCCATGTTACGTTCCTGCTTGTTTAGGACGTTGGTATCCAAAGTTCTTTGTTATGTATCCACCCGCTCCCATTAGACCAGAGGCCAGAGGATTACCAGTACCCTGGACTGCCGCAAGAAGTCCCTGAGAAGCTGCCTGAGAAGCAAGCCCAGAAGCAGCTACCTGTCCTAAAGTTCCTCCGATACCACGGCCTACGTTGGCATACTGTAGCGGAATATCAAGAAGTCCAGTAGCCGTAGCTAAGTCTCCTCGTTCACGCCCAAGAAGAGTATCAATTAAAGCCTGAGCCCTGTTAAACCCAGCGGTCCTACGTTGTGCTTGAGAGGCTCCTATAGCCTCCTCTAGGGCTCTCTGTTCTTGTGCGCCCCCTGTACCACCTAAACGTCCCTGTGCCAACAGACGGGTCTCTAAGTTCGTCCTCTGCCTATCCTCTTCCTCTTGAAAGTAAGGCTGTTGTTGTTGGTAAAATAACTCCCCAGCAGCAAAGGGGTCCATTCCTGCATACTGTCCTGCTTGTCCACCAAACAACCCACTTCGCGTAAGGGCTCCTCCGTAAATGTTAGCAAGTTCAGGAGATAGGTTCATTAGGGCAGTTCGACTGTCGGCATCAAACTGTGCCGTACCTCCAAGACCTCCTACTCCGTAGGGTTGTGCCTGTTCTAGAGCCCCGGTAGCAGCGGCTTGAACTGCGGCGGCTTGTTGTTGAGCAGCTTCTAAAGCATCCTTAGAGGCCTGTCGTTGTCCTAGATAACTAAGACCTCCACCAATTAAACTTCCTAAAAAATCTATAGACATATTATCCTCTCTGTGTTACCTAACTTTTCCTTTTTTAGCAAGGAGAGTTGACGTTATTAAACTTGAGTAATTACCCTTGACTTCAAAGATCATCTTAATTCTAAAGGTTCTTCCTGTTCTAGCCAAAGGAACTTTATATTCTTTTGGTCCCGCTGCTGGAGCATACTTAGCTTTACCGTAAAGAGAATTAACTGCTCCATATAAAAAGATTATTGAATCACTAACAAGATTAAATGTTTTAGAATATGTTGAGTCCTCTTCGTAGTCCTTAGAAAGTTGAATAGTAGCGGCAGCGTCTTGTCCACCTGTAACAGTCATGAGCCCAGTTTTAATAATCTTAGCAAACGTAGGGTCTCCAAAGTTTGACCAAGGAGTTTGAAAAGTCCAGTTGTAATCTGCTGTTGTTTCTAACCAACATGCTGATCCGTCCCATGTTCCACCGGCAGTATTACAGGCAGACTCATTTCCATTAGTGGAAGTGGAATCAGTTAGCACAATATCATAGTAACCATCATACTCAGCAATTGCATTAGAAATACCCATGTAAAGTTTACCATCAAAAGTACTTACAGAAGACAAAGGCTGCACTGCTTCAGAAGAAAAACTCCATGTAGTAATTCTAGGAAATTCTTTCTTTCCTACAGAAAAATCAAATACATAGGCCTTATCATTGTCCGGCATAAGTGTTAGTATAAAACCTTCTTTCTGATAGTATACACTTTTAATGTTTGCTACAGTAGCCGTCGTAAGTATACGAGTAAGATCATTACGAACTGTAGTGGACAGTCCCTCAACCGGAGCCCTACCATCTGTTTGAGTGACACGTTGTACAGATACTAAACCTTCGTAACTTAGAAAAAACAAGTCGGCACCGACATATACTACGTTGTCTCTACCTGCAAGGCCTACGTCTCTAATGATTTCTTCAAGAACCATTGTAGCGGGATTAAGGGCTCCGCTGTAAATAACAATGTTTTGTTTTCCAAAGATAATTAGTTTGTTTTCCAAAGAAGCCAAATGGATAATCTCGTCGTTACCCCAGACAGTCTTAAGGTCTATTGACCCAGCAGCACCACCATTTAATTTTTGACCAATAAGGTTATCTGAGTAAAATAATGTACCTTTTGCTTCATTAACACCACCATAAAAAATACGTCCAAACTCACCAAGAGCGCAGTTAGGATCAAAAGTAGTTATGCCAGAAGGAGCATGATAATTAGATAAGTCATCTATATCTTTCCATGTAGTTCCATCGAAGTTAATTGCTTTGTGTGCTGCTTGAACACCCCAGAACTGATCATTAAAATTTATCCACTGCCAGTTACCGTCTGTAATAGTCTGTGGTGATTCTGCAAAAGATTGAACAGTTAAAGAATCAGGAGCAGTAGATGTATCTAGTTTAACAATGTTTGCTCCCGTACCTGCATAGTATTCCCTAGTACGATCTGACTTAACAAACTCACCTATAGATTTAAGAGAACCAGTTGTTACTGGTTTACTAATTTGTTTGATACCCTTCCTTGGACCCATACGACCCTCAAGGTCATAGACTACGTTATTAGCTTCTGTAAGCCAACCTAAGTCCAGAGTTGAACTTTGTGCTTGAGTATTAAGTCCCTTAGAACCTAACCCATCAAGAACAATAGCTTGTAAAGGTTTAGCTGGCATACCAAGTGCTTTCGTCTACAGTCCTGTCGGAGTCCTGAGAAATAGCATCAGTTAATGAAAGGGTAAATCGTTGACCAGCAGTATCTGAAGATGTACCACCGTCTTCACCACGCTCGTTTAGTGCAAGAGAGTAGGCCCCCAAAACAATAAGGTTTTCAGGTACGGTAAAAGTATCTGCTGCTTGAGTACGATCTGACTGAGGAATAACTACATTTACTTTAAGATCGTAAGTTCCTGCTGGAGTGGGCCAGAGGTGTATGTCATTGTCCTTTAAACGAAAGTAAGTAGGCTGGCCCGTCTGTGTTGTACCTATATAGGTGTAGTTAAGAAACTGAGCATCACTGATTTGTTTTAAAACCACATCATTTGTGTTGTCAAAGACCTGAAGAATACGAGAACGACTGGTTACATTGGACATATCGTAAGATGCCGTAGAAGCCGAAGTAGTTACAGTCTCTATAGATCGTAAAGAAGTCCAGTTCCAAGCATCCTCTACGATGTCTTTAGCTTCATTAACTAATTCACCAATAAGTTTTTGATAATCATCTAGTTCACTTGCAGAAGAAATTGCTCCTGACCAGTCTGAACCTACAGTATCTTCACGTAACCTTGTCAGTACTTTGTCAATAACTGTTCTATAACTCATGTTATTTCCTCATCTAAAAATAATTTTCTTTCTGCAACTCGCCTACGAAGAAGTCCTTTTATTGGTTTACCCCCTGCGTACTTCCATCTTAAGAACTCATCGGCACACCCTAAGTAGTCTTTACGATTTAACTTCATCCTGGCTGTACTTCTTTGGAAAGCTCCAGAACCTACGTTGTATACAAAACTACATAAGGCTGCAAATTGGTTTTCCGTTAGAGGAACTTTAACTAAACTACCTATGCGACTTTCTGTAGTTTTTAAATCTCTTTCCATTAAACCTACTGCTTGGTCCTTAGTAATGTTAGAATGGTCAGCAGTAACTCTTTTTCCATTTAATCCATATATAGAACCAAACCCTATCGTCCATATTCCCGCTACATCTTTATATGGTTCTTTAGAAAATCCTTCAAAGTTTTTTAGTAAGTGAAGACCTTTCTCATTTATCATCTCGACCACTTCGACACTAAGCGTTGACCGAACCAAAAACTGATAATAACACTGAAGATTCCTACTATCTCGTCTGACCACAGGCTTTTGAAAACTTCCTGACTGATCATATCGAATGCCGAAAGAAAAGTAAGCAATACAAACTCCAAGAAAAAAAAGTATGTAATGATTGGCCTTACTGTAGCAGAAAGGTTTACAACCCATTGACTTGACCTTTTAGTTTGTTCATCTACATTTTTATGAACAGCTATGTTTACTTCACCTACACTAGAAATAATAGCTTCGTCTCGTTTGTCCTGAGCTTGTTGAGTCATAAGTTTTAACTCATGATCTTTATCTCGCTGATCTTGCTTGGCGTCCATAAACATTTTAAACAACCCAGGTCCAGTAGAAGTAACAAACCCAAGTACTGATCCAACAAGACTAAGCATTTATTTCTTCCTTCTTTTCTTCTTTTTCTTCTTTAGGGTTTTCAGGAAAATCAAAGAAAAGACCCTGACAGAAAGCAGACCAACTCTTTATGACACCTGCATCTTGCATTGGTTGGAACTGAACAGCCACTACTTCAATAGGAGGACACTCGTCTACCATAACAATGTTATGAGTAATACTATCATCAGTATTCCAAAGAAGTACCAAAAGAATAATTTTTGTCACGGGTGTGATCCATTGTGCATTTTATACTGCCTGTCAATTTGAATCTTCAAATGTTTAATATTTTCTTTTATTTCTGCTACTTCTCTATTATGGTTAGCTAAATTAGCTGGCGAAAGAATTTGTTTAAATGTTGTCATTTGATTATTTATAACTGCTTCTGTAGATTCTACCGCATCTACTCTTGAATCTATCTTGTTTAACTTATTATAAATTGATTCAAGATCGTTCATTGCTCTACTTAATTGAGACTTAACAACTGCAAAGGCTCCGGCTAAAGATGCAACAAGAGTTAAAAACTGTACACCTTCCCGTATACCAAATTCCATTACATTACAGGCCAGTCGTCAATTGGGGCATTGCCATTTTCAGGTATAGCAAACAACGCCTTGAACGCATCAAAATCAGCGGCATTAGTTATTGCTGTTTCAATAGCAGCACACTTAGAAATAACAGCGGCACGATAAGTAGCTACATCAGAATCAATAGCACGATCACGTTCTGCTTTAGCAATCACCTGCCAATCTGTAGGAGCCAAAAGGCTATTGGCTGTTTCTTTTATTTTGGGAATCCACTGTGACTTTAGACCTTTAGTTACAAGTTGATTTCCATCAGCATCAAGTCTTGCATTACCATCGTCATCAACTTCATTAACATCGTCTAGGTTTTTTGCCGTAGAGGTCCAAGAGCCATCAATGTTGTAGCTTGAGTAGTAAAACTTATTGTCAGGTCTGGGCTGCTGAACAACCTCACGGATAAACAAGGGCTGTCCACCCTCGTCAAACAAAGGCTCGTCTACCTTGGCATTGTTGGTCTGACCGCCATCGGGTCGAAAGACAACTGCTAAAGATTTAAATGACTGCCGACCTTTGCCGTCAGCAACAATCGCATCGCTATCATTTTTAATTACATACATGATTTTCTCCTATTTTGCCGTTGCTGGCGTTGTTGCTGCAAAGGGACTACCAATAATTTGGTAGACCATTGTATCGGTCGATTCGTTGACGGCAGGGTCTGTCACACGAACCTTAAATCCGTTGCTCAAAAAATCGACAAGGTTGGTTGCATTTTCGATATCCGTGCCGTCGAAGAACACAACTGCGGCATCGGCGTTATACAAAAAGCGAGCGTCCGATATGAGATGCCAGCGATCTGCTGCTGAGTTGTCGTCGGCGTTTTTGATCATGACTGACTTGGCGCTTACATCGCTTATCACCGCCGGGCCGTCCGCAGCGCCGTTACCCGTAAACGCGCCAATGCGATTAAAACCTGCAACCGAGTGCGTTGAGAAGCACCACATGGCGTCAGTTGAGCCGTTGGTCGAGTCAGCCGAGCCGACCGAGTTTACCGTTGAGCTTGGTGCAGTCGAATTAAATTTTGTCGCATCGTTGTTTTTTAGATGCACCGCTGCATCATCAAAGTTGCCATAGTGGGTAGCTGGCGTTGACGGCCCAAAAGCGTGGTACACCGTGATAGCGTCGGCACTGACCGTATTGTACCAGCGCACAAACTCTGGCGCACTATCAAGGCCGTGTCCAAAGGTGCCATTCGCTCCCGTTCCAACATATGTGCAGAGGCTCCACCCCGCCGTCGTATTGGCGCTAATGATTAGGCTGTTGCCCGTCCCAGTGATGGACCCCTCGCTGTTAGAAGTTTCGCGGCTGGCCTGAGCGCCGAGCTTGTACATCTGGACTAGATAGCTGTCAGCCGCCAGGGTAGAGCCAAGGGTGCCAGTGGTGCCGCTGACTGAAATCACGTTCGCGTCCGTTGACTGTGCGGTTGTCGCATCCCAACTAAAGTATTTATCCAGCCCTCGCACCGTATCAACCACGAACCATTTCTCGCCCGCCCCTACTCGCTTAATCGAGAACAGCGTGTCGTAGGTTCCTGAACTGCCGTTGTAAGTGTTCCACGGTATTGTGAAGGTAGCGGAGGACGCTTTGTTGACCGTCACTTCTTTAAAGTGATCATCAGGGTTTCCAATAGTGGGTGCAGATGCTTCAAGTAAATTAGTTGTATTTATTGCATTAAATCCTGTGGGCGGTGTGTAAGTAAAAGCTGTTGCTCCAAACTCACCTTCAGCGGTCATCGTTACGTTGGCAGTTCCTGTGAAAGGAAACATTGCTTCGGTAGTTGGAATTGACGATGACATTTCACCGCTACCGCCAGCGGGGTCTCCGCTGTTCATCCACGTATTATTTTTTGCAATCCAAATTTTTCCAGCGTCAGCATCATAAGCGAGGCCCATTATATCGTTTGTCGATAAACCTGTTCCTGAAGTTCCACCAGACCCTTCGTTATAGAACGTCCCATCACTTGCAGCAATAGCATACATGTTGGCACTAAAAGGAGATGAAGACGTGCTTGCTGACTCCTTTGCGAGACCAGCACCAAACCCAGCTACATTACTGGTTACTTTAATTTCCCAGTACCATTTACCAGTGGTTAAACCAATAGACCCGAAAATGTTTCGAGTAATACCGCCAGTGTCTACATGAGTATTGCCCTGGCTTGTCGTAACTGTTGTGGGTTTAAGTTTCGTCCACGTAATGTGATTGTTAGTCGGGCTGTCGCTGGACTGCGTTGCGGAATTAGTGTTTGTAAAGTCGTTGCTATTGCCGCTAGCGTCATCGCCAAGATCGCTGCCCGATGCGGCCATGTTTAGGTAAAAACCATTTGAGCCAAAAGTTAGCCCACTAACATCTATTGGACGCCACACACCATTATCGTCTGTCTCTCCAAAAGATGCTGGAGCTAGGCTCTGCCCGTCGCAATATACAACTTGAGACATATATCCATCAAAAGTATGTGTAGTTGAGTTTGTCCAACTCCCAATTCGCCAGCCTGTTGAGGTAAACACATC
>Ga0208767_1000292_pt1 | contig 38605 bp, 52 predicted proteins | sample VirMetDEL_Mar_21_FD_184514 | JGI IMG/M metagenome (GOLD analysis project Ga0208767, IMG submission 184514) | Aqueous microbial communities from the Delaware River and Bay under freshwater to marine salinity gradient to study organic matter... | ecosystem: Environmental > Aquatic > Marine >... | reverse complement strand
TAGCATAGTTTAATATACCTTGTTCTATATCTTTTTTTCTTGAAGTGTCTTTATTAAACCCATCGTAATTTATCATAGTTCCACCTCCAAAATATTGCACTTGTTCTTGTTTAGAACCTTTTAAGTATTTATCACTTCTATCTTTAACAGGCATACTACTCTTACCTTCTACTATTGTAGAGGTATACTTATGACCATACATATATTCTAGCAAAGCATCTATATCACCATCCCAATAATCATTTACTATTTTTTCAAGACCTTCTGGTAAATTATCTTTGTCAAAATCACTAAGTTTAAAAGGTATGTTACTTCTATTGTTATTTATATACTTCGTAGTTTCATCGTCTCTAATATTTTTACTTATGCTATTACTACCCTCTTCTTTTCTTTGTTCATCTGTTTTATCTTCAGCAAAGGTGCTTTGCAACGTTTTTGCACTTGTACCTTTAACAGCACGGCTACGCATCCAATTATCCATACGTTTTGCTTCTGCACTATTAGCCTCGTCATCATCCATGAAAAACCCTTGGTCAAAAGTAAAGTACTCTTGCGTTTGCTTTAACTCTCCATTTTCATTGTATATAGAAGTTACAAGTACTTTATCTTCAAAATCTTCATCAACTCTAAAAGTAAAACCGTATTCAGCGTACTGTTTGTTTAACAAAGCTATTGAGTCTTCGTCATCTAGTTCGGTAATATCTTTTGTTACTTCACGCATTTTTATACTACCTAGCTTTTTGTTTTCTAAAAGCTTTTTGTTTTCATCCGAAGTAGATTGTTGATCTAATGAATTTAATTGATTTTCAAGCTCTAATTGTTTTTGTATATCTTCTTCTGTTTTGTTTTCTTTTCCACTTAATACCTCTTGCTCTAATTCTAATTTAGATTTTTTATATTCAAGCTCTGCTTTACGTTCTTTTTCAAGTTCCTCGTAACGTTGTATAGTTCCAGAGTTTGCTTGCTTTTGATTTGGTGATATTTTAGATATTTCTACTTCTTTACCGCTTTTTGGATTTTTGTAGTACCATTTACCATCTTTACGTATGTAGTCTTCTCTAGCGTACTTTTGTGTTTTCCAAAAATCTTCATTTACAAAAGTAGGTTCTTGTTGTTCTGGTTGTTCTGGTTGTTTTGTTTTAGTTGATTTTTTACGTGATGAAGTTGTTGTTTGTGGCTGAGTACTTACCGTGCCAGGAAAATATTTATTTTTAAAGTCTTGAAAACTACCTTTAAAACTACCATCTCCAATAAGTCCATTGTAAAGATATTTTTGATTACCTTCATTAGAATAATGATTTTTAAAATCTTCAAAAGATCTATCGGTAAGATTGTCTTCAACCAGTCCGCTATATAAAAACTCTGTACTCATTTATTTAATTTTAATATTTTACTTTACTCGGTTTGGTAAATGATTTAGTTTGTTTCCACTTGCCATCGTTATCATCCCAAATATAACCTTGGTCTTTTAAGTGTGTATAACTACCACCCATTTTCGTGTACTGTTCTAAAGATGTTATTTCTTCTCCGTTGATATAAAGCTTACCTTTTCTGTAATAATTTTCACTATCAGCACTTCTACCGCCAGGATTTGGAACTAAAGTTTTATAAGTTTCAGAATCACCACCATAAAACATTTGACGCTGTCTGTTAGTTAAAAAATCATTTAACAATTTTTTTGTTGTGTTTTCGTCGTAGCTAGGGTTATCTATGTTTAATAAAGCGTCTTTTATTTTTGGTGCAACTAAGTCTTTTAATTTATCTTCTAGACTAGGATCTTTTTCAATTGCCGCTATTAACTCAGCATTAGATATACCAGGCGTACCATCTGTATCCATCTCAGAATAACCAGGTATAACACTCATATCAATAAAATCTTCGTAACCAATAATACCATCTCCTGAATTATCGTAAAGACCTATTGCTTTAACATTTTTCAAACCGTCTTCAGTCATCATGTTTTCAAAGAAGTTTGTATAATCAGGATGTGGTGTGTCACCTTCAAAAGTGCTAGCAAAAGACCCCTGGCCTGTTACATCATCATATAATAAAGATTGTATACCGTTTGTTTGAATAGAGTTGTCTATAAGCTTCATATTCTTATTGTAATTTGATCTGTAATCAAAATCACCACCTTCGCCATTTAACCATTTTTCTCTATTTTCTAACACCGCGTTATTGTTTTTTAAATACGCTTCTTTTGTTATGTCGTCTCTAAGTGGAAGCGCTTTGTCAAGATCTTTTTCTGTAAAATATTCTTTTGAGTTAGGATTATTTGGATCGTAATTATTATTTTTCCATTGAAAAACACCATCAATTAAAACAGCATTTCCTTCTGTAAAAGAATTTAATACATTTAATTGACCTGGCGTCATGTTTTCTTTAGGTATCAAAGCATCTTCTCTCCAAGTTTCACCATATTGTTCTAAAGATTTTTTAGTAGTTTGTACAGAGGTAGAAAATGTATTTAGCTGCCCTCTTATTTGAGCAGCTCTTTTTTTATCTCCTGATTCTTCAGCTAGTATGTATTCTTCCCTTAATTGATTAGCATAGTCATAAGCTTGGTCATAATATCCCTGTGGCATACTACCACCTTTTTCGTATATGCCGTCTACTATACCATCTATCTTACCAATAATTAAATCTTTCTTTGCTTTATTATCAGCTCTACGGTTTTCTACTTCTTTAGAAAAAGACTCAATACCTTGTCCTATTAAATTTAAAGTGTCATATCTAGGGGCGTTAGCTCTAGCTATATTATAAGCACCTGTTAACAACTGTTGTTGCGTGCTAGCACCTATGCCTGTAAGTCTTGGAGTGTAATTATCTTCTGCCATTTTTTATATTTTATTTATTCTTTTCCAAAATCCATTCCACCGACAGCAGAGCCTATGTCGCTCATACCACTGGCCATCAAAGCATCTGCATCAGCCATGTTTTGTTGTTCAGCTGCCATCTCTTGTTGTGTCATACCCATTCTAGTACCCATTTTCTGGTCTTTAATATTTTGAACCATTATTTCACCTTGTCTCATTTTTTCTTGTATATTACCAGCTTCAGCTCTTTCTGCTGCTTGATTAGCTTGTTCTTGACTAGCTATAGACTGTGATGCCGCCTGTGCTTCTTGTGTAGCTTGGTTAGCCATAGACTGTGCTAAAGCTGCTATACCACTAGAACCTGCGGAAGCCGCTAAACTACCCATTGTGTCTGCTCTAGCTTGTTCAGATTTTTGCGCTGCAAACTCAGCTGCCTTTGTATCAACAGTAAGGTCTTCAGACATGTTTTCCATACCTTCATAAGGATTTTTAACTTCTTGATTCATGTACTCATCCATCTGTGCTTCTAACTGTTCTTTAGCGGCGTTCTGTCTTTTTCTAGCCTTAGACTTATCTATACCACCTTTTATCATTTTACCGGCGCCTAATACCGCACCTGCTACTGCTACTACTGCAAAACTCATAATGTATTATTTTTTAATGTATTCTTCATATTCATTGTAATTTAAAGCTACTATTTGTTCTTCTAGTTCTTTAATATCTTGCGTGTTAGTTGGATTTTTATGTACGTTAACAAACACAGATTCTTCATTTCCATATATAACTCTTTTGACTCCTGGTTCAGATAAGACAGTACATGGTGCCTGATATTCTTTTAATTTACCCTCTGTTAAAACAGTTATGTTTCCAGATAATAAAAACCACACATGTAAGTGTTTATGTATGGCTCCAATTATTACTTCGTCTTTTTCAATGGTCATTTCTCTAACGTAAATACCATCTGCAAAGGTATGTTTGTATTTAAACTTTTCACGATAAACTATATTACCGCCGTCTGCTATTATATTTTCATTGTCAGCAATAGATATTAAAAACTTTTGTAGTTCTTCTATATGCTCTCTTGTTTTTAACTCCATAGATTAAATTATATTTCACCTATATAGTCACACTTTTTTAAAATTATTTACTACTCTCCGTGACGTCCACGGACAAACTGTACATTTCTGACTTACTTGTTGAGTTGTTTCTAATTCTAAACTCCGCAAAGTAACCTAAAAGACTAGACATGTTAACAGATCTGTCTTTAGCAAACATAATGAAATCGTTTGCTCCAGGTGGGTTTACGTTTGATGCGTGCGTAACTATTATATCGTTGTTATCAATATCAGTTACTACACCAAATTGAATTATATTACCTACTAATTCTTGGTGTGGAACACTTACTGTACTAGATGGTGCGTAGTAAATTATATCACCTATCTGTACTGAAACGTTTATGTCATTAGAAAATGTTAATGTAGTTACTGGCATATTATACTATTGTTACGGTTACTTTACCTTGTGTTAATGAACTTGTTTGTGGTGATGACTGGGCATCTACTGTTTTGTAATAAAAAACATCTGTGTCTCCTGGTATCATACTTGCATGGGGAGTATACTCTATTATACCAACGCCAGCACTACCAAACGCTTCGTCTGCTGCTTTTGATATTGTTCCTATTATAGAGGTATCAGCCATCCTTATAGCTGCGCTAGAAGTAGCGTGAGCTGGAATAGATTGAACTTTAAAAGTTTTAGTGTTTTGGTCTAAATCACCTAGCTTATTAAAAAAATTAGTACACTCTGCTTTACAGTCTATTTCAATAGTAGTACCAACCGGACAATTAACATTTACCGGAAAAGCGTTCGGCTTTATACTAACATACTCGTCTACATCAAGCTCTACAGTTAAATTAGCTATACCTACCTTTGCGACGTTAACCTCGTTTGTAAATGAAATAGAAGTTGTTCCAGACTGTCTTTCATTTGGATTTGCCTTAGCAAATATAGACGAAAACTCCCATTGGCTAGGTGTAAAAACTAATTCTTGTCCTGGTTTTAAATTTTGAGCAGCAGATAAAGTTACTTTATTACCACTAATAGCTGACACTGTTATTTCGTCTATTATACCCACGCCAGTAACAGATAGCCCTGTGGTTATATTAGTTCCATCTTCTACGTGCCACACGGTTCCATGACCATGAACTATAGTTTGTGTAACTTTTCTACTGTTTGTCCAAGCACCACCTGTTGATGAGTTCCAAGTTGGTATACTATGTAAATAAACAAGATTACCACTAGCTTCTGTTATAGCTCCTGATTGAGAAACTGTTGCTCCAGCAGTTGTAGCTGTGCCACCTGTTAAAGCACTAGCTATACTAAGAGTTGTATCGTCAGTTGTTGTAACCGTTAATGTAGCAGTGCCTTTTTGGTACAATGTACCTATTTTTAAATCAGCAGTAGTTTCTATGTTTAATTTAGCACCACCTATAGGTGTTATAAAAAAATCATATTTAGTGTCAGAAGTTACTGTTGGTATAACAACATCTACAGTGTATAAACCTTTAGCTGGTATTGTTTGTTTTTTAAGTATACTTATACTAGAAGTAAAACTTTCGGTATTAAAATTATAATAATTAGAACCTTGTTTTACATAAAACTCAAACATAGTATTAGGTACGCCTGTTATTTTAATAGTTTTAGTTTGACCCTCTCTTGATATAGTTGTAGTTGTAGCCATGTTATATAGTTATAGTGTTAATAGTACCTACAGAAGTAGAAGATCCTACAGATCCTGGTTGTAAAACATCATTTAAAGTTAAAGGATCAGGATCATAATCTATGTCAACACTTGTTAAATGGTTTGACGTTTGTGTCCATATAAATGGTTCAAGAGCTGTAGTTGTCGTTAAAATAGGACTACCAAAATATATCCAAACATAAACTTGATTAGTACCACCTCCTGTAAAATTAGGATCATTAGTTGGATTTTCAGAGTCTTGTAAAACTATTTTGTGGTAAGCCACAGGTTGGTTAATTACATTTGAGGGCATTCTCCATTCAAATTTAGAGGGAAACTGCGTGTGACTATCTGGGTCTCCTTGCATAGCTAATTCTAACGGTATAGTACCAGGTCCACATCTAAAAAATTTAGCAGCTATATCTTCTCCTACGTTAGGTGTAATTGTTAAAAAATAATTACTTAACGGAGGAAAAATATTTGGTTGGTCTAAAATACCAGTGTTAATATCTATGTCAACTGTAGTTATTGAGTTTGTTGTATATATATTCATATTATTTTTTTTTAGTCTTCGTCTCCTATTTCGTTAAACGTTATCGTAAACGTAGTAGGAGCAGGTGGTGGTATTATACAACTTCCATCATCTACATTAGCATTAGGATTGTAGTTAGTAGCATTAGGATTTGTACATCCATGTACAGGTAATACACAACTGCCATCGTCAGCTGTAGCTAAAGGATCGTAATTTAGAGCTGTTGGATCAGTACATCCAAAAATATCGTTTCCTGGATCTACGTCTGGTTCTGTTCTTATGCTATCAAAAGTAGCTATACCTTGAAACGTTATTTCTTTACTGTTTAAATCGCTAATATCTTTTACTGAAGTACCTTTCATATAAGAAAACCATTTACCTTCTTTGTCTTTAAACTCCATACTTCCAGCCTCTTGTAAATCAGTAAACCCATTTTCTATATACCAACCATCTTTTGCGATATTGTTGTAATACTCATTATCTGGATAAAACACTCCGTTTGCGTCTGTATGTCCTAAGTTTTGCGTTATCTTAGATTGAGTACCTTCATAAACCATATAAGTAAAGTTTTTAACAACGTTAGGCATCTCGTTAAAAACTAAGTCTAAATAAGAATCATACTGTACATCGTAAAAATTATTTCGTATTTCGTTTGTGTGGTGTATATAAGGCATACCATTTTTAAACGTATAATAATTGTTGTTTATACTTACACCATCTTCTGGTATAAAAGATTTAAAACTAGTCCAGCCTTTTGCTTTTTCGCTAAAAGAAACCGTTATTTTATCACCACTTGTATCTTGCAGTGATATGTTGTATTCATCTTTTCTATCATCAAAACTACCTATCAACTCTTGATTTAGTTTCAAATTATCACCAAAGTAATCGTCCATACCCACGTTAGATATAGGTGTAATACCGTCCATTGATATTCTTAACACTTCACCTCTTTGTTTATCTGTACAATACATTCTAAATCCATCTTCAGCGTAAGACTCTGGATTTGTAGATATACCAAATTCACCAGCGAAAGAACTTACATCACCTAATACATTGTTAGACGCTATTAATTGTGGCTTACCGTCAGCACTATACAAAGCATCTTTATATGCTTGTATCTTTAATATTTTATCCTCACAAAAAGTAACTAAGTCAGTATCTCTAGCTTTTATTTTTTGTATACTACCATAAGTAGGCGAAACATCTTTGGTTATTTTTTCAGCGGCAATAAACTGGTTTAATCTATTGATACCATTGTTAGAGTTCCATATACCTGAATATATTAAGCCATTAGTTTTGCTTTCTTCTTTGTAAGGCACAGGTGGTACAGTAGAAGCCTTGACACCTTTGCCTATTCTAACTTGATTAAAATCATCTCTTATTCTATCAGACTCTACACCGTTACCAAACGAGTAACAATTAAAATAAGGTAGTCTTACAGTATTGTTACCTAAATTTCTTTTTAAAGTAATTTTAATACGATTGTTATTAAAAGCTGAATTAAAAACAGGTATGTTTGGATTAAAGTTTTGGTTATTTGGTGACCATACAGAAAACTCTGCTATATTAGCAGTTGTATAGCTACCGTCTTGTCTTGTAAATCTTAACTCTAAACCTCTAAGACTGTTTTGTAAGTCAAAAAATAAAGTATTTGAGGTATTAGCAGGATCAATATTTACTCCGTTAACCTCGTGCTGACCACCTGTTAATGTTGTTAGATAGTTAGAGTTATTTGTAGCAACGGATTTGTCAAGTATACCAACTTCATCTGCCCTAGCGGTTAACAACAAAGTGTTACCACCATTACCGTTTGGTGCCCAGTCGTACAGTTGTGTTCCTTCTGGTAAAAAGAAAGTTTTATTGTTTATAACATCTACACAGGTTACAGTGCAACCGTAAGGTGCAAACAGCTCGTTTGTTTGATCTGTCAACTTAGCAGGATAAGCTTGACTAGCTTCGTAGTATATATCTAAACCTACATCTTCTCTAGGTTCTGTTTCCCATATTGCTGGTTCATCAGTAAAAACAGGCTCTTCATCTCCACCAGACTCTAGCTTGACTATCTGTATTGTATTATGCTTGCTTGCATTGTCATTAAATGACGCTGTGTTTTGATTAATATCACCAGTAGCATCTGCTGGAGTAGAACTTGTGTATTGACCGTAACCTCTGTCTACAGGTTCCCAGTCACCTGTAGGAGGAGTGTATTGATTTTGAAATCTAAAAGGTCTTAATCCAGCGTCGTGTGTCTCATAAGTTCCCCCAAAAACACCACCAGATTGTACACTTGCAAGCCTGTAGCCAGCGGTTACAAAAGTTAAATATAATCTAATACATTTATTTTCAGGGTCTTTTCTTCTATGTTTGTAAGAAGAAAAATTTAATATACCTTTTTTATAACTGTGATTGGGTGGTCCTTGGTTGGAGCCATTGTAGTCTTGGCTGTTTTTACAACTAACAACTCTGTACACGTGTTGGTACGGGTCTTCTTTCCATCTAAATAAAGTTCCTTTTTTCTGTATCTTTTCGTAAAACGTTTGGTTTTCAGAACTGTTATTACTTATATCGTAGCCGTCTTTATTAGTATCATTTATGTTATTTAAAGTTAACTCCATGGTGCAACGTAGGCTAGACTGTGAGTCACCACTTCTAGCGCCTGTTTCATCTCCTCTTATACCAAACCCATTGTCCCTATCGTAAGGCCCATTATAATTAATAGCGGCACCTGTACCAACATTAGCCCTACTAGCGTCATCTATAAACCAAGTTTCCCCAACGCTTTGCCAAAATGATTGAGTACTATCAGCAGAACTTTGTGTAAATGAATATTGTTTTACTTGAGCGTCAACCGAAAAGTTAACATTTGTTGTTCCAACTTCTCTAACTTTTTCTTCTAAAACAGCGTCTCTAGCTATCTTAACAAAAAACTTACCATCAAATTCTTTTTTATTTTTAACTACTTTTTTAGCTATTTTAACTGTAACGTCAGAATTAGAAGATGAATCAAGTATTATCTCGTCAATTATACCACCGTCTACAGAGTTACCCTGCATTGGTCTTGATAACTCTACTTTGTAATCACTACTGTCTTTGTATATGTTAGCAACGTCCATCCAACCCGTATTAGTACCACTTGCGTTTTGTAATTTTATAGCAACACTATCTAAAGGCCAACCTATAAAACCAGACTCAGAAGTACCAGCTCCATTAGAAGTGTCCGCTACAATATCATCAAAAAACACTGAATCTTCCCAATCGTTACCCCCTGCACCCCCTGTGAAAGTTATAGTTTTAGTACCAGCTATAGCACCAGATGCTTTTACAGTAACCTGATCGTTACCGTATAACTCATAATATGTTTTTATATCTTCAGGCGCTTCGTTTTTTATATCTATTACTTTGTATCTAGCTTCTTCAATAACAGCGTCTTGACTAGAAGCTTGTTTCTTTAGTATTATAAAACCTTCTTCTTGTATTTTATTTCTTTCAGCTGATGGAAAACTTAACCAAAGATTACCATCTTCAGAGTCATACCATCTATCCATACAAGCATTGTAATATTCATTAGAAGTCTCTTTAACAAAAAACTTATAAGTGTCAACCCATGAAGGTACCTGGCTATTTAAAGTAGTTGTTACGGAGTTTACCTTATTACACATTGCTTTTGGCACTGTAAACGTACCAGCTTTATCTGTAAACACAGGTGTTTCTCTACCATATATATCTTTGAATACTACGCCAACCTGATAAGTTCTTTGTGACTTCAAAGACTTTTCAGCTATGTTTGTAGATTTATCAACAGCTTGTACATTTGCTGTTATATTTACTTTTGAGTTTGATACTGGCATATTATCTTAAATTATAGTTTTGTAAATAGTTAGCGTACACAAGTCTATTACCTACTATCTCTTGTGCTTTAGCAGATCTAGGAACATTGTCCCAAGGTCTTAGTATTTGATTTGACTCAATAGCTGATTTAACCATTTCTGAAGTTATTAATAAAGCTCCTTTTGTTCTAGCAAAAGCACTAGCTTTAGTATTAATATCTGAACCTCGAGCGATCCATTCAGGCGTACCATATTCTATAGTTTTTACTACGTATATATTATTCGTGTCAGATTCTTTATAAACAATATCTATTTCAATAACGTCTTTAGGTAAAGTGTCTTCGTCTGGTACAAAATCCATAACGTAAAGAGATCTTAAGTTGTTAACCATACCTAAGTTAAAACCTTCTTTTGGATTATAGCTAAATGTTCCTGGTAAAAATGCTGGTTCTGAAAATGGTGAAAGTGGAGAGTATTGTGAGTTTTGGTACTTGTATCTAAAAGCAAACCTAGGAAACTTAAATTCGTACAAAGGTTTTTCTTGTTGTATCATAACATTAAAAACTTGAGGTACGGTAAATGTATGTCCTGTTAGGTCTTTTATAAAGTTTATTTTAATTTTACCTGTTGCGGCAGTAGAGTTAAACTCTAACAATTCTACTATTATTTCAAAGTCGTCTAAATCCCCTTCTTCAAAACTAGTTTCTCTTCTAAGTATTAAAACATCACCAACCTCATAATCAGGTATTGGTTGATCAAATAAAACAGTCTTTATCGTACCCGCTTCTAAAGGATCGTCGTTGTTATCTACGAATACATCGTTTATAGTACCTGTAAGTGTAGAACTACCTGCAGAATCAAACCTAAAGTCTGAAGTATTACTTAGTAATAAAGTTGGGGGATATAAAGGGGATTTTTTAATAACGGTCAAGTGCTCTTCTTTTATGTAGTCTGGATTTTCTCTAAAATCTATTTTGTTAACACTATCCATTATTATATTGTTGTACTCGTCTTTTACTACGTACTTAGTATGTATTTCTCCAGAAAAACGAGTTTGAACACGTGACACGTCTATATATTTAGGTTCTGATTTACCGTCTGTCCAAAATAAAGTGTCATCTAATATGTTTATACCTGTTATTAATTTATCTGGTAAATTTAAAGCTTTTGGAGCTTCTAAAATTATTTGCCCTTGCGTTTGAGAAACTGTGTTAAAAAATAATCCTGAATCAGAAAAATCATCTAACAAAACTTCCCATTCGTTAGTTCCAAAATTTTTTAAACTTATAACTTTTATATTATTAGAAGCGGACACAGGAGAGTTACCATTGTCAAAACTAGCTTGTATTATTTTCATGCCAGGTCTAACGTTAGTTATATTTTCTAAAGAATTACCTAGGTCTGATATTATAAAACTTCTAACAGTTCCAGTGGTGCCAGAGTTGATTGTACTAACTTGTACGGTAACTCTATATTTATCGACGACTATAGGTACTATTTGATTGTCGTTTAGGTTATATTGAAATATATAATCAGTGAAATTTTGACTGTCTTTTACGTAGTAAAATATTCTATTTTTTTGTTCGTCTGCAACAGATCCTACGCACTTAGCATTAGTAGACAGTTGTAACGTTGTTAATGTGTTAAACTCTATTTTAGTGTTACCTAATAAAGTTTGCAATGTACCAACGTCAGATTCGTCAGAAGTAGTTATTTGTATATTTAAAGCTTCTCTGTACTCGCCATTAGGAATTGTTCTTTCGTCCGCATCCTTATTCATTTTAGCAGCACCGAAACCACGTTTCAATTCTGGCATATTCTAGTGTTTTATAAACTTAGCTTTACCCCTCATTATTTGAGTAAGCTCTTCTATTTTTAAATTTGATAATCTTAGTTTAGCAGTTCTTATAGCCGCAGATTTTTGTTGTTGAAAACTAGGTGCTAAAGGCTGTCCAGCTATAGTGGTTGACAATATAGCATAAGCTATAGATTTATACATAGCTTCTTCAGCAAATTTGTGTACTATCATTTCTTCGTCAGTACCTAGTCCATCGCTTATATATTTTAGTATCACAGTTTTTCCTGAAATATTAGATGAAAAATGTATTTTTCCTTTTAACTCATCTATATAAAACGATCCGTTTATTTGAGCATGAGCTGGGTCTATACCATACCTACCGCCTAAACTAGGCCAATAAGTATCATCTTTATAGTCATCGTCTTCGTTTATAGACGTAGCTGATTTAAAACTTTCCCAAGTATTTGAACTTTGACCTTTAGTAAATGTAACATCATAAGTACCACCAGGTATTGTATTACTTATATAAGCTACCTGTGTTTGCGCGCTGTCAAAAGCTGTTATATGTATACCAGGAGGTATATCATTACCGTTGGCATCAGAACCATGTAACTCCATGCCTAAAGACAAAACAGTCGATATATCAGACACTATATTACCGTTAGCATCGTTTAAAGATATAGTGTTACTACTTGGAAATGATAGTGTCTCATGTGTTTCAGCTGTTGAGTTTCCTTCTGTTTGCTCTGCTAAATTAATGTCGTTTGTAAAAACATAACTACCGTCTGCGTTTTGTTTTATGGCTTTTGGATTAGATGTTTTACTAGTAGGATAAATAATATGTTCTATACCAAGAGAGTCAACCCAAGTAAGCTTCACGTAGTTAACATAATCTTGAGGTAACAACATTGTTAACGAAGGTGGTATTTCTATTTCTTGAGACTTTGTAGATTTAAAAGTATCGTAACTCAACTCTTGTATAGCTCTTTGCGCGTGAAATGCTACGTCAGTTCTTTTTATTTTAGATATTATTTTACCCTCTCCAACATAAGCAATCATAAAGTTGTTTATTATATGGTCTAACGATATAAATTGATAGCCACCAAAGTTGTTACTGTTATAATAACTATGTTCTGTTTGATTGTCTAGTAATCCCATTTATTTATTTTTATGCTTGTTGTCCTATTGCTGCTATGTCTTGTTTTTGCATTACTATACCAGCTAGTCCTAATATTTTTAATACTAAAGTTGTTTCTTCTGAAGCGTGTAACTCAAAATTTGTTGCTGAGTTTGAATTATATAACGCTTGTTCGTTTACAACTACATAACCCCACTCTGGCTTAACAGGTTTTCTAATATAACTACAAGTTATTCCAGAATTAATTGTACTTGGAAAAACTTTAATATCATCTTCTCTACGTATGTATATAGGTCTTTTAGTTGTTGGTGATGTTAGTGGTGAGTTATGGTAATCTAATAGTTCATCGTCTGTTATTTCTTGTACTTCTACGCCATCAGTCAAAAGACCTGTAGAAGCAAAATAAACAGTTCCTAATTTATAAAGATCACTTGGATATTTAAAAAAATTATTAGTAAAATTTAGTGAAGTTGATTTTTTCTTAAATATACTAATTTTTTCGTTTAATGTTTTTATAGCATCAGAATATTCAGACTCATTACCAGGTATAGCTTTTAACTGAGACATCTCAACGAAATAATTGTTGAATATCTCCATTTGAGCTTGACTTGCTAATAAGTTAAACTCTAAAGGAGTTATATAACCTCTTTGTTCTTTGTTAGCTATTATTAATACTTTTTGATATACTGTATCTACGTTTACCATAATATTTTTTTATTGTAGTTACGATCGCCCCGTAGGGCGACCGCTCTACAGTTTGATTAATTTAATCTTTTTTCTATATTTGCATATATTTCCATACCTTCATCAGTTTTAAACCAATGAGCTAAAGCAGTGTATGGGTGCTCTTCAAAAGGAACTGTCATAAGTTTTCTATCAGTTGAAGCCCATGTAAAGGTTCTTTGATCTTGTGATAACTTTATAATACCTTGCTCCCTTGCTTTTATACCTATATTTCTAAGATGTACATTTTCATCAGTTACTAACTCTAAGAACAATTGAGGGTTTCTTTTAGCAAATAGTAATAAATCTCTTCTAATTTCCTTAGAACTCATCTCTGATACCTTAGAACCAATTTCTACTCTCATGACAGCTTCTGCTAAATCAATATCTAAATCTCTAGCTGCTGTAAGAGCTTCTACCTCTAATTCTAACCAGTCGATTTGGCTTTTGGCTATCTCAGCAGGCTTGTGCTCTATAAAAAGCTTGTCTCTATGAGGGTGATATAAAGATAATAACTTTTGTAAAACTGTCTTTTCTTTAGGAACAAACAAAGACCCGTTTTGAAAAATTATATGTTCTAATCTTTGTTCACCTTTCATTTCATCAACAAAAGGTGTTCTTTGGTTTTTAGTGTATTTTAATTCTCTTTCGTAACCTTTTTCCTCGTCAAAATAATAAATATTACTACCTCTAATTAAATAGGTAAGAGGTGATTTATTACCAAGTAAATAATACATTCTGTCTTTCATAACCCAATTAGCTTCTGGGCTATTGTTTTTTATTTCTTTTTTAACAACAGTTTCAACAACTGTTTCTACTTGAGGTTCTTCAACCTCTACTTTTTTCTTTTTTGCCATAATATAATATATAATAAAATTAATAAAATAAAGGGTCGAGGCCGAAGCCTCGATCCTTAATATAAATGATTAGTTCATTAACATGAAGTTATTAGCTCCTTGTGTAATTAAACATCTCTCAGTTAAGTAGTGAACCTCCATAACGTCTTTTCCAGATGTAGCAGCTCCAACAGAACCAGTAACCCAAGACTTCATCTTTCTAGACTCAGTTTCAGATTGTCTGTATCTTACGTGTAAGAATGGACGCTTAAGGTTTTTACCTAATTGCTCGTCATAAACCGAAGATACACCAGCAGGAATAACAACACCTCTAATCGCGTTAACAGTGTCATTTAAACCTCCTCTTGTTCCTTTGTCATTTAGGTATTTAAAGTCAGACTTGTAGAAGTCATAAGAACCTCTTCTGAATCCAGAGAAACCTAAATTTAAAGCCATATCTTCTTCGTTGTCGAACACTCCGTAAGAAGTACCACCAGCTCCATAAGAGTTCATAGAAGCTAACATGTCGTCCATAGCTAGAGACGTAGCTCTATTAACAAATAACATGTTTTCTTCAATAGCTCCATTTGCATCAAATACAGCTAATATAGCATCAAACTCAGCTAAATCAGTAGCGGCATTAACACCAGTAACACCAGTAGTTTGATGACCTCTTGTAGTAATAGCTTGGAATAAACCTTGTGTACCATCTTGTAAAGCACCTCCGTCAGTACCACCAATAGCTCCAGCGTCAGCGTGAGCAGTTTCAGCTTCTAACATAGTCATTTCTAAGTAATCAGCAAATCTAGCTCTTGTGTCACCTTCAGCTTTTAAATACCATAAGTAACCGTTTTGCCCTTCTTCTCCAGATATTTCTACCCAACCAATAGAAGTAGCATCAGATCCAGATACTTCGTAGTAATCTTTCATGATGATATGCTTGTTTGAGTGTGACTTAAACTTTGGAGAGTTAGCAGAAGATCTACCATCAGTTCCTTTTTCAAACTCAGAACCAATAACTAAAACTCTAGTAGCTAAACTCGTTGAAGTTGAATTTAACGCGTCAGCATCAACCATGTTTGCGTCAGCGTAAGCTAATACAGTTATATCAGCACCAGACACAGCAGAAACATAACCTTTTGCTGTAGCGTTTGGATTAGACATAACAACCATGTCACCAACTCTAACACCGTGATCTGAACCAACAGAATTTCCGTCAATATCATTTTGAATTGTGTAAACATTGTTAGAATCTTTGTAAACCGCTGTATAAGCTAAATGTAATCTACCTTGCTCTGACCATATAACTCTATCAGCAGCAGAAGGCTCTTCAGCTCCAACTTGAGCTAAGAAACCCGCGATAGTTCTCTTACCATAAATCTCAGCTTCTTTTTCCATAAGATCTGGTAAATATTGTTGCGCCCAACCTTCAGTAGCAGACGATGTAAAGTCTACATAGTTAGTCGACAACGTTTGTTTTCTTGGGGCAGCATCTATCCCCGTTGCACTTGTAATTGCCATTTTTTAATTTTGTTTTTTAATTAATACTTATTTTTTTTTAAATTTAAACGTAGGGGCCGAGCTATCATTTAACACTTTAAACTTTAAACCTCCACTATTCGTATCGTCTCCGTGTGAACCTCTAGGTGACATATCGATGTTTTTAGATTTAGCCATGCTGTCTTTTAAAGCATCAGCTTTACCTTGTTCGTAGAAGTGCTTAGCTATAGCGTCAGCATTGTTCGCAGTAAACATTGATTTATGATAACCAGCAGCGTCTTCAATTTGGTTGTTTTCATTCAAGAACTTCTTGATAAAATTATCCATATTACTTTGGTTTTCTTTTACTTCACTAACATCCTTAACATTAAACCTATATCTTTTGTCTCCGACATTATATTCAAAACCTTTGAACTCGTCACTAAATAATTGGTCTGTTTTGTTTTGGAAAGTAGTTTTTGCCTGCAAACGAGCTTTTTCTTTTTGCTCAGACTCTTTGTTGTATCTATTAAAGAAATCAATAGCTTTCTGTTGTTCGTTTGTTAATTTACTTCCAGCCTTAATATCTTCATAGTATTTGGATTTATACTCTTCCAGTTGAGTTTTAGCGTTGGCAACTTGCTCTTTTAACGCTAGTTTTTTTCTTTTTATATCTGTCTCATCTTCTTCTTCGTCATAAGAAAATTGATCATTCATCATGAAATCAATTTCATCTGGTTGAAGATGAGGTTTAGTTTGTTTGTAATACTCTCTTAATAAAGTATGATTATCCATATCAGAGTAATCTCTATTAAGTTGTACATAGTCGTTTAGATCACCACCAGTCTCTTCCATGAAGCTCATTAACTTCTGTATATTCTCTGGTAACTCTGGTTGTTTTATTTCTTGTTTTACAGGTGTTGGTGTAGGTGTAACTTCTGTTTTTTCTTCATTAGTAATCTCTTCTACAATAGGAGTTTCTTTTACTTCTTCTTTAACAGGAGTTTCTTTTACTTCTTCTACAGCTTCAACAACTGGTGTTTCTTCTTTAACCTCTGGTTTCTCAGCTAAATCAACTTTTGTTACCTCTTCTTTGACTTCTGGTTTTTTAGTTAAATCAACTTTTATAGTCTCATTAACATCTGAAAACTTTTTAGGTTTTCTTTTAACTTTAATTTTTTCTACGGTATTATCTACCTTTGGCTCTTCAGCCTTGTTTTCTTTTTTTGCCATAATATAATATAATAATAATTAATAATTTTTATTGAGGGTCAAAAGCACCTAGCCTCATACCACCACCAAGTACATCATTACCAGAAGACTCAAAGCCTTTTGCTTTTTCTGCTTGATTTTTTACTTGTTGTGTTTTAACTTGGTTTTGACCTTTTAACGTTTCTTTTGAAAGATCTTTTTCTTGCATTTGTTCCATCTCCATTTTCTTCATACGTATGTTCAACTCAAACTCGTGGTCCATTAGCATCTTCTTCATATCAGCTTCAGCTTTTAATTTAGCAGTTGCCAACTCTGATTTTTTAGCTTCAAACATCATTTCGTTTTCTAAAGCCGCTTTAGATTTTTGCATTTCAGCTTGGGCCGCTGCTTGTTGTTGCTGTGCATTAGACTCGGCTTGCGCTTGCATATTTTGCTGTTGCATTTGCTGGTCTTTTTGCATTTTCTTTTTTCTACGTATTTTTAAAAGTTGATTTGCAAGTTTTATATTTTTTATTTCTCTTAAATCAATTACATCTTCTAAGTCTATTGTTTGTTGAGACAAGGCTGTTTGTATATTGTTTTCTAACAACTGCTTTTCTTCTTCATCTGGTGCTAACTCTAAAAATATACCAAAGTCATATAGATGTAAGTTTTTCATTTCTTGTAACGTAGCTACATTATGAGAACCTATAGCTTGTATAAAAGCATTTGCGGTTGGAGAATATTCTAATATATCTGATATTCTTAAAGATATTTGCTCACATATCTCTTGTGTTAAAAACGCTCCACCTTGTAATATGTGTCTAGTAGCTGTATTACTATTTGCAGCTGCTAACTTCTGTACACCGACTAAAGCCTTTGGATCTGGTGTAGCCGCATCTCTAGCCTCGTTCAACCCGGTAGTATCTCTAATCATTTGCAAGTAATAATTGTATGTACCAATTAAACTTTGCATTTTAGCACCACCACCTGACTGTATTTCTTGAATAGGTATTTTACCTGGATTAGGAGCACCATCTATTGTTTGCGATCTACCAATTATACTACCAGTTTGGAAGAACATGTTTAAGGCTTCTTGTGGATTATAGTTTGTTCCGTTACCTAAATCTATCTCTGCCAAACCATCAGCATCTAAATAAATACCATCAGGTATCATACGTGACATTACTTGCTGTAGTTTCAAGTGTGTTAGCTGTATCATATCTGCAAACCCAGTTATTCTACTAACTAAACTTTCTATCCTACCCTCATACATACGTGGTGCACATATAGAATAGTTCATTGTTACTTTAGTAAAATCACTTTTAGGACGCATCATGTTTTTAGCCTTACTCCATTTAAGTAATTTACCAGTGCCTAATATTAACACACCCTCGTATAAACACTCTATCTTTCTACCTAGTCTTTCAAACGCTAAATTCTCACCTACGGGTGGGTTAAAGCTATCGTCTTTTTCTATAAGTTTTTGTAGCCCAACAGATGTTTCTTTTAACTTGTACACTTCGTGATTGAAAGTTTTATAGTTAAAGTACAATACGTCTATTTTATTTTTATCTTCTTCATTATAAGCTCTACGGTTACTGTATCTATAGTTATGCTTATAATTATTTTCTGTTATTTCTTTTAACTCTTCGTTAGATATATTTGGAAATTGTTTTATCAATTCGTTTACAGGGACTGACTTTACTTCTCCAACATAATACAAATCATCAAAATAAGGTGATTCAGTATAAGAGTATACTAGATTAGCTGGATCAACGTAATCAACCGTAACACCTTCAGAAGTATTAAAAGAAGTTTTACAAGCACCAATACCTAAAACAGTTAAATCATATATTAATCTTCTTCTAGTTAAATCATATTTGTTACCGTCTAACAAAGTGTTTATAGCTTGTTCTTCAGCTATCTCAACAGACTGCTTATAATTTAAAGACATATGTAAGTCTAATTCTTCTTGAGTCTCTGGAACATCTTCACCCTTGTTTTGTGTAAAGTCCATGTTCATTAAGTTTTGAGCCATTTTATCAAACTCTTTAGCTCTCATGTCTTTTAAAACTCCCTCCATATAAGCAGTTCTTTTTTCTACTCCGTATGGATCTTGAGAATATGCTTTTATAGAGTATTGTCTTTCAGATATACCGTTTACAACAATATCTACAAATTTAGGTATAATTGGAACTGGTTTCCAGTCTAGGTTTAAATAGCTTAAGTCACCATTTATTGATAACTCATCTTTGTATTTTTGTATTGATTGTTCTCCTCTAGCGTATAGTCTTAGTCTGTGGAAATTATTTATATGGTTAGAATATCTATTCCTACCGTTTCTTTCACCATCAAACCACTCGGCCTCAATAGCTCTAGCTACTTTTAGACCGTACTCCTGCGATGATTTTTCTATATCGCTAACTACTTGGCTTGGAAAATTATAGTTACCTCTCATATTATTCTTTAATTAATTTGGACATACCGCCTGTATTAGAATATCTAGCAATATTTATGTTTAATTTTGGTTTTTCTATTATTGCGTTTGGAGCATACAAATGTCTATTACAGGCCATAACAGCTAATCCACTACTTATTGTTGCGTCAAACTTTGTTCTTTTGTTTATATCAAATCTAGCCCAATCATTTAGTGTGTTATTAAAATACATGTTACCGTAATTACCATCGCCTAAATGACCCACGTGCTGTTGTATATACATCTCTATAGCGGCAGCATGAGCTTGTTTTATATCTTCACTTGAGTTTGGTATACCGCCTATCTCTCTTTCTGTTACCGATAGTTTGTTCCAAACCTTGTCAGGTCTATTCATACTATAACCTCTATAACCTCTACGTCTTAAATAGTATAACAACCTTGGTTTATTATTTTCTGCTAGTAATGGCATACCATAAAATACTAGCGACATTAACACATCTTCAAAAAATATTTCAGCTGTTTGTGGTCTAGCTATATACTCTAAAAAAAACTGATTAGGTGGAGCGTCTTCCATGCTAAACTTAGTTAACCCGTGCAAAGCACCATTAGAACCTCTACCGTCTACTGTTCCTGATATATCATAACTGTCACAACCGAAAGCACCCATGTGTTCGTTTGCTGGATATTTAATACCACCTTTGACTATTATTTTATTTTGCAGGTGTTGTGGTGGTGTCCAGCTAATTTTAAATCTACCCTGTGGGTCTGGATAAAATATAACCTGTGTGTCTTTAATACCGTTTACCCATTGAAAGTTACCGGTATTTACAACAGAGGAGCTACCTATACCCTCGTTATAATCTATTTGTTCGTATAACTTAACTAGGTTAAATATACTATTTTTTGTTTCATCTCTAAACGCGTGTTCTTCAGTTCGCGGAAACTGTCTGTAAAACTCATTTAAAGCATCTGGATCTCCTTTTAAACCCTCTGCTTCGTTGTTCCAGTGCTCTATTATTCCTATATCTATTAGTTCACCATCTGGTCCGAGGACATCATCGTTTGGGTTATTAAATACTGGACTTCCGTATTCATCAATAAATCCTTCATAGTTCCACTCCATTGGAATAAAAAGAGAATATAAACCAGATTTTGTCTGTCCATTTCTATTTCGCTTGGTAACGTCAGAATCATTATATAGTTTTTTAAAATTATCTCCACCTTTGTCTAAAGCGTTTGATGTTGAACCCATCATGCACTTACCAACTATTTTAGCACCTAACCTTAAACAAGTTTTAGTAACTCTCCAATTGTTTAATATATTATCTGGTCTTTCCCACTTACCACTTTCATCGTGAACTAATAAATTAAGTTTTTCTCCATCATAACTATTGTCACCAGTATTTTTCCAATCTATAGTTGTGTCTAACCCTTTAATATCTTCAAGCTGTTCGTTTGTTGTAATCTTCTTTCTTGTAAACTTACTAGCTGGTACTCTATAAGCAAGTTCTGACTTTGGTCTATCCATACCGTCTTGTATCGGTTTGAAAAAGAAAGGATAGTTAATACTAATTGGTACAACTTTATCAGTAAACATTTTTTTAGCGTCAGCACCTGATTTAGATAATATACCATATCTACTATCACTTGATATTGTAGCTAAATTAACTGTTTCAGCTGAAGACATAAAACTAAAACCAGAACGCCTGTTTTTAAGGTAACACATACCATAACATCTTTTATCTGCTTTACAAGCTTCCCAGAATATATAAAACAGTCTATTAGCTTCTCTATAATCTGGAGCCCCAACATCAATCTTGCTCCATTGTAAATACATGTAGTGTGTGCCTGTTATCCAAGTTGGTTTACCGTTATTCATAAACCAAAAGCCCTCATCTCTTCTTTTAAACTCCTCGTCTATATAATCGAACCATTGATCTTTACTTTCTTCGGGGTAAGCTCTCCAGTCGAATATGTTTTTAATTCTTTGTAGTTCTTGAGGATAATCTATTTTTTTCCACTTATTTTCTTGCAGTCCATGTACTTGCACGGGCACAGGTGGTAAAGCAATGCGCAAGTTTTGGATTTCAAGTATTTCACCAATTTTACCAGTTTTTGATATAACGACAATATCATGTTCTTTATTGTATCCATATTTCCATTTTTTACCACGGTTTAAACGTGTGATTGTTGTTTTCTTTACAGGTTCTATGACCTTAACTAAACTTTGACTGTACATTACTTAGATCTACCTTCTGCGAATCCTTTAAAGACTTTTTTCTCTGCCTTTTCAGGTGTTTTGCCCTCAAGGATGTTATTTTCTTCTTGAATTCTGTTAAGTATTTCAAACGCGTCAAATATTGCTAGTTTTTTAGTAGCTGCAGCGTTCTTCAGTCTATCAGCAGAAACATCATCTTCTGTATTAGTAATAATCTTTTCTCTAGCTACATTGATAAGTTCTTCAACTGCTTTGTGCCCAGCTTGGATTATAAGCTTCTTCGTTTCCTTGGTATTCATATTTAATTGTAATAAATTTATTCATAACTCTATATAAACGTTTACCGTCTATAACAAACTCGTAAGTTGAAAAAGGTGTAAATCCTACAAGATCACCAATCTCATTAACACCGTCGGTATACTTAACTATACCTACACACTGTTCTTCTGTCTCTACATCTAACGAGTTTCTTTGTTTTATAGGTTGTACAAAACAGTAACCATCTGTAGCTTTCCACTTGTCATTTCTTTTGTATAAAAATATTTGATCTTCTTTTATAAGATAAGTATTTTCATTAAAAAAACTTCTACTGTTCTTTTCTCTTCCCTTGACATCAAGCCATCTTCTAAAAACGTTATGGTGAGTTATAATAGTATCTCCTGGTTTTATTTTTGTTTTATAAGCTGTAGGTACAGATTTAACAATAGCTTCTCTATTTACAAATTGATGATTAAATATTTCAGTGTTAATAATAAGATCTTTATCACCAACTTTAGTTATATTGTTATATCTACTACCTTTTGGCTCTATAACAAAGTCAAAAGGTGCTTTCATTAGTACTCTAAATTATATTCTACAGATATTGCCATGTTCTTGTTAAAGTCTTTCCAAGGTAAAACGTCTTTATTCTTTTTTATATATATAGAATACTTATCTTCATCTTCAACAATATTAGATATAGTATGCCCACCATAAACATCTTGGCCTACAGCGTAGTGCATAGCGTTTTCCTTATAGTCTTTACCTACGGTAATTTTTCTAATTAATTTTGCCATTGTTCTCGTAATTTATAGTACCATCTTCAATATTAATATCAGCCGTACCATAACTCTTTTCAAGTCCTAACTGCATGTCACGTAAGTTTTGTTGCATTATTGTCACGTGATGTAATAGATTATGTTTCTTAGTTTCAAAGCTACCTATTTCTAGTTGAGCCCTGTTTATGTTATCAATAATTGATTGTACTTTATTTAATTCGTCGTTAGTTATTTTTGAAGGCTTTTTAGCCTTCGGTGTTTTTCTTTTTGCCATTTTATTTAATTTAATTTAATTATTTATTTTTTTATCCAGCAGCGTTGTTAGTACTAAATGTAGGTGCATTAGCCCCAGCACCAAGAGTACCTACATAGCTGTTTATTCTATCTGTAACAGTAGTACCTGTTCCTTCGTTGAAAGGCCAATGTGCTATAATTGTACCTACGGTGTTAACGTTACCTGGGTTTGATGATCCACTATTGTAAAGTGTTGTAACTTCACTAGACGATAAAACAGTTGAGTATACAGCAAAGTCATCAAGATAACCATTATAGTCTGCGTTACCATTAAATGATGTACCAGCTAAAAACTCTACACCACCAGCACCATCTTGACCAAGTGTACCGTCAGCAGTGTCATCAAAGTCTCCGGTTAAAGTAGCTGTTAATGTTGTAGTTGTTCTTAAACTACCATCGTAATATAGTTTAAGTTCGTTTTCACTAGCTCTATCCCAAGTAACTACTATATGATGAAAGTTGCCATCTCCCTCTTGCGTGCCCGATGGAGCATAGTTTGCTATTTTGTTAGCACCACCCGCTCTATATGTCCCTGTAAAACTATCATCACCGTGCTTATACTGTAGTTGTATTCTATTGTTACTGTCTATAGCGAAGTCCCACATTTGTCCATTAGCGCCAGTTGTGTTTACTCTAGCCCATATAGATACAGAACCTGTTAGTTTAAAATTACCATCAGCTAAAGCAGTTTGAAAAGCAGATGTAGTAAAATCTATTTCGTCATTAGTTCCGTCGAATAATATAGAGTGGTTTATTTCTGTATCTATACCACCACCGTAAACTAAACTAGCGCCTAATCCTAACATTATTCTCCTATATAAGCTATAATTCCACCTCCAGAAGAAACATCTATTTCAGTCCAGCGGCCATAAATAGTTACTCCCTTTGGAAACGTAACTGAATCTACAACTAAACCTTCTGAACCAGATATAGCGGTTTCACTACCATCACTTAAATTGTGAGCAGCTACTTCAGTACCTATGTACTCTAAACCTGCAATTGCCGTGTTTGTGGTATCAGCAACTAAACCTCCAGATGCGTCAAAAACAGTGTCAGCTAACATTGTGATAGCAACAAAAACCTTTCCTGTTGGTGGGCTAATCGCATTTTGCCCGTTAGTAGTATATACTGATCCTAATTGACCAAAGCCATAAGCTGTATCTTGTGATATTGCCATAATTTATTTTTTTACTTTTTCTAGTGATCTACCACCAAAGTAAGCACCGATCACTGTTATTAATACTAATTGTAATAAGTCTACCCATGAAGCTTTAACTTCAAATGATATAACACCAGCATCGATAAATATTAACAACACTGTTGATACACATAAGAATATTAAAACTAATGGTCTTATATTTTTTGATAACCAAGAATCAGATTGCATATCAACCTTCCATCTTTCAGTTACTTGCTTTTGCATCTCAGCTTCGTAACCCATTATCATATCTTTTATTTTTCTTTCAGCTTCAAGCTTTTCTTCTTTAGAAGTGTGTAGAGTATCTATAACACCACCTACACCTTTTACTAATTCAGTAGCTCCACCTGAAAATATTTTACCTAATATACTCATACTATTCTTCTAAAGCTCCTTCTACTGCCTCGTCTACTTTTTCATCTACTTTTTGAGCCATTTTTTCTTTAAGACCTCCTGCAGCTCCAGCGTCACCTCCACCACCTTTACCACCGAATATTTTACCAGCTACACCACCTAGTAATCCTTTACCTTTGTTCATTATATTTTTACCAAACTTAGTTTTTCCTAATGCTCCAATACCAGCACCAATTAATCCAGCTCCTAAAAACTTATTTGGACTGTCACCACTTGTTTCCATTTGAAATGCAGAAGAAGGTGATCTACCATCTTTTAAATTTGGTGTTTCTGATTTTTGGTTTATACCAGGAAGGGTGTGACCCTTCATTTTAAATTTTGCTTTTGATTTTCTTGCCATTTTTATTTATTTTTTTTTGTAGCTTCTTTTTTAGCTTTCGTACCTACTTTGTACGCTAATTTTTCCCATGGAAATGATTTATCACCTTCGGGCTTCCATGACCCCTTATATTTTATTTTACCGTCTTTTCTAGGATATTTATTACCTCTCCAAGTTACAGAGTTGTCATCATACCCTAACTCACCAGTTTCCATACGTAGCATATGATCTCCTTCGTGAGCAACTACTTCCGCTTCTAAAGGACTATTTTTAGGTATGTCTTTACTAACAAATATTGTACCGTCATTATTAGCTTCACCAGCAATACCATTACCTAGTTTTTTTCTTTTCATTTTAAACACTAGATCTTTATGCTCACCAGTACCTCTTACTATTGATTTGTTAATCTTAAATGCCATAGTTACTACTAGTGTTTATGTTTAACACGTTTTCCTCATCACCAGGTGTTTTTACTACTGCCTCGGGATCTGTTGTTGATCTTTGATAATCTAACTGTTCTTGAGAAAGTTTACCTCCTCCTGCTTCTTCTAATTCTTTAAATTCTTTTTGTTTTCTTTTTTTAGCCCTTCTTTCGTCTATTCTTTTATTAATAGCTTTCTGCTGCTCTAAACTAACAAAATCTCTAAAACCAGGTATTTTAACACCTGTTGTAGTGTAGCTAGCGGATGGGTCGAAGTTAAGACCAGTATAGCCTGGATCATCTTCTTGCTCTAAAGGTGACTTTTTATCCATCTCTTTTATATGCTTCTCTACAACATCAGCTTGTTTGCCGTGCGCTTTTACGGCATTTCTTAATTGATTTACTACCTCTTGGAGGTTTTTGTATTTCATTTTAAATCCCATAGTTGTATTTTAGTTTTTATCGTCGTCGTATTTTTCTAAATCACTAAACTTACCTTGATCTGGTGCTTTTACAGGGTTTTTGTAGTAGTATTTTATTTTTGTACCATCACCTTTATCATAGTTTACATATTTTCCTTTTGGCCCTATACTTGGTTTTAAATCTAACCGCCCTTCGTTGATATCAATACTTTTAACTGCCTTACCATCTATAGTGTACACTACTTCTGGAAATTTAGGGTTTTGTGATCCCGGTGTGTCGTCTTGTTTAAATGGACCATCAGGTTTATTGCCCATATTAAACACTTTATAGTTTTGTAAATTATTGTAGTTCTTTGCAGGCGAAGATCCTTGTATCATAGGAAAGCCTTTCATTTTAAATGCCATATTATCTGTCTTTATCTTTTATCATATCATCTATAGCTTTATTATAAACTTTATCTGTATATGATTTGTTATTATAAAACTTACTTCTCTCTGAAGTAGGTAGGTCTTCTTGTCCTAAAAGTATTCTATATATTCTACTTATTAACTGAGAACATTTGAACGAGGTTTTAAACACCGAAAACTTTATTGTAGTTCTGTTTCTGTGTCTCCAAGTTTCTATCCAACCTTCTCTTCTTAGTTTTTCCCACCGGTTTTTATCCCAGCTCATGGTATAAGTACCATCTATAAATTCGTTTCGTGTAAATCTTCCTTTACAATCTAAGTAAATTAATAATTCTAAATCTGCATCTGTTAATCCGTAAGTCTTACAAGCCCACTTTCTTGTGAGCCTGTAATACTTAAGGATATTCATTTCACGCAGATCTTGCGCGGTTAATCTCATTTAAGATTAAGCACCATCAGTCCATGCAACTGCGCTTATTTCTGTAAATGGAGCTGTAGATGCTTTAATAGTAAGCGTGTTATTACCACCAATACTAGTTGATGACATGTACTCCGCTAATCTTAAAGCAACTTCGTCAGATTTACCAGATGTAACTGTTAAATCAACGTTACCATAAGCTGCTACAGCTGGATCAAAAGATGTGATATATATAATCACCGAAGTCGCATCAGCTACTTTAATGGTTTTGATCTCTGAAATAGGTACAATGTGTTCGTCTGTACCTGCAGCGTCAACAAAATGAAACATTTTCATAATTGTAATTTTTTAGTTAATAATTAGGTTAATTGTTTGTTTGTTTTAAGTTTAAGGTTTTTGGTTTCTGGCTTAGGTCTAATCTATAAGTACCACGTCTTGTTGTTTTATAACGTGGTAAAATTTATCTTTATGTTGTATACCGTGGCCTGCGTGTTTATCGTAATATATAACATCGTTAATACATACTCCTTCTACAAGATTACCAATAGATATAACTTTAGCTTTTAAGTACCTATTGTCATCATCTACACTTTCTGTTAGTATTAATCCACCAACTTTCTTAGGCTCATCTTTTATTTGATCTATGATTATGTAATAATTAACTGCCTTCATTTAGTCTAATATTTGAAATTACACAATCAGCGGATATAATAGTAGTTACAACAGAAACGGCATTTTTAAGTGCTGTCTTAGTAACAAGTACTGGATCTATGATACCAAACTCTACCATGTCAACCTCTTTACCAGTTACAACATCAATACCACGGCCTTCAGCAAGTTCTCCTTCTTTTTCTATACCAGCGTTAGATAATATAGTTTCACAAGGAGCTGTAATAGCGTTTAATAGTATTGTTTCACCTATATTCTCAGAGCATACTCTTTCCGATGCGTTTAATAGCGCTACACCACCTCCTGGTACGATACCTTCTTTTAAGGCCGCCTTTGTGGCATATATAGCATCTTCTACTCTATCTTTCTTTTCTTTTAGCTCTACTTTTGAATCAGCACCAACCTTTATAACACCTACAGAACCTGATAATAAAGCTAGTCTTTCTTCTAGTTTTTTCTTTATATAACCGTTCTTTTCTTTTTTTATTAGTTTATGTACTTCTTTTATTCTTTCTTCTATCTCTTGATCAGTGTCTAAAGTAGTTATTATAGTATTTCTGTCTTCGGTAACAGTTTTCTTAGCTTCACCTAGCACATCTAGTGATATACCGTCTAAATCATCACCTAGCTCTTCGTTTATAACAATGGCATTTGTTAAAATAGCTAAATCTTTTACAGTGTCTCTCTTAGTAGGACCAAAGCCTGGTAAGTCTATTATGTTTACTTTGATATTACCTTTAACTTTATTCATTAAAAGCGCTGACTTTACCTGCTGTGCTACTGAAGCTACTATAAGTAAAGCTCGGTTTTGCTTAATTACGAACTCTAATACGTTTTGTATTTTTCTAACGTTAGGTATTTCTGACTCTACAATAAGAATATATGGATTTTCTAGTACAGATCTTTGTTTTTCAGTATCTGTTATAAAGTGAGGTGATGTTAAACCACACTCTATTTGCGCTCCATCAACAATCTCAACGTAAGTTTCTTCTGTTGGTGACTCTTCCATTAAAACTACACCGTTTTCACCTACTTTTTCGTAAGCTTCTGATATAATTTTACCTAATTCTTTGTCGTTATTACAGCTAATAGCGCTAACATTGTGTAACATGTTACCTTTTACGTCTATTTTAGCGCCATTTAGGTAATTATTTACTTTTTCAAGACAAGAATTGATACCTTCTTTTATTTCTCTTATAGAAGTACCATGGTATTTTTCGTGGTTAACTTGTTTTATGAGGGCTTCAGCAAGAACTGTAGCTGTAGTAGTACCATCTCCGGCTTCTTTTACAGTATTTCTTGCTGCTTCTTTAATAAGTGTAGCTCCCATGTTTTCAACCGGATCAAACAAGACAACAGATTCTGCTACTGTTACTCCGTCTTTTGTGATAACCGGTTTACCGCGTCCATCTTCGTATATTACGCACTTACCAGAAGCGCCTAGTGTGGATTTTACGGCTTGTGCTAGCTTATGAACACCAGCAATTATTCGTTTTTTAGCGTCATTGCCAAAGTTTAAGTCTTTGACAATCTCGCTAGGTAGATTGTATTCCATATTTTATTAAATTAAATTAAATTTTTTACGCGTTCTATTAGTTATGAGTAAACTGAGACCGTATTAGATTCATCTGTTTTTGCCAATTAGCAAAATCTGCGTCTGACATATCTGGATTATTATTTTTCCACTCGTTTAATTCTTGTTGTTTCTGTATTAACGCTTGATTTTTAGGTGTGTCAGCAATGTTACCATAAGCTATAGATTTTCTCTTATCAGATACACCCTCTAAATCAGAGATATTAAACGTAGGCATTCCACTAGTACTTTGTGTAGTCTCAACTTGACTAGGAGATACAGCTCCACCTATATTAGCACCTTTCATCATTGATTCTTCAACCATTGATCTTTCAACTGGTGGTTTTACTGGTTCGTCCATTAATCCTTGTAGTTTTTTTCTACGCATTTCTGCCATTGGATCTCTTTCTGGTCGTTCCAATCTAGCTTCACGCTGTTGCGGTTTATCCATCATACCTGAATCTGTTTGTCTACGTCTCGCTATTCTAGGCTCTTCCATTTTTAAAGCAGACACAGAGTGCATTGGAAAACCTTTTTGTTTATACGCCATATTTTTTTTATTTAAAAGTTTTTATTACTTTAGGTCCTTTTACAGACTCTAGTTTCTTAGAAAAGTGCTCGATGCTACCTTCAATAGCGGCTTCGGCACCTTCTATTGTTTCTCTTCTTGTTACCGCGTGCCAATTATCGGTTTCTGGTTCAGACACTTCGGTTTGATAATAACCATTAGCTAATTGAGTTATCCTCCAGTTCTTTTTATCTGAAAGATGTTTCCATTGGTTAATAGTTTTTTCATTAGGTTTTTGGTTGCCAGTTAGTGTACTGGTCTTGTAATACAAATAGGTCATTTTGGTTTTATTTTTGGTTAATAATTATTTTGTTATTCTATTCCATTATCACGCTTCCATTTAGCTAATGTTAGCGCATATGTTTTGTCTGTGTGAAATTCTGTTCTTGGTGGCGGTTGAGGTACTTTTTTTGTTTGTCTAGCTTGAGCCTTTTTCTCCATAACATTTTCTACTACAGGCGCTTCGTCTGTTCCACCCCAAGAACCGTCACCGTGTTTCACTGGTGAAGCTCCTACACCAAAGTTTCTCTGCATTGGGCTTCCTTTCATTTTAAATCCTGACATAACGTTTTATTTATGGTTAATAATTTATTTATCGATTGCTTCCCATTAACGCATCTTTAGATCTTATACCTGTTTTTCTAATTCCTCTTTTTGCTTCTTTATAACGATCCATAAAGTTAGTGTCTCCAAAAGGTCCTTCAGATGTTGATATAGCCCTGCTAGCTGCAGACAATTTATCTAATACTGATAATTTTCTTTTTTTATTTTTAATTTTCTCTTGTTCTAAAGGCGACTTCATAGTTACTGGCGTAGGCCTTTTTGTTTTTGATTTGACTGTTGGAATAGGCTCTGAAGGTCTATTTTTTATATCTTTTTTTATTTTTTTAAGATCAGCTCTTACTTTCTTTTTATCAGCCCCTGCTTTTACCGCTTGTTTAGCACGTGATTTCATGAATTTAACATCAGCTTTTCTTTCGCTTTTATCTGCTTTTCTTGCTTTTCTTTTTATTTGACGCTCAGCTCTTTTAGCAGAAATAGTTTTTTCTTTTCTTACTTTTTTATCATCGTCACTCTTAGATCCTTTTTTAGCTGTTTCTACTTTTTTAGTATAAGTACCATCGTCTTTTTTAGTATAAGTGGTATATCTACCTTTTTCCTTTGTACTTCCGTCCGCCGAATGTCTACCACCTTTAGCATACATAATTTTATCTCCGGATTTTGATATTATTTTTTTTGCTTCCATTTGTGCTGGTGATGACTTTTTGTCAGCAGCGGCTTTTTTCATAGACTCAGTAGTGTTACCATCTCCATCGATGTCTGGATAATCTGGTTTAGCGGCTGGGTATGGAGAATTTTTCTTCATAGTAATTCCGTCTTTATCGGGAGATTTAGTGTTTTCTCCATGTTTCATTTTAGCCATAGCTTCTTTCATCTTGTACGATGTTCTCATTTGAGCCATAGTATTCTTAGTTGCGATTTTACCCATTTTGTATGGGTCACCTTTCATTTTAAATGCCATTGTTTTATTTTTTACTTTAAAGTTTATAATTTTGCGTTAGGGTACTTTTTCTTGAATTCTTCATCAAATTTAGTGATAGCTTCTACATACTCACCTGGTACGTCAAAGTCAGATGGTACTGGTCTGTTTTTGTAATACTCACTTCCTTGTCCTCGTTTAAAATATCCTTGAGATACTGCTTTAGTTAATTCTGTCGGATCATCTCCTTTTTCTTCAATTGTATATCTCTGAGATTGTTTTGTTTCTGTTGGTTGTTGTGTGCCCTGCTGTGGTCGTTCACCACCTTGTCCTGCTGGGACTCTAAACGACGAAGGAGGATGTGCTTTGTAAAAAGCTATTTCTGCCTTTCTTTGTTCTCTCTTGCTCAAGCCTCTACCATAATTTTCTCTAATCCACTGTGTTCTTCCAGGTATCGATTTGTCTCCATATCTAAGATTATCACCTTTGCCTTTCGTAAACATTGTAGCGTAATCAGCTTGCTTTTGTTCTCCTTTACTCATAGGTCTTGATGTAAACTCACCACCACTTGTCATGTACCTGTTATCTTTTAATTCATCACTAGCCGTTGGTAGTACATTTCCCGTAAAAGTTCCCTGCTCATCATACTCACTTAAGCTATTATCTTGTTTCATTGGTGATACAGGATCTTTTCTATATAGAGAGGGTCCTTTCATTTTAAACTTACCCATAATATTATGTTTTATATTTCTTTATTTAGTTAACTATTTTACATAGTTACATAGAAAAATATTTATTTAAGTGAAAGTGTGACATTTGGTAGTTACTATATTCTTCTTAATAAGCTAATGTCATAAAAAAACCATATTATAAATATTGGGGTGTAGTGTTGCCCCCCCTCTCCTAGCCCCCCTCCCCCCTGGAAAACCACAACCTCAACACCAGGCCCCCATCATTATATTGATTTTCTCCTGATTTTTATATTATTATCCACCTACATTCGTTTCCACTCTGTTACTACTATTTACTATTTACATTTACATATACATTCACTCACCAACCTACTACGACTATTACTCGATAATATATACATGAATAATACTAATTACAATACAATACAAAACAAAGTTACTCCTTGGGTAATACTTACAATACAATTAATATTATTATACTTAATATAATTACAATGTCAATACGATACAGTGTCGATAATATAATAAACGAATAACTAATTAAAATAATAAAGAAATGAAATTAAAATTTACACACACAACATTTGAGAAAGTATTAAATACTGTTTACATTACAAGTTTTATATACATATTCGGACTACTAATAACTAACATAATAAATTACTATTAGTCGAAGAAGTGGAGAGTGGGCGGAATAGGAGTAGTGGATTTTCCACACATAAACGAAACTACTACTTTTATACAAACTAAATACTAACAACAACAGATAATATATATAAATAAAAACAAATACAATTAACTAAATTATTAACTAAAAAAAATTAAAATTATGTCAAACTTAAAATCAAAAAGATTCGTAGTAAGAAAGTCTCTAATCGGTAAAAACCAAACAATTGAAGTAACATTCAAAAATGGTAATTCAGTAACTTACAATCACGATAAAGTATACTCTATCATGAAAGAAAACTTAAACAAACTTAATTGTTTTGAAAAGTACGGAAGTTATACAAGTTCAACTAATATTCCAAAAGTATTAAGAGACAAAAAACTTGTCTAAGTTATACTGATGAGACTTCAAAAGTCGAAACACTCACTCGAGTGTCTATAACTAAAATGAATTATTAACCTTAAAAAATTAGAAATTATGACTAGAAATGAATTAAAAACTATGTTCTTACAACAAGATTTCTCTAACGTAAAAGAGAAAAAACAAATAATAGTGACACAATACACTAACTACGGAAATGTAGAAATACTAAGTGAAGGTCCAAACGGTTTTTCTTCGTTCAAAACTTGTCAAAAATTTCCGTTCGAGTATATCAAAACTCGTAAAGAGTATACTTCAGGTGAATATGAATTAATAGTAAAATAAATGTTTAACAAATAAAAAATAGAAATTATGATTAGAAAATTTACAAACAATGGTGAGATTACATTTTTAGTAATCAAGTGGGGTTCGATAGTATTTAAGTCGAAGTCAAAAGATGAGTGTTATGAGTATATATTTACTTCAATGTAATACGGACTAAGTACGAAGTGTTTTCGATAATATATATAAATAAAACGAAATATTAATACTTAAAAAAAATTAAATTATGAAATTAAAAACAAATCAACTTCAAATTATTAAATTAAATAATAATACTTACTTACCTTTTCAATTACACCAATTACCAAAATGGTTTAATAAGTATTATACAAATTACTTCAACTTAAAAGGTTATTGTTATATCAACCTCAACGATATACAAAGTAATAATAAATACTTTAACCTTCAAAATTATAAAGACCAAATGGTTTTCCATAAAAGTTATAATTATAAAGGTCATAAATAAAATAAAGTCCAGTTAGTTCCACTTGTTTCCTGGTAAAATCAAATATGAATGAGTACAAACACAAACTAAATACGAAGAGTAATAGATAATAATAATAAAATATGATTGAGACATTAAAATTAAAATTGATTGGTAAACTTATAAAATCTTTATATAAGTTTAACGGAAAAACAGACGACTTCAACAAGTATATTCAGACAGTAAAAGACGATATACACTGGATAATGTTAGAAGAATTAAGTAAAGAAATAAATAAATATGATGTATAATATAATAGAAAAAAAGAAAAACGGTAAAAGTTTGTACACAGTAGTGTATTCATACGGTGGATTAACTCTACCTATGTGTCAGTCAAGAAATTATCAAGACTGTGTAGACTACATAAGTAAACAACCGAAGACAAACAAAGTGTACAATGAAGAAGAAAGTAGAAAATCTATGGAGAGAGCGATTTCGTGGTGTGTAAATAATGATATAAGTAAAGGTAGAGAACCAAGTTTGGATTAAAATTCCACTCAAATAGAGTGTCTCAATAGGTAGAACGGTTGTAAAAAGAATAAATGGTCTTTGAACAAATAATTTACGTGAGGTTCGATTCCTCACCTACCACTAAAAAAATTAAAATTATGTATGATATAGAAACAAAAGAAGACGAATGGAATTTCTTTAACTTATCTAAAAGTGAGTTAGAATTACAGATAATGTTGAAAAAATCATCTATAGAAGGTGGATTTGGAACAAAACATAAAGAAATTACATTGAAAAAATTAGAAAAAGTACTAAAACTCAAAGAATTTGATGAGTTTTTAGATAAATTAGTGTTAAAAAACGGAATAACAAAGTATTAACTATGACAAAACAAGATAAACTAAACAAATTTATACACGTAGGTATGGTATCTTCATATCTAATGTTAGTAGAAGGTAAAGACTATGAACATGTAATAAAACTTCAACAAAAGAAAGGTGTAAAACATGTGTTCTTTTTACCTCCTGTCGACGTAGATACAGGTGACATACGTAAAGAAGATGTAGAATCTATGATAGATCACTTCATAGAGTGTGAAGATTATGAAAAATGTGGTAAATTAAAGTGGTTAATAGACAACAATAAGTGTGACGAAGACGGATGGTTGTATCTTGAAAATAGGTTTAATACAAAATAAATACGAATAGTGTTAGATAATATAATAAAAAAATATGAATTGTACAAAGTGTGATACAAAAATACCTCAAGGTAGGTCAGATTTAGGTTATAAGGTGTGTGTAAACTGTAGTAGTACAGAAAAATATGGTTGCGCTCCACTTATTAATCACAAAACTGGTAATTCTATACAGATAATGTCGAGTAGTGACGCGGCAAAAATAGCGAAACTAACAAGACGTAGAGGTTATGGTACAATGTTATGTTAAATATACGAGTGGTGACGTAAAACCGAAACTCGGCTCACCGAAACTCGGTGTCACCCTCGTTTTATTTACAAACTAAATACGACACGAGAAGGATAATATAATAAAATATAATAATATGAAACAAAAAAGATTTAAAATAGAGTACAAAGACTCTACAGAAATGAGATGTATACAAATAGTATACGGTAGAAGTGTGAAAAAAGCGATTCAAAACTTTCAAATGGAGTTGATTTGTGGACATGGTGACTACATAACACAACTAATTGACATTGAAGAAGTTCCTGAAGATACGGTGTTTGTAGACCATAAGTCTCCTAACTGGACACTTGAAGACGGTACAAAGTTGGATGAAAACGACCAAGAATTACTTAATTACGCTTTTGAAAATTACGTAAATGAAGATGGTCTAACAATGAAAGAAGTAATAGATAATAAAAATAAATAATATGAGTAAAAATTACACAGGTTATGGTGATGTAATGTTTAAAATGAAACTACTTGGTTTTCAAGACGTTACAACATCAAGACAAAAGAAAAATGGTACAAGAGTATTTAGATTACCAATAAAAATGTATGGACAATATATAGAAGTTGGTAGTTTCAAAAAAGGTTATGTAAGACGTATGAACGGTGGTTATACACCTTATCAACTAAACAAAAGATGTGAAAGTGAACCACAGTATTATAGTACAGATAAGAAAGACTGGTGTGGTAGACCGTTGTATAGAAAATTTACCACAAGAACGTGTAAACTAATACCAAACGAAGTTGATAGACTTGAGTACTTAGTAGACTATTGTCTCAAAAACTATTATATAAAACAAGCGAATCAGGTTGAAGATGGTAAGTTTGTACCTAAGTGGAAGTATGAATTTGATTTAGAAAACGTACAAAAAGAAGAACCAGAAGTAAAAGTAATTATTAACGGACATAGATATAATATAACATGATAGAATTAATAATAATATTAGGTGTAGGTGTAGTACTCGGTATGTATATCACCTCACAGATAAAATGTAGTATACGGAAAAGTATATTTAATAAGAATATAGAAGAATATGAAAAAAATAGTAATAATAAAATTAAATAATTATGAGTGAAACAAAAGAACTGTTAGAAGCTACAGTAAAAGGCTTACAAGAAAAAATACAGTCATTACAAACTGACTTAACGACTAAACAAAAAGAGTTAGAAAATGTAAGTAAAACTAAAATCACAGGAGAACTGTACGAAGAAATAGGTAATGCGATCGAAGATGCTGTCGAAGGTTTTAACTTTGATGATCCAGATGGCTATGACGTTGATTTCGGTATGGAGTACGATGGTAGAGTATACATCGAAAGTATTGGTATGCAGTCTACTTATGAACTAACAAACTCTATTATGAATAAGATAGATCAAAGATTCAATGTATTACCATTGAGTACAGAAGAAAATACAATAACTGAAGCACAAAAAATAATATAATATGAAGATAACAAGTAAACAAGTAGAAGAATATATGGCGTGGAGGACAGATGAGAAGTTTAGACATTGTCCCATAGCTGTATCTAAAGCGTGTAATGACGTAGTTTTAAACTTTAAATCAAGTAAATTTTATGACAAAAGCGTAACGGCTAAAGATTTGATGAAACTATTGTTCTTTAATGATCCTATACCTCAACTACATACACATAGTTATGGTTTTAACACGGGAACAGGTAGAGCAATTATTGAAAAATTAAAAATGAAATATTATGAGTACAACAACTAAAGAACAACCAGTACCTAGCTGGTTTAACGGTCAAATTTACGACAAAGGCGACGTAGTACAAAATAGGTTTGGAGGAGGTAGTATAGAACTGAACAATATAGAACTCAGTATGTATGATTTCTGTATCGGTGCTTCAGTAGTTATTGAAATGGGTATGTTCAATACTCCTCAACACGTACAAGATCTTAGAAAGGGTCTAGACTGGTTTAAAAAGTACAGTCCAGAAGCTTATATGGTCTTACTAGACTAAGGTAGAATGGTTATTTGTAAGGTTCGACTCCTTACCTACCACTAATACAAATTAAATACGAATAGTAACAGATAATATAAATAAAATATGGCAACAAGAGCATTAATAAATTTCGTTGAAAGAGAAGATGGAGTAACTTTCAGCGAACATCCAGGTGTGGATAAAATACACATACAAATATATAACCACTACGATGGTTATCCGTCAGGTTTAGGTGTGACACTAGCTAGTTATCTACAAGACTTTAAAGTAGTAAATGGGTTAGGTGCTTATGACCAAGAAAAAGTGGCCAATGGTATGGGTTGTTTAGCAGCTCAAACAGTTAAATACCTAAAAGATGAACCAGGTCAAATATACTTACGTAAACCAGGTGAAAGAGACTGGGAAGACTATGAATACTTTATATGGTGTAAAGAAGGTCATGGTGTATGGATAAGTATATTCGATTACAATGATAATTGTATATTTGTAGGTAAACCAGATAAATTAATAACTAAATTTGAATACGAAGACAGATGATAAGAAAAAAACCAATGTTAGCATATCCTGTTAACAATAAACCAATTATATATGACAAAGTGTCTATGCAACCAAAACTAGATGGTGTTAGATGTGTGATACAAGCTGAATTTACAGATGTATTTAAAGATATGAAAGTAAAAGCTTATTCACGTACGGGTAAAGAGTGGAAAAATATTGATCACATACTACAAGAGCTTGTACCTTTCTTTGACAAACATCCTAATGTTATACTCGATGGCGAGTTGTATAATCATGATTTTAAAGACGATTTTGAACAAATCATATCTATGGTCAGAAAAACAAAACCGACTGACAAGGACATACTTAAATCAGCCGAAAACGTACAATTTCATTGTTATGATATAATTGATGAAACACTTACGTTTGAAGAGCGTAATTACTTTATTAGTAAACACGTTAAACCAAGTTACTGTATCAAACATGTAAAGACACAAGCAGTCGCTAGTGAGTCTTTATCTAAAGTTATACACCAACAAAACCTAGATGCAGGTTACGAAGGCTCTATACTACGTACTAATGATGTGTATCAATGTAAAAGATCACACAGTCTAAGAAAGTTCAAAGACTTTTCCGATGCTGAAGCTACTATTGTTGGCTTTGTTGAAGGTAAAGGTAAAAGACTAGGTACATTAGGTAAGTTCCTTATGGTTGACGAAGATGGTATAGAGTTTGGTTGTCCACCAGGTAAGGGTTACAATTACAAAGATCTAAAAAATCTATTGTTTAGAGCGCCTCATTATATAGGTGCAACAGCAACCTTTACATACTTTGAAAGAACTAAAGCGGGTAGTTACAGACACCCATTGTTTAAATGTATTAGAGATTACGAATAATGAATATATTTTACTTAGACAAATGCCCTGAAAAAGCGGCTAGATTACAATATAATAAACATGTAGTTAAAATGATACTTGAGTCGGCTCAAATGTTGTGTACTGCTCATCATGTAGATATACATGGTAAAGATGTGCCTTACAAAATAGCCCACAAAAACCATCCATCAACTATATGGTGTAGACAGTCTAAACCTCATTATGAATGGTTATATAATCATATGATTGCTTTAGGCCGTGAGTACAATAAACGTTATGGTAAAACACATTTATCAATAACTAAATGTGCTGGCGTATTAAAATATGTACCAGGTGGTATATATGATAA